>JGI24705J35276_12238527_pt1 | contig 25234 bp, 24 predicted proteins | sample TergutNt197P4_FD_35276 | JGI IMG/M metagenome (IMG submission 35276) | reverse complement strand
TGGTCAATGTCGACTTCCAGGATGTACGCACGGCAATGGGCGAGATGGGCCGCGCCATGATGGGCTCGGCGGAAGCTGCCGGACTGGATCGTGCGCGGATTGCCGCCGAACAGGCCGTAGGCAGCCCGCTGCTCGAAGGCACTGAATTGTCGGGTGCGCGCTGTGTGCTCATCAACATCACTGCCGCCAAGGGGTCGCTGAAGCTGGCCGAAGTGAAGGAAGCCGTGCATACCGTACAGGCGTTTGCCGCACAGGAGGCCTTCGTCAAGTACGGAACCGTGTTCGACGACAACATGGAAGACCGCTTGCGTGTCACCGTGGTCGCGACCGGCCTGGGTTCTCCGCGATCCACGCGGCAGGAACCGCAGCCGTCGATACGCGTCATACGCGGCACAGGTACGCACGGCCCGATCTATGTCGGCGCGAACGATGGCTACGACGATAGCAACAATATCGCCACCCCGGCGGTCATCCGTAATAGTCATCGCCGTGCTCGTGCCGAACCGACGATGGGCAATGCTGTGCGTTCCGGCGGCGGCAGTGTCGGTGCGGGTACGACTTACGACATTCCCGCCTTCCTGCGCCGTCAGGCCGACTGAGCGTCGGCCTATCGGCTTCCTGGAAACGCGCGGCCGCCATCCCGGCGCAAGCAGAAAGGCCCACCCCCCCTTGGGCCTTTCCGCCGGGGTGGCGGCGGGCGTCCTTGGGGGATACTTTGCCGGGCTGCACCGTGATAAGCTTCTAAAGCTTTACGGAAAGAAACAGAAAACGTGATCAGGCAGCGTACCCTCAAATCAGTTGTTACCGCGACAGGCGTGGGCCTGCATGGCGGGCGCAAGGTCAACCTCGTCCTGCGCCCTGCAGGAGTGAATGCCGGCATCGTTTTTCACCGCGTCGACGTCCTGCCGCCGATTGATCTGCCCGTCGACCCATACGCAGTCTGCGATACCCGGATGTGTTCCGGGCTGGAAAAGGGCGGCTGCAAGGTCGGCACGGTCGAACACCTGATGTCGGCGCTGGCCGGGCTTGGCATCGACAATCTCCATATCGACGTCGACGCGCCCGAGATACCGATTCTGGATGGCAGCGCCGGGCCTTTTGTCTTTCTGCTCCAGTCGGGAGGCATCGAGGAGCAGTCGGCTCCCAAGAAATTCCTGCGGGTCAAAAAAACCGTCGAATATCGTGAAGACGACAAGTTCGTGCGGCTGTCGCCTTACGACGGCTTTCGCCTGAAGTTTTCCATCGTCTTCGATCACCCGGCGATCGATTCGACTTCTACCGAAGTGGAGGTCGACTTTGCCAGGCATTCCTATGTGCGCGATGTCTCGCGCGCCCGCACTTTCGGATTCATGCAGGACGTGGAATTCATGCAGGCCAATGGGCTTGCCCTGGGAGGGAGTCTGGAGAACGCGATTGTCATGGACGAGTATCGTGTGCTCAACGCCGAGGGCCTGCGCTATGCCGATGAATTCGTCAAGCACAAGGTGCTTGATGCCATCGGCGACCTCTATATCTGCGGTTATCCGCTGTTGGCGGCCTATACGGCTCACAAGGCCGGCCATGCGCTCAACAACCGTTTGTTGCGGGCCTTGCTCGAAGACGCTTCGGCCTGGGAAATCGTCAGTTTCGACGATTCTGTACCCGCGCCCGCCGCAGTCGTTCATCAACTCGCCGATCCGGCGCTGGTATTTTAAGGGCGGTTTTCGCACATGCAGCTTGCGCGGATTGTGGGCTTGTTATTGTGCCTGGGAACCGGCGCCTCACTGATCCTGTGGATGCTGACCGGGGACTCCCGCTACAGGGCGTGGGCCTGGAATCTTTTCCGTGTCGGCGTGGCGGCGGCTTTCGTCATATTGGCGCTTTTTGCGCTTGAACGGGTACTGGCTGCTGCCTGAGGAAACGCCCCCTCTCCCGGCGCTTTGTACCCACTCTCCCACGAGAGGGAAGAGATAGGGCAGGATGTGGATCAATAAGCGTTCTGATCTTTCACGACGATCAACACGGTTTTGACGATAATCCAGAAGTCCAGGCTCAATGACCAGTTGCGCAGGTATTCGAGGTCGTACTCGATGCGCTTTTCCATTTTGTCGATCGTTTCCGTCTCGCCCCGATAGCCATTGACCTGTGCCCAGCCGGTGATGCCCGGCTTGACCTTGTGGCGGATCATGTAACCCTTGATCGTTTTCCGGTAGGTCTCGTTGTGCGAGACCGCGTGCGGGCGCGGGCCGACGATGCTCATCCGGCCCTGGAGCACGTTGACGAACTGCGGCAGCTCATCGAGCGAAGTCCTGCGAATGAATGCGCCAAACCGTGTGATGCGCGCGTCGTCCTTCGTAGCTTGTTTGACGATCTCTCCATTGTCGCAAGTCGTCATCGAACGGAATTTGTAGACGAGGATTTCCTTGCCGTCGAGCCCGTAACGCCTCTGTTTGAAGATGACCGGCCCCGGAGAGGACAGTTTCACGCCGATGGCCAGCAGCAGCATGATCGGGAGCAGCAGCAGCAGGATGAAGGTTGAAAGCACAATGTCCGAAGCGCGTTTGATGAGGCCGTTGAAGCCAGTGAACGGGGTTTCGCAAACCGCGACGACCGGCATATTTCCCACGCTGTCGAGCCGCCCCTGGATGAGGTCGGTGATGAAAATATCCGGGACGAAATAAATCGAGGCGGTCGTATCCTTGATGCTGTCGAGCAGGCCGAGGATATGAGGCTGGGCAGCCATGGGCAGGGCCAGGTAAATGGCTTCGACATGGTTCTGCTTGACGTATTCCGAAAGGTCGAGCAGACAGCCTTTGACTGGAACAGGGATATCGGATGGGACGCCGTCAGGGTTGCAATCATCGAAGAAACCGAGAACTTGTGTGCCGAGATAAGGGTCGTCCCGGAACTGTTGCGCGAGGCAGATGCCGATGTCGTTGACCCCGGCGATGACGGCGGTGCGCAGGTTGCCCGGCGAGGAGAGTACGCGCGGAAGCGCGATTCTCAGGGCAGTATAGACAAGGCCGTAAGCGATTGGCGTAGCGACGACCCAGGCAAACAGGACGTTTTCCGGGAAGTAGATGATGTAGTCCGTGGCGAAACCAAAGGCTCCCATGATGAAGAGGAACAGCAGCCAACTGGTCAGCAGCTTTCGCACTACCCGATGAAGCCTTTCGTGAAACGACGCTTCACCGGGGAAGGTCACGGCGAACGACAGGGTGCAGAGGATGATGTAAGGCGGGCCGATGTCTTCATCGTAATAACCGGCAACCGCCAGCAGACACAGGACGATGATAGAAGGGTAAAGAAAAGCCTCAATAGCCGTACTCAGCGTGAAGCTGGTGCGTTGAAGCAGATTTCCCTTCAGCAGGCGGTTGGTTTGTTCGCGTTGAAGCATTACCCATTATAGTATGGTGTATGCAAAATCAGGCTTCAGCAGTGAGCAATCCGAGTTTCCGTGTGGCAGGTTAAGCACTTTTTGATCTGGATGCCTGTGTCCAGATCAAAAAAATCGGCTGGATGCCTGAGAGCATCCAGCCGATTTCGTGACTACGAAGGTTGCGGTGGAATCAGTTTACGTTGATTTTCCGACGGCGCGCAACCATTCCAACAAGACCCAAGCCCGCGAGTAACATCGCATACTCGGCGGGTTCGGGAACAGCTGGTGCTGCCAAGGCGAAGTTGAACGCGCCGTTACCATAGGCTTTGCCTGTGATCGCGAACGTGTAATTGGTCAAAGATTGATCAAAAGTGAAGGTTCCGGTTACCGAGTCGACACCGGGAAGCGAGGTGAAGCTGTCTACCTTGACCAAAGAGTTCAATCTGTTCTTGTTGTTGCCCGTAAAGCTACCTTCGTACACGCTGATCGTCACAAAATCCAGAGTGTGGCTTGTGTTCTGGAACGTGATACTGGCAGTGCCGTCAGCACTGAGAACATTTGTGTCTATCGTGAAGGTATACCAGTAAGCAAAATCACCTGAGGCTGAAAGATTGTTGTAGTTGCCTACGGCGATCAGTTCGCCACCGGCAGTCAGCGTGCCAAGATCTTTTACAAAACCGTCAGCTTGCGCAAAACCGGCAAAACTAAGCCCCAGAACGATGGCGGCGGCTGTCTGTTTGAGTTGCATCATCATCACTCCTCCTTTACGGAAAGAAACAAAGAAACAAATAAAAAAAGGAACTTTGTCACACACATCATGCAAGCAAGTTTGATGCCCGCTTTTTGTTGTATTTTTGTCAATTCACTATTTATTGTCCTATGTCAAGGTGCCATAAAGATGAAAGTTTTGCTATTTATTTGATAAATAATGAATTTTTTTCATTTTTGACGCTTAGTGGATATTGTGTTGTTTTATTTGGCGATAGTTGCCTGTCTGGCGACTAAGCTACGGAGTTCAGATCGTTGCTGCTGTGTCAAGTGTTATGTGTCGGATTTTTTTACATTTTTTTCTGGAGCGTGAATTTTGTCTCACATGCTTCAGCCGTGAACAATCCGAGTGGTGCGCGTAGCAGGCTGTCCGGACCGAAAAAAATCGGCTGGACGCCTGAGGGCATCCAGCCGATTTCGTGACTACGAAGGTCGCAGCGAAATCAGTTCACATTGATTTTCCGGCGACGCGCAACCATCCCAACGAGACCCAGCCCCGCGAGCAACATCGCGTACTCGGCGGGTTCGGGAACGGCTGCTGCCGCCGACATGTTGAGGACGTACACCCCGCCCTGGGAACCGTTAGCGATGCCGGAGATCACGAGCTGATACGTGGATATGGACGGATCGCGATCAAAGTATCCGTTCACGGTCAACGAACTGCTGCCCGTGGCGTGCGACTCAAAAATGCCATCCTGTTGGAAAACAAGAGCTCCATCGCTGGTGAACACGGAAACTGTCAACGCGGACAGATTGAGCATATTGTTGCCGTTACCGTTGCCCGGGCCAAAGTCGAAGCTGAAGACCAAGGTGTTGATGCCCAGAAGGTCATTTGCTACCGAGAAAGTGTACTCATCGGAAAACTCATATGTCGGCGGAGCCGCCGAAACGATGTGAGAACCGTACAACGAGTTCGTGCTGGAAAGCTCGCCGAGGTCTGTTACGAACGCGGCTTGCGCAAAAGCGGTAAAGCCAAGTCCCAACGCGATGGCGGCGACTGTTTGTTTGAGCTGCATCATCATTACCCCTTCTTTACGGAAAGAAACAAAGAAATAAAAAAACAAAGGAACTTTGTCCCATACACCATGCAAGCAAGTTTGATGCCTGCTTTTGTAGTATTTTTGTCAATTCATTATTTATTGTCCTGCATCAACGTGCAATGAAGATGGAAGTTTGACTATTTATTTGATAAATAATGAGTTTTTATCAGATTTAACACTTAATGGATATTGTTTTGTTGTATTCTGCAATTATTGTCTGCTTGGTGTTCAAGTCGCGAGACTCAGGTTGTTGCTGCTGTGTCAAGTGTTATGCGTCAGATTTTTTTACATTTTTTCTGAAGCGTGAACATGCTTCGGCCGTGAGTAATCCGAGTTGGTGTGCGTAGCAGGCTGTCCGGATCGAAAAAATCGGCTGGATGCCTTCAGGCATCCAGCCAATTTCGTGACTACGAAGGTCGCAGCGGAATCAATTCACGTTGATTTTCCGGCGACGCGCAATCATTCCAACGAGACCCAGCCCCGCGAGCAACATCGCGTACTCGGCGGGTTCGGGAACGGGTAGTGCTGAATTGGCATGCAGGGTGACGGTGTAAGCACCGCCCATATAACCCTCAGAAATGCCGGAAATCACGAGCCTGTAACTAGACCAATCAAGCGGGATGTCTTTGATCACTACGAGTCCCGGGTTGCCGTAAGTGCCCTCGAACACCGGATCAGCAACGGAATCCTTGAACAGGGAAACCGACATGCTGGTGATACTGAGCACGGACGGGATGGTGATGCTGAACACACTGCCGTACAGTGTTGGGTTTTTGATGGACAAAATTTCGTCCGCAACCGAGAAGTTGAATACGTCCGTGAATTGGCCTGCCGGGTTCAGAAAGGACTCCCCGCCTATTACCGGGTTACTGAAAGAAATCTCGCCAAGGTCGACGACGGCGGCCTGCGCGAAAGCGGTGAAGCCAAGCCCCAACGCAATGGCGGCGACGGTTTGTTTGAACTGCATTACCAAATCTCCTTTGAGGGAAAAACATTGTGTGAGTAAAACTACCAGCAAGTTTTATGCCTCTTTTTAGTTGTATTTTTGTCAATTCATTAGTTGTCATCCTGCGTCAGCATACAATGCGCGCTGGATGCTGGTTTTAGAGACCAGTTCTTTGATAATTCAGATGTTTTTTGCTGAAATGTGTGTAAACGGGTAAAGCCGCTACGGCTGGATGAAGGATTAGTGCAGCAATTGCCACGTAAATCGTGTATGGTTCCGTCCAGTGACAGTTGCCTGTCTGGGTAGCCAAATCGTGGGGTTCGGGCTATTTTTTTGTGGTGTCAAGGGGCTGTGTCGGGTTTTTTTACATTCTTTTCCGGGGTGTGAATTTTGTTTCGCATGAGTAGCGGTCATACGGGTTCAGGCGGTATGTTTGCTGCGTATGCAGGCTGTCTGGGCTTTGTGATGAGGCGGTGTCGAGAATTTTTACACTTTGAGTCAGGGGTTGGGTTCATGAACAACAAGCAACGCAGTTTCGCCGTGTTGGCGGGCGGGTTGGTTACGTTACTGGGTTTTCAGGCGGGTTTGGCTGTCGCGCAAGAAGATGACTCAAAGAGTCCGTTCAGCTTCTCGGCCTTGCAGACTTTCAGGCATGACAGCAACTTGTACTATTTACCGGACGAACTTCGTCAGGAACAGTTGGTGCCAAAAGGAAAGCGCAGTGACAGCTCTTCCGAGACCCGGGTAGGCGTCAATTTTGACAAGGAATACAGCCGCCAGTCTTTTCATGCCGGACTTGCCGTGGATCGTACCATCTACCGTACGCATTCAGACCTCAATAACACCTCACCGGACGCGCGTCTGCGCTGGGATTGGCGGATTGGAGATCGCTGGAGCGGCGTTCTTGGGTATAGCTGGAATGAGACCCGTGTCAATTTCGACAGCACTTACAATGAGCAGAAACGGGTCATGCGGCGGATTGGTCGTGCCAACGCCAGCGCTGACTACTGGTGGCATCCTAACTGGGCCACGGGGTTTGCTTTCTCTGACGTTCGCAATGACTATAGCAACGATGCCAGGCCGCTCGACAAGTACGATGCACAGGAAGCGAGCCTGAACTTTACTTACCGGCCTTCCACCGGCAACCGTATCGTGTTGAGCTTGCGCACTGAGGATGGTCAGTATCCGAACAGAAAGAAAAAGGAAGAACTTAACCCCGTCCCGCCAGGAGATACATCATTGCGGGACTGGGAGCGGCGCGACCTGCGGCTTTCCGGTACTTGGCGGTTGACAGGCGTCACGCAAGTGAGCGGCTATGCCGGGTACACGAAACGCAAATACGATCTGTCACCCAACCGGAATTTTTCGGGAGCTACGGGCAGCCTTGCGTTCAAATGGACTCCGACCGGGAAGGCGATCATGGATTTGTCCTGGCGGCGCGAAATCGGCGCGGATGAGGACAGTGTTTCAAACTATGCCGTAACGCAGGTCTGGGCTTTCCGACCAATCTGGGTGGTCACTAGCAAGGTTCGTCTTGGAGCCAGTTACGAGTATCGGCATCGCAGCTATGACAGGGATCCTGAAGCTTCGCCACTCAACAATCCAGAAAGCGCCAAAACCACGTCTTATGGCGTGAACCTCCGATATCTGCCGACTTCCTATGCCAATATCGAGCTCGGTTATCAGCATCAGAAGCGCGATGCGAAAGAATATGGCCGTGATTTTGGCTATGGCGCGCGGACGGTATGGCTGTCGGGAGGTTTGACTTTTTAAGGGGAAGGCGTTTTCTATCCTGGCATGATATGGCATGATGCCAATTTGGGCGGTATCGGCAGCTCGATACCGGTACGGTGTGTTGTGTGAGCCTTGCGATAAAGGCCGCTTAATCTTTGGAATGTTTATGTCCTCTCCCGTTCGTTATGTCGTTGTGTCGCTCTGTGCCGCCGTGTGTATGTCCGGCATGCTTGTCAGCTGCAGCGCCAAGGAAGGTTCCGACAAGAAATCTGCTTCTCAGGTTGCCGTCAAGGTCAACAAGGAGGAAGTTTCCGTCCATCAGGTCAACGCCCTGCTTTCGCGCGGCGGCAACATCCCACCGGATCAGGTCGACAAGGCGCGCGCAGCGGCTGTCGAACGGCTCATCGACCAGGAATTGCTGCTGCAACAAGCCAAGAACAGCAAGCTCGACCGCAATCCGAACGTGATGCAGATGATCGATCTTTCCCGCCGCGAAATTCTGGCTCGCGCTTATGGCGAGCAGATTGCGAGCGGAGCGGTGAAGCCGACCGAAGCGCAGATTTCCAAGTTTTACGATGAAAATCCCGAACTGTTTTCCAAGCGCCGCATCTACAGCCTGCAAGAGATCAGTTTCCAGGCAGCGCCTGAGCAACTCGAAGAGGTGCGTACGCATTTGCAATCCAGTACCAACCTGCAACAGCTTACGACCTGGTTCAACGAACAGAAGATCCCGTTTGCCGCGAACGCCGGCGTCAAGCCGGCAGAACAGATTCCGCTTGAAATGCTCAGGAATCTTGCCAAATTGAATGCGGGACAGGCTGCTTTTGTGCGAACCCCGGTGGGGGGGCTTCTTCTTTTCGTCGTCGGTGTGCGGGATGAACCCGTTGATCGCACCAAGGCGAAACCTGTCATTGAAGGCTTCCTGACCAACCAGGCGCGTGCCGAAAGTGTCAAGGCCGAGGTCAAGCGTTTGCGCGAGGCGGCTACCATCGATTACAGCGACGGTTTTGCGCCACCCGCTGCTGAGGAACCGGCGGCTCACACGGAGCAAGGTTCGGTTGTGTCGCCTGAGGCTGCGTCCGAAGACGCTGCCGTCCAATCGATCATCGAAAAGGGAGCCGTCAAGCTTAAATAAAGCGGGCGGCAAGCGCCTAAGGTTTCTGCCGGTGATCCGCATGGTGTCGTGATCCCGGCAGATTTCGGATGACTGACCGATACATCAATACATCATAGGCCAAAATACAAATGATTTCCCGATTCTTCCGTCCCTTGAGCATCCTTGTCCTGGCTATCCTGGGTTTTGCCGGGGTAGCACAAGCTGCGGACGAACGTGAATACGTTCTCGGACCCGGCGATGTTGTCCGCATTACGGTATTCCAGAACCCGGATCTCACTACCGAAGCGCGTGTATCCGAGAAAGGGTCGCTGACTTTCCCGCTGCTCGGTGCGGTTTCCGTGGGTGGAAAGAGCACGTCCGCCGCCGAGGCGGAGATTGCTACCCGTCTGCGGGACGGTGGTTTCGTGCGCCAGCCGCAGGTCAATGTGTTGCCGCTGCAGATGCGCGGCAATCAGGTCTCCGTGCTCGGGCAGGTCAACAGGCCAGGCCGTTTTCCGCTTGAGACCGCGAACTTGCGCCTGACCGACATGATTGCGACCGCCGGGGGTATTTCGGCAGGAGGGGCCGACACCATCATCTTTATCGGGACACGCAACGGCAAACAGGTGCGGCGCGAAATCGACCTGCCCTCATTATTCCTCAGCGGCGAGACGTCAAGCGACATCGTGATGGCTGCGGGAGATCTCGTCTACGTACATCGCGCGCCGATGTTCTACATCTACGGAGAGGTCAATCGCCCCGGTGCTTTCCGCCTCGAACGCAGTATGAGCGTGATGCAGGGCTTGGCTTCCGGCGGCGGAACCACGTCGCGCGGCACGACGCGCGGGCTTCGCATCCATCGGCGCATGCCCGACGGCGCGCTCAAGGTGGTGGAGCCCGGACTTGATGACCTCCTGAGGGCCGATGACGTGATCTACGTCAAGGAAAGCCTCTTCTGATTGCTTGCTTATGACGTTTCAGCAATTTCTTCTCATTCTGAAAGCCCGCCGGTGGGTGATTTCCGCCATCCTGGTCAGTGTGGTGCTTTTGACGCTGGTGATCAGTCTGCTGTTGCCCAAACAATATACCGCCACTGCTACGGTGATGGTCGATATGAAAATGACCGACCCCTTGTTGGGGACACCTCAGGCGCTTCAGGGCTATCTCGCGACCCAGATCGACATTATCAATTCCGAGCGCGTTGCCTTGCGTGTGATCGAGGCGACCGGGATGGACAAGGTTCCCTCGTACCGGGAAGAATGGCGTGACGTAACGGGCGCAGAGGGGGGAGAGAGCGGATTCCGTACCTGGCTGGCTAACCTGCTTCAGAGACGGCTGGATGTGCGCCCTTCGACAACGCGGGAAAGCAATGTCATCAGTATCAGTTATCAGGCTCCTCATCCGGCGTTTTCCGCAGCGGTTGCGAACGCTTTTGCTCAAGCCTACATAAATACCAACCTCGAGCTCAAGGTAGACCCCGCGAGGCAGAATAAGGATTGGTTCGATAAACAAACCAAGGATGTGCGTGATGAACTTGAAGCCGCCCAGCGCAAGCTCTCTGCGTATGAGCAAGAGCATGGCGTCCTGGCTGGGGATGGCCGTTTCGACGTGGAAAACATGCGCTTGGCGGAACTCAACAGCCAGCTTTCAGCCGCGCAGGGGCAGCGCGCGGAAAGCAGTTCGCGCGTAAGCCAAGTTGGTTCCGCTGAATCCCTGCCTGAAGTCATGGCCAATCCGGTAGTTTCCAGCCTAAAGACATCACTGGCGCAGCTTGAAACGCAGCGTGGCGAGCTCTCTGAGCGGCTTGGCCCGAATCATCCGATGATGCGCGAATTGAATGAGAAGATTGCTGAGTTGCGCGAGCGCGTCTCGGCGGAAACCCAGCGTGTGGCAAGTTCGCTTGGTACGACTTCCCGTATCAGTGCGGCGCGTATCAAGGAACTTACCGAGGCAATCGACAAGCAGCAGGCGCGTGTGCTCGAACTCAAGAAGCATCGGGATCAACTCGCGGTGTTTCAGCGCGACATCGATAACGCTCAAAGAGCCTATGACCTCGTCACCCAGCGCCTCGTGCAGACGAACCTTGAGAGCCAGGTGACGCAAACCAATATTTCAATATTGACCCCCGCAACGCCTCCCTTGAATCACTCCAGTCCAAAGGTCGTACTTAACACCATCATTGCCGTATTTCTCGGCATCCTGCTTGGTATTGGCGTAGCGTTGCTGCTTGAACTGAGCGATCAACGTGTGCGGGGGAGTGAAGACCTTATGCAGAACATGGATATTCCCCTTCTCGGGGTCATCCCCGGATGGGATAAACCTCGTTCCGGCTTCCGTTCCGCTCGCCGTCAGGCTGCCGCTTGAAAGGGAAAATGATGGACGACGAGGCTGCCGGTGCACGCTTTTCCAATCTGAGCGACCAGTCGATCGGAGAGATACTGGTTTCTGTCGGGCGGATTTCTCCCGACGACGCCGAGCGTATTTACAGGGAACAGAAAAAACGGAAGCTGCGCTTTGGCGACGCGGCGATCGCGCTCGGTCTTGTGACGGAAGCCGATGTCCAGTTCGCCTTGTCCCACCAGTTTCGGTATCCCTATCTGCAACGTGGCGAAAGCAAGGTCTCGGAAACTGTTGTAGCGGCGTACAGCCCTTTTTCTCCCCAGGTGGAAGCATTGCGCGCGGTTCGCAGCCAACTGGCGCTGCGCTGGTTCAATGGCAGCGAAGGGCGTCGGGCGCTCGCGGTCGTGAGCCCGGGGACAGGGGAAGGCCGCTCCTGGTTTGTTGCCAATTTGGCGGTTGTGTTTTCGCAACTGGGCGCGAGGACTTTGGTGGTCGATACAGACCTTCGCACCCCGTCCTTGCATCTCCTTTTCGGGATCAGCAATCGAAACGGGCTTTCATCCATCCTGGGGGGGCGCGCTACCGGCAATGTCGTCTTCAAAGTTCCGGCGTTGCTGGATCTTTCCGTTCTTCCTTCCGGCCCGGTACCGCCGAATCCCCAGGAATTATTGACGCGCCCCCTGCTGGATCGGATGATCGCGCAGTTGTCCAATAGCTTCGATGTCATCCTCATCGATACCCCTCCTTCCGCAAAATATGCCGAAAGCGTCGCCATTGCTTCGCGGGCGGGTGGGGCATTGATCGTGTGCAGGCAGAATCAGACGCGGGTACGCGATCTCGACGCGCTTTGCGCCAGGCTGAAGGACGCCAATGTCGTGGTCGCAGGAAGCGTGCTCAATGGCAGCAGTGGCAAGGTGGATAAAACCAACTCCTTACTGACGCAGACAAAAAGTTGGGGCGCAATGGCTGTGCCGCGCTTGAGCCTGGAATCGAAGGGGGGCGACAGCAACAGCCGTTCAAAACCGCTACGGCAGCAGCCTTCTCCGATCCGCACGGTTTTCCCAGATGAACTATCAGGCAAAAAGGATATGATGACAGAGGAATCCGACGTTCTGGATGCCGATCCTGAGCCTTTTTTCAGAAAACCGTAGCAGGGCTTGCCTGGTTTGGATAGGGGGCGAGCCTCCGAGCAATAAATGGCGAGTGCCTCATGTGTTGCCATGCGCGTCCGGGTGTCTCGGCATGCCCGTTGTGTTAACATAAAAAATTTAGAATTTGACAGCTTTTCACGGGCAAGAATCAAAATGCGTATTCTGGTCAGTAACGATGATGGATATTTTGCCCCAGGGATCGCAACGCTGGCACAGGCGTTGTCCAGCGTGGCCGAGGTCATGGTGGTCGCGCCTGAACGGGATCGTAGCGGAGCGAGCAATTCCCTGACGCTTGATCGTCCATTGACCTTGCGGCGCGCGGCCAACGGGTTTTATTACGTTGACGGTACTCCGAGCGATTGTGTGCATCTCGCGGTGACAGGCATCTTCGAAGAATTGCCCGAGATGGTAATTTCCGGCGTCAATCATGGAGCCAACATGGGCGACGACACGATCTATTCCGGCACGGTTGCTGCTGCCACCGAAGGTTATCTGCTGGGGGTTCCTTCGATTGCGGTGTCGCTCGTCAGCCGTGACGCGAGCGACTTTTCAGCGGCGGCACAGGTGGCCGTCGACCTCGTCCATCGTTTTTTGCGCCAGCCGTTCCGGGAACCCGTCCTGCTCAATGTCAATGTGCCGGATTTACCTTATGAGCGCCTTGGACCGCCGTGCGTAACGCGCTTAGGGAGGCGCCACAAGGCGGAGCCGGTGGTGCGTGGCACGACCCCGCGCGGTGATACCGTCTATTGGGTAGGCGCGGCAGGCCGCGCAGCCGACGCGGGAGAGGGGACAGATTTTCACGCCGTGGACAACGGCCGGATTTCGGTGACGCCGCTCCAGATCGATCTGACCCACGTCGCGCAAACCGGAGCGGTTGCCGATTGGTTGTCGCAATGAGCATGATCCGATGACTCCCCCGCGTGCTCCCGCCCTCGACGCAACCCGTGCCAGGGCGCGGATGATCGAGCGCTTGCGCGCGCAGGGTATCCGCAACGAAAGGGTGCTGGCCGCGATGGCTGCGGTTCCCCGCCATCAGTTTGTTGAAAAGGGGCTGGCTTTCAGCGCTTACGATGACAGCGCCCTGCCCATCGGTTTGCAGCAGACGATTTCGCAGCCTTTCGTTGTTGCACGCATGATCGAAATCCTGTGCGATGGGCGCGAACTGGGCCGCACGCTGGAAATCGGCGCGGGCTGCGGTTATCAGGCAGCCGTGCTCTCACAGTTGGCGAGCGAGGTCTTTGCAATTGAGCGCCTGAAGATGTTGCTCAACCGCGCGCGGGAGAACTTGCGGCCATTACGTTTGCCTAATCTGAGGTTGAAGTGCGCCGATGGTACACTGGGGCTGCCAGAAGCCGCGCCTTTCGATACCATTATCGTTGCGGCAGGGGGGCTGAAGGTGCCGCCTGCGCTGAAAACTCAGCTTGCGCCGGAAGGCAGGTTACTGATTCCAGTGGGGGACGCTGACCAGCGTTTGTTGTTGATCGAACGGCAGGGAAGCGTTTTCAAGGAAAACTGGTATGAGGCTGTGCGCTTTGTGCCATTGCTGACGGGGACAGAATGAACAAGGGGACTTTTGCGAAACGGCTGGTTTTGCCGGTGATGGCGGGTGTGCTCGTGTTGTCTGCGGGCTGTACCACCGAAAAAAGCAGTGCGCCTGTGCGCGACTCCAGGCCCATCCCGACGGCGAGGACGGCGCCCAGCCCGCCGCCGCCTACCATTGCTTCGCCTGTTGCCCAGCCGGGAGAGCATGTCGTGCGCCGAGGGGAGACCCTGTATGCCGTCTCAAGGCTGTATGGCGTTCCAGTGCCAGACCTCATCGCCTGGAACAATCTTTCCAGGCCGGAACAGCTCGAAGTCGGACAAATCCTGCGCGTCGCCGCGCCGCAGGCGCTTGCCGAGCCGCTTGCCCCGCCGCCGCCGCCCGATGTGGCGGTGAGCCCGCCGGAAGTCAAACGCGAACCGCGTGGTGGCAAGCAAGCCTGGTCGGAGGATGCCTGGGCGCGCCTGCAGCCGCAAGCGGTGGATAGTGTGCCGCCTGCCACCATCTCGCGCCCGGAATTCAGTGCTACGGAACACAGCACACCGAAACCCGGCGTTTCGGAAAGCTGGATGTGGCCGGTCAAGGGAACGATCATCAGCCGATTCGATGAAGCCGTGGGGGAGGACTCCAAGTTGCGCAACAAGGGGATTGATATCGCTGGAACACCAGGTACACCTATATTGGCTGCTTTGGGTGGTGAGGTCATCTATGCGAGGGATGTGCGTGAATACGGCAATTTGGTCATTATCAGACATAACGACGAATATTTAACGGCATATGCCCACAATCGTGTCATACTCGTGAAGGAAGGGGACGCTGTGGCCAAGGGTCAGAAAATCGCCGAGCTCGGCAATTCCGACACCGACCGCCCCAAGCTGCATTTTGAACTGCGCAAACAGGGTATCCCCGTCGATCCGTTGAGGTATCTACCCGGCTTGTGACGAAAGGACATGGAAGATTCAGACAATCCTGACAATGCTGAACGTCAAGAACTGGATCTTCCCCCCGAGGCCGAGGCGTTCCAGGAGGAACATCCCCCTGCGGATGACGAGCATTTCAGCGACGCAACCTATCGCTATCTGAGCGAGATTGCTGCCAATCCCCTGTTGAGCGCGCAAGAGGAAACCGCGCTGGCCCGCCGGGTGCGCGCGGGCGACTTTGAAGCGCGCCAGACCATGATCGAGCGCAATCTGCGGCTGGTGGTCAATATTGCCAAGCGCTACCTCAATCGCGGCATCCCGCTCCTTGATCTGGTCGAAGAAGGCAATCTCGGCCTCATCCATGCCCTGGAAAAATTCGAGCCTGAGCGCGGTTTCCGTTTTTCCACCTACGCGACCTGGTGGATACGGCAGGGCATCGAGCACGCGATCATGAGCCAGGCGCGCACGATCCGCTTGCCGGTGCATGTCAACAAGGAACTCAACCGGATCATGCGCGCCCGGCGGCAGATCGGGATCGCCTCCCAGGGAAATTGCCTGGATTCCGAGATTGCATCCTGCCTCGACAAGCCCGTCGATGAGGTGCGTGCCATCCTGAGCCTCGTCGAACGTGCCGTCTCGCTCGATGCGCCGCTCGACATCGACCCTACGCTGTCGGTCGGTGAGTCGCTTGCCGATGAAACCATCGAGCCGCCAGAGCTGCAAATACAGAACAGCGAAATTGAAGCCTTGCTGCGGTGCTGGGTCGATACCCTGACCGACAAGCATCGCCTGATCGTTCGCCACCGTTATGGCATCGACGAATGCGACGTCCTGACCCTGGAAGAACTTTCCAACAAGCTCGGCATTACCCGCGAGCGGGTGCGCCAGATACAGGTCGAGGCGCTGGGGCAGCTCCGGAAGATGCTCAAGCGGCGGGGGTTTACCAAGGAGACGCTGTTATAGAGGCTTCAGGACGCGCCTCAAGCCTTGCGTTTGTCCCGTTCGATCAGCGCGTAAGCTGAATGGTTGTGGATCGACTCGAAGTTCTCCGATTCCACGATGTACGAGTCGATGCGTGGTTCGGCGTTCAACACTGCCGCCACGTCGCGCACCATGTCTTCGACGAACTTGGGATTGTCGTAGGCGCGTTCGGTGACGAACTTCTCATCCGGGCGCTTGAGCAGGCCATAGACCTCGCAGGACGCCAAACCCTCCACGATCTGGACGATCTCTTCGATCCACATGTGCTGGTTGAGCGTGGCGGTGACGGTGACGTGCGAACGCTGATTGTGCGCGCCGTAGGCGGAAATTTCCTTCGAGCACGGGCACAGGCTCGTGACAGGGACGACGACCTTAAGGGTGAAGTCGTGACGACCATCCCCGGCAATGGTTCCGATGAAGCTCACTTCGTAGTCCATCAGGCTGCGCACACCGGAAACCGGGGCGGCCTTAGCGATGAAATAAGGAAAGCTCATCTCCAGATGGCCGCTTTTGGCTTCGAGGCGCTCTACCATCATGCGCAGCATGGGGCCGAAGGATTCCACGGAAATCTCGCGTTCGTCGCGGTTGAGAATTCCGACGAAGCGCGACATGTGGGTTCCCTTGAAGTTGTGGGGCAGCCCGACATACATGTTGAAGACGGCAATCGTGTGCTGGATGCCCTCGGATTTGTCGCGGACGCGGATCGGATGGCGGATGTTCTTGATGCCGACCTTGTCGATGGCGATGTGGCGGCTATCGAGGCTGCCTTGTACGTCGGGGATGGAGGCGCAATGATTCATATGTGGTTATTTGTCTTGTTCCGTGGAGCGAATGGCGGACTCGATGCCTGCGGCGTCGAGCCCCGTTTCGGCGAGCAACTGGCGCTGTTCGCCGTGGTCGATGAACCGGTCGGGAAGCCCTAGCCGCAAAAATCTGGGTCGTGCGGGCAAGGCGTCCAGGACACGGGCGACTTCCGAACCGGCTCCGCCGGTGACAGCGTTTTCTTCGAGCGTCACGAGAAGATCGTGTTCCCGCGCAAGGTGAGCGATGAGAGTTTCATCAATGGGCTTGACGAAACGCATGTTGGCGACCGTGGCATCGAGCGCCTCGCCCGCTTCCAGGGCGGGGGCGAGCAGGCTGCCAAAGGCGAGCAGCGCCGTTTTCCTGCCGTGCCGACGAATCTCGCCCTTGCCGATGGGCAGCGTATCCAGGCCGGTTTCGGGCACAGTGCCTGGCCCTTTCCCACGCGGGTAACGTACGGCGGAGGGACCTTCGTGGCACAGCGCGGTGTGGAGCATCTGGCGGCATTCGTTCTCGTCGGCGGGTGTCATGACCAGCATGTTGGGTATGCAGGCGAGAAAAGAGAGGTCGAAGGTGCCGTGATGAGTCGCGCCGTCGGCTCCGGTCAGGCCGGCGCGGTCGATGGCCAGCACGACGGGCAGGTTTTGCAGCGCGATGTCGTGGATGAGTTGATCGTAGGCGCGTTGCAGGAAAGTAGAGTAGATGGCCACCACCGGGCGGTATCCCTCGCAGGCCAGCCCCGCCGCAAAGGTGAGCGCGTGCTGTTCGGCAATACCTACGTCGTAATAACGCTCGGGGAACTCACGGGCGAAACGGGTGAGTCCCGAACCCTCGCACATCGCCGGGGTGATGCCGACGACGCGCGCATCGAGCGCGGCTGCGTCGCACAGCCAGTCGCCGAAGACCTGCGTGTAAGTCGGCCTGGTTCCAGTGTTCTCTTCCTGTAAGCCTGTGCGGTGATCGAACTTCGAGACGCCGTGATAGCGGACGGGGTCGGCTTCGGCGAGCTTGTAGCCCTGACCCTTGCGGGTGACGACATGCAGGAAGCGTGGGCCTTTGAAATTGCGCAGATTTTGCAGCGTCGGCACGAGAACGTCGAGGTCGTGGCCGTCGACGGGTCCAAAGTAATGAAAGCCGAATTCTTCGAACAATGTGCCGGGCGAATCCGGCGCGACCATCCCCTTGGCGACTTCTTCCACCTTGCGCGCCAGGTCGAGCACAGGCGAGGGGGCAGCGCGGAGCACTTTCTTGCCGAGGCGGCGGGCAGTGTCATAAGGAGCCATCAGCCGGGCCAGGATATTGGAGAGCGCGCCGACCGGCGGCGAGATCGACATTTCGTTATCGTTGAGAATCACCAGCAGGTTGATGTCCTTCATGCTGCCGGCGTTGTTGAGCGCCTCGAACGCCATGCCGGCAGACATCGCGCCGTCGCCGATCACGGCAATCGAGGCGCGTGCCTCATTACGGTCGCGGGCGGCAACGGCCATTGCGAGCGCGGCTGAGATCGAGGTTGAAGAGTGCGCCGTGCCGAAGGGGTCGTATTCGCTCTCGGTGCGGCGTGGAAAACCGGAAATGCCGCCATAGTGGCGCAGACCTGCCATTGCGTCGCGCCGTCCCGTGAGAATCTTGTGGCTGTAGGTCTGGTGGCCGACATCCCACACGATGCGGTCTTCAGGCGCGTTGAAAACGGTGTGCAGGGCGACGGTAAGTTCGACCGTACCGAGATTGGAAGACAGATGCCCGCCGGTTTTCGAGACCGACTCGATCAGGAAACGCCGGAGTTCATCGGCCAGTATCGGCAGTTCGTTGCGGTTGAGCGCGCGCACGTCTGCCGGGGAATGGATACGGTCGAGATAAGGATAATCGGACATCTTGGGAGGGCAGGGTTCGATCAGGAAGCACGATGCGCGATGAAGTCGGCCAATTCGCGCAGACGGTCGGCGCGTTCGCCCAAGGGGGCGAGAGCGTCATGGGCTTCGGCCAGCAACTCCTCGGCGAAGCGTCGAGCCTCTGGCAGCCCCAATAGACTGACATAAGTTGGCTTGCCGCGCGAGGCATCCTTGCCTGCTGTTTTGCCCAGAGTGGCGGTATCGGAAGCTGCGTCGAGAACGTCGTCGACAACCTGATACAACAGGCCGACGCGCTTGGCGTAAAGATCGAGGCGGCAGCGCCGGTCGCCGTTGACCCCTTCGCCCGCGCGCGCGCCGATCAGGACGGCAGCGCGGATCAATGCCCCGGTCTTGCGAACGTGCATGAATTCGAGCTCCTCGCGCGTCAGTTCGCGTCCGGCGGAGGCAATGTCGATGGCCTGTCCGCCCGCCATGCCATGAGAACCGGCCGCCTGAGCCAGCAACTGGATGGTTTCGATCTGTCCGGCAACGGTCGCGCTGACCGAATATTCGGCCAGCGCCTGGAAAGCCAGGGTTTGCAGGGCGTCGCCCGCAAGCAGCGCCGTGGCCTCGTCGTACTCGACATGGATGGTGGGCTTGCCCCGGCGCAGCTTGTCGTCATCCATGCACGGCAGGTCGTCATGGATGAGCGAATAAGCGTGGATCAACTCCACGGCGCAAGCGGCGCGGTCGAGCTGTTCCGGTTTTGCGTGCGTGAAACACCCGCCCGTACCATGCACCAGCAGGGCGCGCACCCGTTTGCCGCCGCCGAGGACGGCGTAGCGCATGGCCTCGTGCAGCCTGTCCGGAGCCAGATTGGCGGCAGGCAGCACGGTCTGCAGGGCCGTTTCGGTACGCTGCTGTATGTAGGTCAACCAGTCGGGAAATTTCATGGCATTTCAGCCTCGTGTGGAATCGCCTTGATGGGCGCTGTCATTCGTACCAGAAGCGTCCGGCTGGAATGGAGCGAGCGTGTCGCTTTCGAGAATCCTGACTTGCTGTTCAGCCGCATCGAGCCTGTCCTGACAGTGACGGAGCAGGACGATGCCGCGCCGGTACTGTTCGAGCGCCTGTTCAAGCGGCAGGGAACCTGTTTCCATTTGACGGACGATGGCTTCCAGCTCCGACACGGCGGCTTCAAAGGTCTTCGGTGTGGATGCAGGCTTGGTCATGGTGTGAAATGCGGAAAACCCGAGGCAGTGAGAGAAAAAGCAGCGAAAAAACAATTGTCGTCAAGGTATGAGAAAATACCCGAACGCGCATCCGGCGGTCAAATTGGCTTGACACGGGGCGCGTTTCCTTTTTCCTGGTTTCCAGCCTGTTTCTTACTTATTTGTTGAAGGGAGGTTCGGGGCAAAAAAAAACCGGCAGTGGCGTTGCCCTGCCGGTTTTTTGGGTGCGAACTTGGCGGATTATCCGTGTATTGCGCTCAATATGGTGTCCTTGCCGGCACGGGTCGTGTCGAGCAAGGAAGCAAATTGCTGCTTGTCGAATTCGTCGGCATTGCTACCGTCTTGCGGCACGGAAGGTTTCCCTCGCTCGAACGGATTGGGCGAGTCGGCGGCTTGCATAGCGGTTTGCACAATGCCGCGCAGGGTTTGGGGCGGCCAGCCATCGCAGGGGGCTTCGCCGTCAAGCGCGTCGATGATTTCTTCAGGCAGTTCAAAGGCTTCGAGCACTGAACGGGAAATCGGGTCTTTCCATACGGCCATGAATTCGGAGAAGCGGTCGATGTTGCTTTCCAGGGCGGGGTAGCTGGCGGCGCGCGCCAACAGGAAAAATTGGCCAATATCGACCATCATGCCGGTGAGCATGGCCGTGTCGGGGTTGGCTGTCCGCAGGTGATGGGCAAAGACATAGGCCCAGGACGCGACGTCGGCTGAGTGCTGCCAGAGACCGGAAGCAAGTTTGCGCAAATGCGGTGAACGGTGATCCTGAGTGATTTGTTCGGCGGATACCGCAAAGGCCAGACATCGTAGTGCCGCCAGGCCGATTCGTTTGACCGCGTTATTGACGCTGGTGATGTACGCGCCGTAGGGGTTGAGCAGCATCGCATTGGCCATGCGGATGACCTTGGCACTCAATACCGGTTCGGCGCGCACTACGGCGACAATATCGTCGATGGAGGAGTTCGGGTTGTCGGCGAGCTGCTTGATGCGCAACGAAATCTCCATCGCGGTGGGAAAGTTCAAATGTCCCTCTTCAAGCTCCAGTTCGATCTGGGCGGCAAGGGTTCGTGTTTGCGCCTCAAAGTCCTGCATGGTTGGCTCTCCATATTCCCCGTGGAAGAATTACGCTTTGCCCAGCTACCCTTTCCGGCGGAACAGGGCGCATGGGTCAATGCGCCCTGTTGTCGTGATGCTTTTACGCCTGCATGCCGGTGCGGGCGACCTTGCCAATCAGCCCTCCAATCGTCTCCTGGATGTCGGCAGGCAACAGCACTACCTTGGCATTGTCCGATGCCGCCAGTTTTTGGACTGAGGAAATGTACTTCTCTCCGAGCAAATAAAGCATGGGGGCCGGTTCTGATCCGAGAGCCGCCGTGACGCGCCGGATCGACTCGGCGGATGCCTCGGCCAGCGTGACCTGCGCGTTGGCGTCGCGGCGCGCAGCCTCAAACCTGGCCTCGGCTTCGAGAATGGCCGATTGCTTTTGCCCTTCCGCGCGCGTGACCATCGCCTTGCGCTCACGTTCGGCGGCAGCCTGCATTTCCATCGCCTTCTGCATCGAGGGCGAAGGTTTGATGTCCTGAATTTCCACCGATTTCACGGTCAAACCCCAGTCGACCGCTTCATCGGAAATGCTCTCACGCAGGCGTGCCTTGATCTTGTCGCGCGAGGATAGCGCCTCGTCCAGTTCCATTTCACCGGCGATGGAACGCAGGGTCGTCATGATGAGGTTGCGAATCGCTTCCGAGAAGTCGGTAACGCCGTAGACCGCCTTGACCGGGTTGGTGATCTTGATGAAGGCAACGGCATTGATGAAGATGACGGCGTTGTCGCGCGTGATGACTTCCTGTTGCTGCACGTCGAGGATGATGTCCTTGGTGACGAGTTTGTAGGAGACGTTGTCCAGGTAGGGGATCAGGAAATTGAGGCCGGGCAGCAAAGTGCTGTGATACTTGCCCAGGCGCTCGACGATCCATTCCGTGCCTTGGGGCACAAGGCGTATCCCTTTTGCAATGGTGATGAAAGCCAGGGCCAGGATGGCGATGGTGACGATAAAACCTATATCCATAAGAGAACTCCGGTAGACAAAACAAAAAAATGACAAAAATTACGCCTGGTGCGTGTTCAGGCGCGCGTGACCTTGAGAAAACTGCCTTCGACGGAAACGAGCTTGACCCGCGTGTTGATGGCGATTTCGGCCTCGGACATGCAAGGCCATTCTTCCGCGCCGAGAATCGGACGCTGGAAACGCACCTTGCCGCGCTTGAACGGAGCCGTATCGGCGACCAAGAGGCCGATTTCGCCGATGATGTCCCCTTCGGCAGTGCCAATCCGGGTTTTGTCCAGGATGCGCCTGAAAACACGGAACCACAGCACCGTCATGATCACCGAGGCGACGGCCCAGAGCAGTATCTGCCCCGCAAGCGGAAACCCAGGCGCGATGAGCAGCATCAGGCCGACGAGGAGCGCCCCCAAGCCGAACCAGAAGATGAAGAAAGACGGAATCACCAGTTCCAGCAAGACCAGTACGATTCCTCCGATAATCCAGTGCCACCATTCCATCAACATGTTTTTCCCTGAAGTGAAGCCCGGATGAGCGAGCCTTGCGCCGATTGACGAGAACTTTTATTGAATCATAAAAGCAATACTGCGTGTGGGCTTCCCCGAGATTCTCAAGGTATAAAGGCATGCCTACATTGTGCTGTTCAGGTACTATTTCCCGGACAGTTGATCGAACATGGCGCAGAGGTTGTGATGACATTTTTTGGCAGACTGAAAAAGATGATGTCCTTTTCCTCGACGCAAGCCGTCAAGGAAGAGGACGCCGGGAAGATCGAACCCGGCGAAAAGGGTCATGGACGCCCCAGGGTTCATGTGCTTGCCACGGGCGGAACGATCGCGGGGCGGCAGGTGAGCACGGGGCCGCGCTACCGGGCGGGCGTACTTGACGTTGAAGCATTGCTGGGAGCCGTGCCGGCCTTGCGCGGCCTGGCTGATTACAGCAGCGAACAGATGGCGAACATCGGCTCGCAGGACATGGATGAACTCCTCTGGCTCAAGATTGCGCACCGGGTCAATGAGTTGCTTGCCGATCCGGATGTAGGCGGAGTCGTCATTACCCACGGAACCGATACGCTGGAGGAGACGGCCTGCTTCCTCGACCTGACGGTTCGCGATCCCAAGCCCGTCGTCCTGGTGGGCGCGGTACGGCCTGCGGGGGCGCTGGGCGCGGACGGAGCCGTCAACCTGCTCGATGCCGTGACCGTGGCGGCCAATCCCGCTTCCGTCGGACGCGGGGTGCTGGTCGTGATGCACGGCAGCCTGTTTGAAGCGCGCGATGTCACCAAGGTCTCGTCTTCGTCCTTGTCGGCATTTGCCGCGCCCAATTCCGGCCCATTGGGACAGTTGATCGACGAGCGGGTCTATTTCGGGCATCGTACCGGGCTTTCCCCGAAGCGGCCCGTTTTCGATGTATCCCGCCTGGACAAGCTGCCTCCGGTTGGCATCGTCTATGGGCATGCAGGTGCGACGGCTCTGCCGGTCAAGGCGATGATCGAGGCGGGGTATCGGGGTATCGTTTCCGCCGGCGTGGGCAGCGGAAACCTGCACCGCGATGTGCTTGCCGCGCTGGCCGACGCCTCTGGCCGGGGCGTGGCCGTGGTGCGCGCCTCCCGTGTCCCCTCCGGGTTGACGCTGCGGAATGTGGAAGTGGATGACAACCGTTTTGGTTTTGTTGCCGCAGGCGCGCTCAACCCACAAAAGGCGAGGGTGCTCCTGCAACTGGCGCTGACTCGAACGCGCAAGCCGGAGGAAATCCAAAAGGTGTTCGACGCTTATTGACCGGGTGCTGTTGGTTGCGCCTTGAGGCCGAGCCGTTGCTGGATTTCCAGAATGAGTGAAGCCTGGTTCATGCTGTAGAAATGCAGCCCCGGCGCGCCGCCCCGAAGGAGGCGTTCGCAAAGCCGGGTGACGACATCCAGCCCGAAGGCGCGGATGGACTCGGCATCGTCGGCGTAGCTCTCGAATTGTCTGCGCATCCAGCGCGGAATGTCCGCGCCGCAGGCGTCCGAAAAACGGGCGAGCTTGTAGAAACTCACGATGGGCATGATGCCGGGGATGATGGGAATCTCCGCCCCCGCGTCGCGGACTTTGTCCACAAAATGAAAATAGGCATCGGCGTTGTAGAAATACTGCGTAATCGCCGCGTTGGCTCCGGCCTTTGCCTTGCGGACGAAGTTGCGCAAATCGGCTTCCGGGCTTTTCGCCTGGGGATGCCATTCCGGATAGGCCGCGACGATGATCTGGAAGGCATCGCCCGTTTCTGCGCGGATGAATTCGACGAGTTCGTTGGCGTAGCGCAACTCGCCCGCCTCGGCCATGCCCGAGGGCAAATCGCCGCGTAGCGCTACGATGCGCCGGACGCCGACGGCCCTGAATTCTCCGAGCATTTCCCGGATACCCGCGCGGGTGGAGCCGACGCACGACAGATGCGGTACGGCATCGAACCCTTCTGCCGTCATCTCTTTCACGATGCCGAACGTGCGCTCGCGGGTGGAACCGCCCGCGCCATAAGTGACGGAAAAGAAGTCCGGCTTCATGGCGGCGAGTTTTGCGCGCTCATCTTTCAGCCTGGCAAGGCCCTCGGCAGTTTGCGGAGGGAAGAATTCAATGGAAAGCTCAGTGTTCATATATGACGATCATTTTTTCTCATTCCGGTGGTCAATGACCCTGACGGCCTTGCCCATTGAGCGTTCGACCGAGCCGGTGGGGTGGATTTTGACTTCGCAGGAGATACCGATGAAATCCTTGATGTCTTTTTGCACCTTGGCGGAAACGCGATTCATGTAATCCTGGCCTTTGGCGTAGAGAGGCGGGCTGGCTTCGACGTTGACGCGCAGGGAATCGAGGTGGCCTTCGCGGAAAACTTCGAGCTGATAGAAAGGGGAGAGCGTTTCGGTACGCATCAGGATGGCTTCGACCTGGGTGGGGAAGACATTGACGCCGCGTATGATGAGCATGTCGTCGGAGCGGCCCGTGATGCGGCTCATGCGCACATGGGTGCGGCCGCATTTGCAGGGCGCGGGGTCGAGCGTCGAAATGTCGCGGGAGCGGAAACGCAGCATCGGGAAGGCTTCGCGGGTAAGTGAAGTGATGGCGATCTCCCCTTTTTCTCCGGGCGGAAGCGGTTCCCCGGTATCGACATCGACGCATTCGACGAGGAAGTGGTCTTCCCAGATGTGCAGCCCTTTCTTGGCCGCCAGGCATTCGACGCCGACTCCCGGCCCCATGAGTTCTGTGAGTCCGTAAATGTCGAGCGCGTCGATCCCCATACGCGATTCCAGTTCGTAGCGCATTTCCTCGCCCCACGGCTCCGCGCCGTAAAGGCCCACCCGCAATGGAAGCTTGCGTATATCGACGCCCAGTTTTTCGGCTTCTTCCATGATGTTGAGCGCGTAGGAAGGGGTGCAGCACATGGCGTCCGGGGCGAGGTCCTGCAGGAG
>JGI24705J35276_12238529_pt1 | contig 25363 bp, 25 predicted proteins | sample TergutNt197P4_FD_35276 | JGI IMG/M metagenome (IMG submission 35276) | reverse complement strand
CGTGTTGCGGCCGCATCGGCTCGCTCGCGATCGAGCAGCGGGGTGCAAAGCGTGCCGTAGGGATGTGCACTAGCCAGCGCGGGAAGGGGAACCTTCCACGCCCGCCAAAGCGACACCACCGGCATGAGGCCGATCAGGCGAGTCGAAGGCGCGTCGCCGAATGCACAGAGCGCCGTAGCCCCGGTGCGCCCGTGGGCGGACGCGCTGACTGCAAGTTCCCAGCCAGGAAGATAATAGCCGTTCGGCTCGATGGCCCGCTCGCTGAGCGACTTCCAACGATCGGCATTGATTGAATCAAGCGGGATAGGTGCTGCACGGCAGATGCGGGCGGGCGGTGCCGTGGCATCGCCTGTCGATGCAGGATTGATCCCAGTCCGATCCGCAATATCGACCAAGTCCGACCTCTCCGTTTCGTGCGTATGGGCGCACGCAGCGCCAGGGATGGCCGTGCTTTAGCGCAAAGATTGGAAAATACCGTTGGCGTGCCGCTTCAATTCCAGCGGTAGTGTTAACCAAGCGTTCAGCATCCGGCGGCCCAACCGCCGGATACTGAAACTAGACGCCGCTGGTCACCGGTCTGCTGGCACAAAGTTATCGCGAGCGGTCGCTGTCTGTCCGCTCGCAGTATCGGTGACTTCGATCTTGAAGCTGACGGACTTCTGCGGCAGTGCGGCGGGCTCAAGCTGCACTGACATCCTGATTTCGCGGGTCTGGTCCTGCCCGACGTCGACGATGAGCCTGTCGTTGGGGCCTTCTTCGATACCGGCGACACGGACCGTCGCCCCTGGCAGGCCGGATACACTCAGTGCGAACGACCGCGCCGCGCCCTTATTGAGTAACCTGACCGTATAGTCGTTGCGGACTCCACCGTCGGCGAGTTGAACGAAGAGGGGGTTGCGCTCATGCAATACGTTGACACTCATCGTGCTCCGTGTGGCGAGCGCGTAGACCATGATGCTGGCGACGATTGCGATGGCGGCGGCATAGACGACGGTGCGCGCGCGGATAAGGCGGTAGATCGGCGCCTTGCCCTCGCGCCGCCGCTCCATGTTGATATCGGTATCGTAGGCGATCAAGCCGGTTGGCCGGCCGATCTGCGCCATGACGGTGCTGCAAGCGTCGATGCACAGGCCGCACTGGATGCAGCCGAGCTGGATGCCGTCGCGGATATCAACCCCGGTCGGACAAACATTGATGCACTGACGGCAGTCGACGCAATCGCCGGCCACTTCGCCGCGTCCGCGTAGCAGTTCGGCTTTCTTGACCGACATGCGCGGCTCGCCGCGGTCGCCCCGATAAGTGACGTTGAGTGCCCACTCGTCGGTAAGCGCCGCCTGAATCCGCGGCCAGGGGCACATATAAACGCAGACCTGTTCGCGGGCATGGCCAGCGAAGACGTAGGTGGTGGCGGTCAGAATACCGATCCAGAGATAGGCGAGGGATGGCGCCTGGAATGTCGCAAGCTCCTTCACCAGCGTCGGCGCGTCGTCGAAATACAGGACCCAGGCGCCGCCCGTGAACAAGGCGATCACGATCCAGAGGGAGTGCTTGATCGCAGCCTGGCGGATGTACGTGAACGTCCAGCCGCGCTTGTCGTTCTGCATGCGCGTCCGCCGATCGCCTTCGACCCAGCGCTCCACGGTGAAAAACAGGTCGGTCCAGACCGTCTGCCAGCACAGGTAGCCGCACCACAGGCGTCCGGCGATCGCGTTCATGAGAAACAGCGCCATCGCCGCGATGATCAACAGGCCGGTGAAATAATAAACCTCCTGCGGCCACAGCTCGATGAAGAAGAAATAGAAGCGGCGATGCGGGAGGTCGACGAGCACGGCCTGGCTGGGCAGGCCGGGCCCGCGATTCCACCGGACGAAGGGCAGCAGGTAGTAGATGCCAAGCGTGACGCAGAGAATTGTCCATTTGATGCGGCGAAATGGACCCTGGACCGACTGCGGATAGACCTTCTTGCGCTTCTCGTAGAGAGGGCCCTCAATAAAGGTGTCGTCGGTCATGTCACATTCCCTGCATTCGAACTTGGCCTGCCGCGGCTGTCAGAATGCACAGCCGTCCCGCAAGCCCATCTTCTTAAACACCATCGCCGCCGGACAGAAGCCGGTGAACGCGGCTTGAATCATATTTACTCCGGCAAACGCCGGAAGCAGATACCAGTAGGCGCTGACGTAGTAGCCGAGCGCAAGCCCGAGCAATACAACAAATCCTGCGAAGGCGAGTACGGCTTTATCGACAGTCATGGCAAGCTCCTTTCAAGGAAATCTTAGGAACGGGCGAGTTCCGCCTCAGTCCAGGCGATGATGCTGCGCGCATCCATCGCGCCAGCATGGCGGGCGATCTCGCGGCCGTCGTGCATCAGTAGCAGGGTCGGAATACCGGTGATCCCCAGGCGCGAGGACAAGGCAGGTGCGTTATCGGAGTTGAGCTTGAGCAGCCGAACCCTCGGCTCAAGCTGTTGTGTGGCGCGCTCGAACATCGGCGCCATGGCGCGGCACGGACCGCACCAGGGTGCCCAGACGTCGACCAGGACGGGAATGTCGCTGTGCGCGATATGACGGCCAAAACCTTCCTCGTCGACTTCGATCGGATGGCCGGTAAACATCATCTGGTGGCAGGAGCCGCAGCGCGCGCCTTCCGGTGCTCGTTCGGCCGGCAGGCGGTTGATCCGCCCGCAATTCCCGCAGATGATCTGACGAGATTGGCTCATGCGTCGGTCTTCACCTCCTTGATCTTGGCGATGTTCAGCCTGTTGAGCACGAAGCGCTCGTAGAACGGCTCGGCCTCACCGCGCCGCATCTTGCGAAGGAAGTATTTTTCGAACCCGACTTTGGCATAGTGAACCCATTCGCCCTTTGACGACCAGTTGACGTTGCGAGGCGGGATCTGCGGCTGCGCCAGGAAGGCAACGCCGGAATCGCCAAAATCAGCGAGGCAGATGGCGTTCCAAGTCGCCTGGGCCGTCGGCGTTTTGCCTTTGAGTAGGGCGCCGATGTTCATCGCCGTCGCCGTCACCATCGATTCGATCATAAAGCCGGTCTTCGGCACGCCGACGGACACGGGAGTAGCACCCACTGGGGCGATCGCCACGCAGACGCCAACCGCGAACACGTTCGGGAAGGCCGGGTTGCGCTGGTGTTTGTCGACAATGACAAAACCGCGCGGGTTGGTCAGCTTGTCGATTCCGCGAACGGCCTCGACGCCGCGGAAAGCCGGCAGCATCATTGAATAGGCGAAGGGCAACTCGTGGGTCTTGCGCACCGAGCCGTCGTCGGCGAGTTCTTCGACCAGCATCTTGCCGGCCTCGACGGCCTTCACGCGTGCATTGGTGATCCACTTGACGTGCTTCTCGCGCATCTCGCTTTCGAGCAGGCCTTTGGTGTCACCGACGCCGTCAAGGCCGAGATGTCCGATATAGGGTTCTGAGGTGACGAAGGTCATCGGAACCTGGTCGCGCAGCTTGCGGCGGCGCAACTCGGTTTCCAGGATGAACAGGAACTCGTAGGCCGGTCCGAAGCACGAAGCGCCCTGCGCCGCGCCCACCACCACCGGTCCCGGATTGGCAGCGAGCTTCTCGAACGCTTCCTGAGCGCGCGAGGCATGGTCGACGTGGCAGACAGACTGGGTGTGGCCTTGCGGACCGAGGCCGGGGATCTCGTCGAACGCAAGCTCAGGACCGGTCGCTACCACCAGGTAGTCATAGTCGATGGAACTGCCGTCGGTCAGCTCAACTCGGTTCTCAGAAGGGTGCACGCGTTGCGCGCCCTGGGTGAACAGCCGAATTCCCTTGCGCTTCATGATCTCGGCCAGATCGACCTCGATCTCGCCGCGTTTGCGCCAGCCTACTGCCACCCAGGGATTGGACGGGACAAAGTGATAGACCGCGCCTTGGGAAATGACGCTCAGACGATCGTCCTTTCCCAGTTGGGGGAGTAGCTCATACGCCATCAGCGTTCCGCTGAGGCCGGCTCCGATCACGACAACTTCTGCCATTGTACCTCCTTGATCAAAAAGGGCTTCGCCAGTTGCTTCTGGCTGTCTCGCCGCGCTTGACGATATATTCGAGGTTACGTATATACGCAACTATGAAAATAGATGGCGAAATGATGGAGCGGGCGGCAGATGAGGCGAGCGACCTATTGAAGGCGCTCTCCAACCGGCATCGTCTGTTGATCATCTGCCAGCTCATCGACGGCGAACGTTCTGTCGGCGAACTGGCCGAGTCCCTGGACCTGCGCGATTCCACGGTGTCACAGCATCTGTCACTGCTGCGCAAGGACGCTCTGGTGACAGCGCGGCGTGATGCGCAGACGATCTACTATTCCATTGTCAGCGAACCAGCGCGCGAAATCCTGAAAACTTTGTATCAGGTCTACTGCGCACCAAGACCCGCGAAGAACAAGCGTACATTATGAACGGCCGGGTCGCGGCGCACTGAGCCAGATCAATAGCCACTGCAATGAATGTGATGAGATGGAGGAACGCCGCTGGCGCGGCGTCGAGGGTTCCCATGAAGATGCAGACAAGCCCGGTGCGGCTGCGGAGAGTATTGGGTGTCATGTTTGGCCTCTTGGCGGCCGCCAGCTTGGCTCCGAGCCTCGCCGCCGCGGAGACGGTGACGGTCGAGCAGCGGCCGATTGGCGACGAAAAGGCGGTATTTGCGACCGTCGAGAGTATCAGCGTGGTGCCCGCGCGTGGCCGTATCGGGGGCACCGTGGTTGAGCTCAAGGTCAGGGAGGGGGATCGCGTCACTGCCGGTCAGGCGATTGCAACGGTTGCCGACCCTAAGCTGGTCCTGCAGATGAAATCACTGGACGCGCAGATTGAAGCGCTGCAGGCACAGGCTGGTCAGGCGCAGATCGACTTCACGCGCATTGAGGATCTGGTCCAGCGTGGCATAACGCCGCGCGTCAAGCTCGACGAGCAGCGAACGGCGCTGAATGTGGCGGACAATAGTCTGCGTGCCAAGGTCGCCGAGCGTGCCGTGGTCAACCAGCAGCTCAGTGAAGGTGAGGTTCTGGCGCCGTCGGGCGGACGGGTGTTGAAGAGGCTGGTCACGGCAGGTTCCGTCGTGCTGCCCGGCGATGCGATCGTCACCGTCGCGCAGGAGAATTTCAAATTACGGTTGCGGGTGCCGGAGCGGCACGCGCGCTTCTTGAAAGCCGGTGACAAGGTTCGGGTCGATAGCGCGGAGCTTGGTGGTGGCAATCCGAAGTGGGGTGTCATCGATCTTGTCTATCCGCAGATCGAGGAGGGGCGCGTCATTGCGGATGCCCACGTCGAGGGACTCGGCGAGTATTTCGTCGGCGACCGACTGCGGGTGTGGATCTCCGGCGGCGAGCGATCTGCCTTCGTGATTCCGGCCGGCTTTGTGAAGACCCGATTCGGTATCGACTATATCCAGCTGCGTCAGGCTGGCGGGATTGTCGATGTGCCGGTGCAGCGTGGCCGCGCGATGCCGACGCCGGCGCTCCCCGATGGACTTGAAATCCTGTCCGGAATTCGTGCCGGCGACGAATTGGTGCAGCCGTGAATCTCGGGCTTTCAGGTCGGCTGACCAAGGCGACGATAGCTTCGCCGCTGACGCCATTGTTCCTGCTCGCCGCGCTCGTCGTCGGCCTCATCGCGGTGATTGTGATTCCGCGCGAGGAAGAGCCGCAGATCAGCGTTCCGATGGTGGATATTCGCATCAACGCCGACGGCCTGCATGGCCCCGACGCGGTCGAACTCGTCACCAAACCCCTGGAAAACATCGTCAAAGGTATCGACGGTGTTGAGCACGTCTACAGCCAGACCGAGGACGACCGGGTCATGGTCACGGCGCGTTTCCTGGTCGGGACCAAATTTGAGGACGCGATCCTTCGCGTCCACGAAAAGATCCGCGCCAACCTTGACCGTATCCCGGTCGGTATCCCCGAGCCATTGATCGTCGGGCGCGGCATCAACGATGTCGCGGTGACGGTGCTGACGCTTTCGCCCAAGCCCCAAGCGGCGGAGCGCTGGACCGAGAAGGACCTGTTCGAGCTTGCCGACAAGCTCCGTTCCGAGTTGATGAAGGTCGACAACATCGGGTTGACCTACATCTCCGGCGGCGCCGCCCAGCAGATCAGGGTCGAGCCTGATCCGGAGAAGCTCTCGCTCTACGGAGTCACGCTTCAGCAACTGGTCGGCAAGGTGAAGGACGCCAACCGTTCGTTCCTGGCCGGGCAGGTTCGCGATGCCGGAATCATGCGCAACGTCGCGGCGGGACAGACCCTGACCGGCATTCCCGATATCGGATTGCTGTTGATCTCGACCCGCGACGGCCGCCCGGTTTACGTCAAGGACGTAGCCTCGGTCGTGATCGGGCCGAGCACCGTGGAGCATCGGGTCTGGAACGATGCACGCGATGGGAAGGACAACTGGACGCGCGTTCCCGCAGTCAGCCTGGCGCTGGCCAAGCGTGCCGGCGCCAACGCCGTGGTCGTGTCCGAGGACATCGCGCATCGCCTGGAAGGGCTGAAGGCGCGCCTCATTCCCGACGACGTTCAAGTCACGGTCACTCGCGATTATGGCGAGACCGCCAATGAGAAGGCGAACGAACTCCTGTTTCACCTTGGGCTTGCGACGGTCTCGATCGTGGTGCTGATCGCGCTTGCGATCGGCTGGCGCGAAGCTGTTGTGACCTTCGTCGTGATTCCGACGACGATCCTGCTGACGATGTTCGCTGCCAACCTGATGGGTTACACGATCAACCGAGTCAGCCTGTTCGCGCTGATCTTCTCGATCGGCATCCTGGTCGACGACGCCATTGTCGTGGTCGAGAACATCGCGCGCCACTGGGCCATGCGCGACGGGCGGCCGCGCCTGCAGGCGACCATCGAAGCGGTTGCGGAGGTCGGCAATCCCACGATCGTCGCCACGCTGACCGTCGTTGCGGCGTTGTTACCGATGCTGTTCGTGTCCGGCCTGATGGGGCCCTATATGGCACCCATCCCGGCGAACGCGTCGGCCGCGATGCTGTTCTCGTTCTTTGTTGCCGTCGTGGTGGCGCCCTGGCTAATGCTACGCTTGGCGCCCAAGGGCAAAGCGGTCGCCGCGCATGCGCACGACGAGGGCCAATTTGGCCGCCTCTACCGGCGCTTCGCCACCCCTATCGTCAGGAGCAAGCGGTCGGCGTGGATCTTCCTGCTGGGCGTTGGTATCGCGACGCTGTTGTCGATGACGCTGTTTGCGACCAAGTCGGTGACGGTCAAGTTGCTGCCGTTCGACAACAAGTCGGAGATTGCGGTTGTCGTTGACCTGCCGGAGGGCGCAAGCGTCGAAGCGACCGAACGCGTGCTGTTCGATGTGGCCGACGTCGCGCGCCAGCTGCCGGAGGTTACCTCGCTGCAGTCCTATGCCGGCACGCCGGCGCCATTCAACTTCAACGGTCTGGTTCGGCACTATTACCTGCGCGAAAAGCCGGAACTTGGCGAAGTCCAGGTCAATCTCACGTCGCGCGCCGATCGCAAGCGGGCGAGCCATGACATCGCGCTCGACCTGCGGCAGCGATTGAAGGCGGTCAGCGTTCCCGCCGGCACCAGCCTCAAGGTCGTCGAGGTGCCGCCTGGACCACCGGTTCTGGCGACCCTGCTCGCGGAAATCTACGGTCCCGATGCTGCGACACGCCGTGAAGTGGCCGGTGAGCTCAAGAAGATCTTCGCGGAGGTCCCGTTCATCGTCGACACCGACGACTCGATAGGCGAGAAGCGGCCGCGGTTGCGGCTGTCGATCGACCAGGACCGGCTCGAATTCTTCGGGGTCGAGCAGCGTGACGTCTACGACACCATCCAGACGCTGTTCGGCGGTACCTCGATCGGCTACTCGCATCGCGGCGAGGATCGCAACCCGATCGAGATCGCGGTGCGTTTGCCCAAGCAGGGGCTGGTATGGGACGAGGCGATTGCTTCGACTCCGGTGCCCGCCAACACGCTGCCCGGCAGCAAGACGGTCGTCGAATTGGGCCAGGTGGTAAAGGCAACTGTCGAGGAAGGCTCGCCGGTCATCTTCCGCCGCGACGGCAGGTTCGCCGACATGGTCATGGCCGAACTCGCCGGTCGCTTCGAAGCGCCGCTCTATGGTATGCTGGCGGTCGCAGATCGTGTCGACGCCCATGATTGGGGTACGCTGCCGAAGCCTGCGATCAGCCTGCACGGACAGCCGGCCGACGAGTCCCGTCCAACGCTGTTGTGGGACGGTGAGTGGGAAATCACCTACGTGACGTTCCGCGACATGGGCGCCGCTTTCGGTGCAGCGATCCTTGGCATCTATGTGCTGGTCGTTGCCCAGTTCAAGAGCTTCCGTCTGCCGCTGGTCATTCTGACGCCGATCCCGCTGACACTGATTGGGATCCTGATCGGCCATTGGTTGTTGGGGGCGCCGTTCACGGCCACCTCGATGATCGGCTTCATCGCACTCGCCGGAATCATCGTGCGAAACTCGATACTTCTGGTCGATTTCATCCGCCATAGCGGCGGGGAAGGGAAGACGCTGCGCGAGGTGGTGCTTGAGGCCGGTGCAGTCCGCTTCAAGCCCATCCTGCTCACCGCGCTGGCCGCGATGATCGGTGCAGCGACGATTCTGCTCGATCCGATCTTCCAGGGGCTCGCGATCTCGCTGCTGTTCGGATTGGCATCATCGACTTTGCTTACCGTTCTCGTGATCCCCGCCATCTACATCGCGCTTCGTGAACCACCGGCCGACAAGACCAAATCTGCGTAAAGAGGACATTATGGAAAAGAACTATCTCGAAATCACCAGGGCACTCTCGGCCAACCTGAAAAAGCTGCGCAGCGACATTCCCGACACCATGAAGGGATTTTCCGCGCTGGCGCAGGCCGCAACCCGCGATGGTGCGTTGGACAAGAAGACAAAAGAGCTGATCGCGCTCGCGATTGGCGTGGCCGCACATTGCGACGGCTGCATCGGCTTTCATGCCGAAGCGCTGGTGAAGCTTGGTGCGACGCGCGCGGAAGTGGAGGAGACGCTCGGCATGGCCATTTACATGGGCGGTGGTCCGTCACTGATGTATGCCGCAGATGCCATCGCCGCGTACGAACAATTCCAGCAACACGCCGCCAATACCTAGGCTGGGCCAAGGTGTCAGATCGGCTTGCGCGGCAATGGTCGATGATCGTTGCCGCCGGCGTCAGTGTCGGAGTTTATGCGCGCCAGAGAGGCTGATCCGCACGACCGTCAGCGTCCTAGCCCAAACGAAAATCCGTGAGGTTGGTTGCCCGCTGGCCCGAGGCTGATCCTGTTCTCGCTGATCAATACATGCTGAAATCCGGCTCGCCGCGGTCGCTGCAATGTCGCGGGGGTGCCATCATGCGGCCATGCGCTGGCGTGGCGTCTCGCAATCGCCGGCCTCTCTTGTGGCTGGTCTCGTATCGGCACTGCGAGATATAAGCCACACCTCCATCGCGACCAGCTTTGTCATCGGCGTGCCCTTCGGACACCATGTCGAGAAGAAGGTGAGATCGCCACCGGCAATGTTGCGGCGGATCAAGAGGCTCCGTGTCCATTCTCCAGCGACGGTTGTTGTATCGACCGATCTCAACATCGGCCAGTTCGACATAGGCCCAGTCGCGCCTGCGTGGGCCCTTGGTTCCTTGTCCGGATGAGAGGGGACGCCAAGCTCTCTTGGCAAGGCCCTGTGTGTGATCGCGATGGCAGAGCCAACGATAGCCTACGATGGCTGGCAGGTCCGACTACTGGTGGGGCGTCCTGAAACCAGCCGATTGTTGTAGCGACGAAAAGCACCCCAAGACGACCTTCCGCGCCAGATTGCGTCTCCGAGGTCGAATCCAAATCCGCCCATCATGTCAATCCGTCCCTTGACTCGCTGGCGACGCCTGAGTTAGCTCAGTCCCAGATAGTGAAATACCTTTCACAATAGTGAAAAGGCGATGAAGTCTGCAGCGCGTACTTTCGATCTATTCGAGACCTTTGCGAAGGTGCAGGCGCCCCTTCCACTGTCCGAACTCGCCCGGCAGATGAAAATGCCGGTTTCGACCTGCTTCAACCTCGTTCGAACCTTTGAATCGCGGGGATTCCTTTATTCGCTGGGTGCGCGCCGCGGCCTCTACCCAACTAAACGAATGCTGCAGCTCGCGACCACGATCGCCCAGTACGATCCGATTGGTCTCCGGGTACCAGACATCTTGTCCGACCTCCGCGACCGCACAGGCGAGACGGTCGTGCTGTCGAAGCGCAGCCAAAACAAGGTCGTCTACGTCGACATATTCGAATCCTCCCATCGGATCCGGTATTCCGCCACCATCGGCGAGGTCCGAGACATCCACGCCAATTCGATGGGCAAGGCCCTGCTTGGCCAGCTTCCCGATGCCGAGCGCGAAGCCCTCATCGCCAAGCTGAAGTTCATCAAGCACACCGATCACACGCTGATGTCCGCTTCCGCTTATGCCGCTGACCTCTCGAAATCCGCCAAACGTGGCTACTATCTCAACGATGGCGAAAGCGTTCTCGACGTCGTCGCAATCGCGCTCGCCGCGAAGATCAATGACGAGCATTTCGCGGTCGCGCTCGCCGGTCCGCGCTATCGCATGAAAGACAGGATTGCAGAGCACGTGGAACAGCTGCAACGAGCTTGTAGGATGATCTCCGACGGCAGCTGACACCACATCCAAAAACAACAATAGGAGGAAACAACATAATGCAAACGACCTTACGGATGGCGATCCTCGCGCTCGCGCCATGTGTCCTTCTGTCGGTACTGCCGGCATCGGCCGCGGACATCACGCTTCGCGTCGCTGACTCCTTTCCGAGCGGGCACTACATCAGCGAGCAAGTGACCAAGTGGTACATGGACCGCGTTGTGAAGGAGACCGGCGACAAGGTCGCATTCCAGTATTATCCCTCCGAGCAGCTCGGAAAAGCCAAAGATATCCTGAAACTCACACAAACCGGCGTAGCCGATATCGGCTACATCGCGCCGGCCTTCGTCACTGACAAGCTTCCCTTGTCCGTCGTCGCCGAGTTGCCACTTAGCTTTTCCACGGCATGCGCCGGCACTCATGCATTCTACAAGTTGGCCAGTGACGGGATCATTGCCCAGCGGGAATTGGCGCCGAATGGTGTGAAGTTGCTGTTCGCGATCGTGCTGCCTCCCTATCAGATCTTCCTGCGCAACGCATCGTTCTCGGGCATCGATGCCATCAAGGGACTTAAGATTCGCACATCGGGCAAGGCCAAGGAGCTTGCGGTTGAGAAGCTCGGCGCTGTGCCGCTGCAGATCGCGTCTCCCGACGTCTACCAGGCCCTATCGCGCGGGACCATTGACGGGATGCTATTTCCGTATTCGAGCATCTTCTCCTACGACGTTCAGGATCAGATCAAGTCGGCGTCTACCGGCGCCAACTTTGGCAGCTTTGTCGTCACCTATGTGATTTCTGAGAAACGCTGGAAGAACCTGCCGCCAGACGTTCAGGACGCGATGGCGCGGATCGGTCGCGAGGCGACCGAGCGCGGCTGTGAAATCTCGCAGCGCAACGAGCAGCAGGACCAGGAGAAGCTGAAAGCACGCGGTGTCCATGAGATCGAATTCAGTGAGGCTGACAAGGTGCGCATACAGAAGGAGATGTCTGACGTCAGCCGGGAGTGGGCCAAGGAGCTCGACGATCGCGGTAAGCCCGGCAGCGAGGTGCTCGCAGCATTCGAAAGCGCATTGAAATGACGCGTCTCGCCAGCCTCTTTCGGGTCGCGGCAGCAGCGGTGCTGTTGTCTGGCCCAGTCGCCGCACAGGAAAAGTTGCGGATTGCCGACAGCCTGCCGATCGGCCACTATTTCGCTGAGACTGCCACTAAATTCTGGATGCAACGCGTTACCGAGTTGACCGGTGGCAAGATAGCCTTCGACTATTTTCCGGCGGAACAACTCGGCAAGGCCAAGGACCTGCTGTCGCTCACACGGTCTGGCGTGATCGACATCGGCTATGTCGTACCGTCCTACGTCTCCGAGAGAATGCCGCTTTCGGCCGTTGCCGAGCTGCCGGGCAGCTTCAAGACGTCGTGCGCCGGGACTCTCGCCTATTACGACTTGGCCGAGCATGGTCTCCTTCGGAAGGAGGAATTCGAGACGAATGGCGTGCGTATCCTGTTCGCGCTGGTGACGCCGCCATACCAGATCTTCACGTCCAAGCAGAAGATCGAAGGTCTCAAGAGCATCGAGGGGCTCAAACTGCGAACGACCGGCGGAGCCATGGACGCAACGGTGCGCTGGTTCCACGCCATTCCCGTGAGAATGGCCGCTCCCGACCTCTATCAGAGTTTATCGCGGGGAACTGTGGACGGAATGTTGTTTCCCTATGCCAGCGTCATCTCGTACGATCTGGTCGGGCTCACAAAATACGCCACGGCGGGCGAGAACTTCGGAAGCGCAGTCCTCACTTATGTCATCAGTGAGGCGCGATGGAAGCGGCTTTCACCTGACGTCCAGGAAGCCTTCCGCAAGGCCGGCGAACAGGCAACGCAGGCGGCTTGCGCTGCTGCCGACGCCAGCGTTGCGAAGGACATCGAACACTTGCGCAGCCACGGCGTGACCGTTGAGCCGCTGCCGCCCTCGGAAAAAACGGCGTTGGATGCGGCAACTATGGCCGTCGCCAAGGAGTGGGCTGAAGACCTTGATCACCGTAGCAAGCCCGGATCATCGACGCTGGCTGCGTTCGCTACCGCGCTTTCGCGAATGGAAGAGAAAAAGCAATGACGGGCCCGTTGACGGATCTTCGGGTCCTCGACCTGACAACCGTGCTGATGGGGCCGTATGCCACCCAGGTCCTCGCGGATATGGGGGCGGACGTCATCAAGGTCGAATCTCCGGAGGGGGATTCCGTTCGTGGCATTGGGCCGTTCCGTAATCCCGGAATGGGCGCCATCTTCCTGCAGGCGAACCGCGGCAAGCGCAGCATCGTGCTGGATCTCAAGCAGGACCGTGGGCGAGAGGCACTGCTCGAGCTAGCCAGGACATCTGATGTGCTGATTTCGAACCTGCGCCCTCAGGTGATGGAGCGTTTGAAGCTCAGCTATGTCGATGTCGCAGGAGTGAACCCGAAGATCATCTATGTGGGCGTGTTCGGGTACGGACAGGACGGTCCCTATGCGGCACGGCCAGCCTATGACGATCTGATGCAGGGAGGCGCTGGCATCGCAAGTCTTGTCAAGCGCGCCGGTGGCTCTGTCCCGCGCTACGCGCCAATTGCCATCGCGGACCGGACAGTTGGCATCTGGGCCGTCGGGGCCATCAATGCCGCTCTATGGCATCGAGAGCGCACCGGCGAGGGGCAGAGCATCGAGATTCCGATGTTTGAAACCATGACCCAGCTCGTGCTTGGCGACCATATGGGTGGCGCCCTGTTTGAGCCGGCCCTTGGCACCATGGGATATGGCCGCCTGCTGTCGCACGATCGCCGCCCTTATGCCACCAAGGACGGATTCGTCTGTGCGCTTATCTATAGCGACAGGCAATGGCGCCGCTTTTTCGAAGCGATCGGCGAACCCGACATATTCACCCGCGATCCGCGCTTCGCGACGATCACCAGTCGCACGCAGCATATTGACGATATCTACGCGATGGTAACAGCCTACATGAAAGAACGAACGACGGCGGAGTGGGTCGAGCTGTTGTCGACTGCCGACATCCCGGTCGAGCCGCTCCGGACGATCGAGGATCTGCTCCACGATCCGCACCTGACCGCGAAGGGCTTCTTTAAGACGCAGCACCATCCCTCGGAGGGACAGTTGCGGATGCCGGGGGTAGCGATGACTTTCTCAAAATCGCACGTGGACGTAAGCGGGCCAGCACCGCGGCTCGGAGAACACAGCCGAGAAATACTGCTGGAAGCGGGTTACGTTCCAGAGGCCATCGACGCGATGATGATGGAGAAGGTTTCTGCTGAACCGCGAAGTCCCGGACCGGAGGTAATGTTGTGACCAGGAAAGGCACTCTGCTGGGGCGTGGATTGTATTTCGACGACCTTGCGATCGGGGCGTGGTTTCACACTGCTGGTCGTACCATCACGGAGACGGACCTCTCCAATTTCGTCAACCTGACCTGGCTGACGGAAGAGCTATTCACCAATGCAGCAGACCGCGAGAACATGGCTATTCGTGAACGGGTCGTGCCCGGTGCGCTCGTTTATTCGTTCGCGGAAGGCCTGCTGACACCGTTCATGCAGGGCACCGGTCTCGCGTTTCTCCATACCGAGATTGACATCAAGCGCCCGACATTCGTGGGCGACACCATTCATTTGGAATGCGAGGTGACTGAGCTTCGCGCGGCATCCTCGGGGCATCGCGGACTCGTCCGCTGCACCAATCATGTCATAACCCAACGCGGTGAGGTCGTGCTGATCTACAAGCCGCTCCGCCTCATGAAAATGAGTCCCGAGAAGGCCTAATACACGCCATGTTGCTCAAACGCATTGACCGTATCCTTTCCGCAGTGGAATTGTTTGGATCCTGGCTTGCTGCAGTGGCCATGTTTCTTATCATGGCTATCGTCGCCAGTGACGTCGCGCTGCGCTACCTGTTCAATCGCCCGTGGGGCTGGTCGTACGATTTCATATCGTTGTACGTCATGGTCGGGCTTTTCTTCCTGGCGCTGCCACGAACGTTCACAGTGCATGGTCATGTCAGTGTTGACCTCCTGCATCAGTACCTGTCGCCGATGGCGCGCCGCTGGTGCGAAACGGTGATCTGTCTGCTGTCGGCGGGCCTATTTGCACTCATGACGAACTTCGGTGTCGAGCGGACCTGGCAGCAATATCTTGACAATGATGTCCTGGCCGGTGCGTTTCCTTGGCCGTCGTGGGCCTCGACAGCCTTCCTGCCGCTTGGCACGGGTCTGATTACGCTACGTCTGCTGCTGTCCGCAGCCTGCTATGCCTATACGATTGTGACGAAACGCGAGGTCATTCGACTCCCGCCTGTTAGCGGGTCCGCGGAGGCTATTGATAACGGAGCATTCGAATGATCGTCGTCTTCGTGATCGTCAGCCTTTTCATCCTTCTTGCCATAGGAACGCCAGTCGGCTTTGCAATGGCGATTGCAGGCGGTGCCGGCCTTTGGCTGATCGGCGGCATGGACATGCTGTCGGGCATCCTGCAGACATCGCCCCTCTCGGTCGTCGGCTCCTACGAGCTATTGACGATTCCGATGTTTCTGCTGATGGCTGAAATGGTCCTGGCCAGCGGGGTGGCCGACGACCTGTTCCGCGCTGCCGCGGCATGGATCGGGCGCATCCCCGGCGGATTGGGCATGGCTACGGCGCTCGCTGGCGCCGGCTTCGGTGCGATCTGCGGCTCGAGCACCGCATCCGCCGCCACACTTTCGTCAACGAGCTTGCCAGCTATGCTCAAGCAGGGTTACGAGCCTCGCATGGCCTCAGGTGTCGTGGCGATTTCAGGCACTCTCTCGATGCTGCTGCCCACGAGCGTCGCGCTTGTGATCTACGGCCTGCTGGCCGAGGTGAACATTGGAAAGCTTCTGGTTAGCGGCATCATTCCCGCGATCCTGGTCACGCTTACTATCATGGCGACCATCCTGCTCTTGGTTTGGCAGGATCCGTCGCGTGCGCCCTCGCTGACCAATGTGCCACTGGGTGAGAAGCTGCGGCTATTGAAGGCAGTCGGCCCGATGCTCATTCTGTTCGGCATCGTCACAGGCGTCATCTATGCTGGCGTGGCGACGCCAACCGAGGCCTCCGCATTTGGCGCGACTGGCGCCTTTTTCCTGGCAATGTGGCGCGGTCGCCTTGATCGCAAGACCCTGGTGCATGCGTTCTCGCACGCAGCGCAGGGTACGTGCATGATCACCATGATCCTCATTGGCGCCAGCATCTTTGGTTATTTCTTCACATTGACGCAAACCACGCAGGAGCTCGTGCAGTGGGTTGGCCATCTCGATGTCTCGCGGTGGATCATTATCACCCTGATCCTCTGCGGATATATCGTGCTCGGCTCGTTCATGGACCAAATCGCGATCCTTGTGTTGACGGTGCCGATTGTACTGCCGCTGATCAAGAGCCTTGGCTTCGACCCCATCTGGTTCGGGGTAATCAAGATCGTGACTGCGGAAGTTGGGATGATCACGCCACCGATCGGGCTCAACTGCTTCATCGTCGCGCGGTATGCGCACCGGCCGGTCGTCGACGTCTTTCACGGCATCTTCCCGCATTTCGTCGCGCATCTGATCATCATCGCGATCTTCGTTGCGTTTCCATCGATCATCCTGTGGTTGCCGTCACATATGTGAGGCGTGTCCGGGTTGGAGGTAGTCAATGATGCAGCCGGATAATGCACTATACGAGATGGCGAGCGACCTGTTTGGAAGCCGATGCCGGACGCGGGATAGAAGAGAGGCCGAGCAGGGAGCGTGGCCCGGTGCTCTCTGGGAGGAGATCGAAGGCGTTGCGCTGCCGGCGGCCCTCATTCCCGAACAAGCGGGCGGCTATGGTGTGTCCGCTACGGAGGCGCTTTCCGTCATACGAAGTGCGGGCGAGCATGCTGTGCCACTGCCGCTCGCAGAAACCATGATGGCGGGCTGGCTGCTCGCAAAGGCGGGCCTTGGCATACCTGGGGGCCCGCTGGGCGTGATAGCGAGGCGCGAGCAGGGGCTCACGATTGAACGTGACGGAGGCCGGTGGGCCGTGAGGGGCAGCTTGCGGCAAATTCCCTGGGGACGTCACGTGCCGACTGTGGTGACCGTGGTCAAGATCAATCAACAACATCATGTTGTGCGACTTCCGACCGTTGACGCCAGGCAGGATCGCGGCGAGAATATCGCGAGAGAGCCGCGCGACACGCTGACGTTCGATGTCTTGCTGACTGATGGTGATGTCGCGCCCTCCAATATTTCTCCGTCGGACGTGCAGGCTGTAGGAGCTGCGATGCGGAGCCAGCAGATCGCGGGGGCTCTGTCGCGCATCACCGACATGAGCGTGCAATATGCGCAAGAGCGGAAGCAGTTCGGCCGCCCCATCGGCAAGTTCCAGGCCATTCAGCAGAACCTGGCGTTGCTGGCGGCACAGACAGCGGCGGCCAACGCTGCTGCCGACATCGCCGCCGAAGCCGTTAGTGACGGCGTGGATCAACTTGCCATCGCCTGCGCCAAGGTCCGGTGCAACGAGGCCGCGAGTCTCGCGGCACCAATTGCGCATCAGATCCACGGTGCGTTCGGCTTCACTCATGAATATGATCTCCACTTCTACACCAAGCGCCTGATGTCCTGGCGAGAGGAGTTCGGAAACGAAGTCGAGTGGAGTGCTCGCATCGGTGAGGTCATGAAACGCCACGGCGCCGATCAGCTCTGGGCCAGCATCACCAATATCGGAGCGAGAGCATGAACCGTTTCCCGTTTGTCGCACCGCCCGCGTCACCCGAGGCCGAGGCGCTGCGGCTCGAGGTGCGGGACTTTCTGCGCACGGAGCTTGCGGGCAGCACGGCGCTAGAACGCAGCGAAAGCTGGAACGGCTGGAGCGCGGAATTCAGCGCCAAGATGGGTAAACGCGGCTGGATCGGCATGACCTGGCCGAAACGCTATGGCGGTCATGAACGCAGTGCGTTGGAACGCTACGTCGTTCTGGAAGAGATGCTGGCGAGTGGTGCGCCGGTGTCGGCCCACTGGTTCGCCGACCGGCAGTCGGGTCCCCTGCTGTTGCGCTCCGGCACTGAACCGCAACGGCAGGAAATTCTGCCGCGGATTGCCCGCGGCGAATGCTTCTTCTGTATCGGATTGAGCGAGCCGGATGTCGGCTCGGATCTCGCATCGGTGCGAACGAAGGCAGTCGCCGTCGACGGCGGCTACCGCGTAAACGGCACCAAGTTGTGGACGACCAACGGCCATCGCAGCCACTACATGGTGCTGTTCTGCCGGACGGACGAGGCCAGCGAACGTCACCAGGGCACCAGCCAGTTCCTGGTTGACATGAAGACGCCTGGCATCGGTATCAGGCCGGTGCACGCGCTGACAGGCGAGCATCATTTCAACGAGATCGTTTTCAACGACGTCTTTCTACCGGCCGACTGCGTGATCGGAACGATCGGTCAAGGATGGCAGCAGGTTACATCCGAATTGGCCAACGAGCGCAGCGGTCCTGAGCGCTTCCTGTCTTCCTTTGCGCTGCTGGTCGAACTGGTTCGTGCGCTCGAGAGTTCGTCATCGGAGCACGCGACGGCGGCGATCGGCCGCCTCATTTCCCACATTGTCACGCTGCGGCGAATGTCGAGGTCGGTTGCGGGCATGCTGCAGTCGGGCGCCGATCCGATGCTGCAGGCGGCCATCGTCAAGGACCTTGGCGCCTTGTTGGAGCAGGAAATTCCAGAGATCGCGCGCACGCTCGTCAGCTACGAGCCAACGCAGCTCACGATCTCGAACTTCTCCTCGGTGCTGGCCTATACCGCGCTGCATGCGCCGTCGTTCTCGCTTCGTGGCGGGACACGGGAAATCCTGCGTGGCATCATCGCGCGAGGATTGGGACTGAGATAGCGCCTAAAGTAGAGCTGATGCGCCACATCGGTGAATTTCCCTGCCATATCGACCGTACCCGTCTTCGAGGTCGATCCTAGTCCTCGGCCGATCAACACTTGCTGAAATTAGGCACGCTGTGGTCGCTGCAATGTCGTGGATTTGCCATTATACGGGCGCTTCGCGCATGTTGCGTGAGAAAGCCGCCGTACGTTAGCGGCTGGTGCGGCCTTTGGGTCCGATCACGCTCTGGAATTTGCGAATGGAGTGCAGGAGAGGTCCAAGCAATGAAGAAGACGTTCGTGGTGGCAGCGGTGCTGGTGCTGGCGACCCTGCCGGCGCAGGCTCAGATGGGTGGCAGGCGGCATCAACATGATGGTGCGAAGGCCGAGCAGAAGAAGCCGGCTGTGGATGAAAAGGCGTACAAGGCCGCGCTGGAAAGAATTCCGGAGCCCAAAGAGAAATATGATCCATGGGGTGGGGCGCGGCCGCCGGAAACTGCCAAGAAGAAAAAGTGAAGTGCGTATGTCGCGCTTGATGCGGGCGCGATATTTGGCGGGCTTGGTTGCGTGCTGCCTGCCTTCTGCGGCTTGCGCGCACGGCTGGGAACATTGGGGCGGCGATCGCGGCGGATCGCGATTTTCGCCGCTTCAACAGATCACGCCAGGCAATGTCGACCTATTGGTGCGAGCCTGGGAATTTCGGACCGGCGATCTCGATGCAAAGCCATCAGCGGCAATGGCGCGTAGCAAGTTCGAGGCGACGCCTCTGCTGGTCGAGGACAGCCTTATCTTCTGTACGCCGTTCAACGAGGCGATTGCGCTTGATCCGGGCACAGGCGCGCAAAAATGGCGCTACGATCCGAAGGTCAGTCTCACCGAGCATCCGGGCAATCGTTATGTTTGCCGAGGAGTTGCCTACTGGGTAGACGACCGGGCCCCCGCAAATGCGGCCTGCCGCGCGCGCGTTTTCATGGGTACCAACGACGGCCGCCTGATCGCGCTTGATGCGCGGAACGGCTCTCCTTGCGCCGATTTCGGGACCAATGGTGAGGTCAAGATTGAGACAGGCAAGCAATTGCTCTGGCCGGGCGAATTCCAGATTACGTCGGCGCCCGTGGTGAGCCGGGGCGTCGTTGTCGTCGGCTCGTCCATCTCAGATAATGTTCGTGTCGACGCACCGCTCGGCACTGTGCGTGCGTTCGATGTTCGCACCGGAAATCCGCGTTGGAGTTTCGATCCTCTGACCCACGATGGCATTGACGCGGGCCAAGCCAATGTCTGGGCGCCGATGTCGGTCGACGAGGAGCGCGGATTGGTGTTCCTGCCGACGTCGTCGCCGTCGCCGGATTTCTGGGGCGGCAAGCGACCGGGCAACAACGAGCATTCAGATTCGGTAGTAGCGCTGCGCAGCGAAAGCGGCGAGCTAGCATGGGCGTTCCAGACCGTGCATCACGACCTCTGGGACTACGACCTGCCGGCGCAGCCGACGCTCGCGCGCATCGACACCGGCGAAGGCTCGCGCGACGTCGTAATTCAGCCGACCAAGCAGGGCTTTGTGTTTGTGCTCGATCGCGACACCGGCCAGCCGGTATGGCCGGTTGAGGAGCGTAGCGTGCCGCAAGGCGGTGCGGATGGCGAGGTGCTCTCGCCGACACAACCGTTTCCGACCCATGTGCCGCCCTTGGTGCGGCAGACGATTTCGAGCGCCGATGCGTTCTCGCTGCTACCCGGTATCGGCCGCTCTGCCTGCGAAGAGCAACTGGCGAAGGCGCGCAATGACGGGCTCTATACGCCACCTTCGACGCAGGGCACGCTGCTGTACCCGATGACCGGTGGTGGCGTGAACTGGGGTGGTGCGGCGTTCGATCCCGTCAATCAGGTCCTCTACGCCAACGCGAGTCGAGCGGTGCATCTTGTCAAATTGTTGCCACGGGCGGAGGCGGAAGCCCTCAGGCCGCCGCGGAACTACGATTTCGGGGCGCAGCGTGGTGCGCCCTTTGCGATGACGCGCGCGGTGGCAATGTCGCCGCTTGGTTTCCTCTGCAACAAGCCACCCTGGGGTGAACTGGTGGCGGTCGATCTGAAAGCCGGCAGGATTCTGTGGCGCTCGACCGTCGGCACCACGGAAGACGTGGCACCGCTTGAAATCGCGTTTAACTGGGGCGGGCCGCTCGTCAATGGGGTCGCAATTACTGCGGGCGGTCTGGTGTTCACCGGTGCGACGGACGCCTATTTGCGAGCATTCAACGCGCGAAGCGGCGAAGAGCTATGGCAGGGCCGTTTGCCGGTGCCCGGCATCGCTAATCCTATGACCTATCTCTGGAACGGCGAACAATATGTTGCCATCGCGGCGGGCGGCCATTCCGAACTGGGGACTTCGATCGGCGACAGCATTGTTGCCTTTCGGCTGGCGCGTCAAGGTGAAGCGCCATCACTGTGGTCGCGCACCGTCGACCGTCCCGGCGGACGTTTCTGGATTGCGACGATCGGCTTCGTCACCGTGCTTGCCATCGCCGGTGCGGCACTCATGCGGTGGCGTCGTAGCGGGCGGGTAACCAACTAGTCGAATGCTACGCCCATCTGGCCTTGGTTGGCCCAGACCGGACGGCACTGTCGCATGAATTGATCGCGAACGATCACAAGTGTGAACGATCTTGGTACGCCAAGCGCATTGACGATATCGAGACGGGCGCCGCTCTGCGAGATGTTTCGGACCGTGCATGCGGTGCCGCCGCCGGGGAATTTCAACGTGCCGGACTTAAGCACTCTGTGTCGGGGTGAGGTTCGCCGCTCGATCATTGACACACCTCCGAAAAAATCGGCTGCGGTAGCTGAGGAAAACAGGTGCCAAGAGTAATCGCGCCGCCTTAGAGGACATTGAATCGACAAGCGAATATAAGGGATCGTCGATTCAACCTTCGTTTACGGATGGACGGGTCCGGTCTCCCATGATCGAAAGCGCGGTTGCCGGCAAATGGGGTGCCCTCGGGTCTTGAAAATGCCGGAGTTCGCGCCTTTCCAGGGTGGACCAACCGGCCGTAGCTCGCACCGCGCACTTGGCGCCACGGTTCGCGGGATGCTACGAAGGGGTGATCGGATCGACAATTGGGAGCACGCGATGAAGGTTTTGCGTATGGCGGCGGTATTTGCCCTGCTGGCCGGGCCGGCTTACGCGCAGATGCCCAACCTCAATTTGCTGCAGGACGGGCCATCCAAGACTGATGAAGAGAAGGCCGCCGATGCGGAGCGCGACAGGGCCTATAAGGAAACCTTGAAGAAAATTCCCGACGCCAAGGTGTCCAACGATCCTTGGGGTTCCATGCGCTCGGATCCGCCGAAACCCGCCACGCCAAAGGCTTCGGCCAAAAAGACCAAGGCTGGTTCGACCGTCAACTAACCGAGTCCGCGGCGGCCGGACTCCTCTTCGTTCCGCATGCTCCCTATATCCGGAAGGCGTGCTCGCGAGTGAGTTGCCATATGGTCTTCCGGCCACGGGACCTTGCCGATCGGATGGCGCGTCGGCGCAAGCCGGCGAGCGATGGGTTCTTGCGGGAAACCTTCATTTTGCCGCGCGATGAGGCGAGGGCAAGGGCGCGCGCCTTCCTCACCCGGTATCCCAAGGAAGGCTATATGAGCGTGGTCGAGAGCTGGCGCGAACTGCCCAGCGGCGAGATCGAGTTCACCATGCGGCGGCTACCGAGCGCGGACTAGCGCCTGCGGCGGCGGTCTGCCCCGTATGGGTGGGCTCGGCTTGGCCGGACGGCTGCGTCCGGTATTCAGGCTCGCCCAGGTGTTTTCCGGTCGCGCGGTTGATGAAATGAAGCCGCATGCAGGCCATGCAAATCACCGCTTCGCACGTGCGCCGCGAATCGCCCGGGGAAACCTCCTCGGCGAGCCAGTGCTGCACGTTCAACCCGGTGTTGGGGCAGTGGAAAACGATATTACCCATGGGGCCGCCTGTCTGCCATCTAGGGCCGGTGGGGATATTGATTTTTGTCAAAGGGGGAATTGATTTTTATCAAAGTTGCTTCCGGAAAATTGTGGTGCATCTGCATCAGCCCAGCGGGCTACGACAAAAATAGGCAGGGAAGTAGGAACGCCAGCGGGTGGGAAGCGTATTGCTTGCCAGAGGGGCCGCCCACTTTCGGAGACGGAGATCAGGCGGTGCAGCGGATCGTCAGTTTGCTTCGGCGGGTTTGGCAACGGGGGCAACCCGCTGCAAACATTGAACAAATGCAAGCACCCGACGGTGCCGATCGTTCCAGTATGGCCGATTTTGTCCGGATCCTGCGGATGCATGAGGAGGAGCGAAGCGGCTCCAGTTCGGGCCCGCCGTGATGGCCCTGCACATCCTTTAAGGTTGGACAGACAAAACGGCGGTCAGCTTGGCGCCGGAGTTCGTCGAGCCTGACTCCAATTCGATCCGACCGTTGGCTGCCAGCTTCGAAATGAACGAGGCCGCCAACCCGGGCAGCCTTGCCGAAGACGAAGATGTGGGCAGGGAGCAAAGGTGAAGCGCGGAGCGACAATTGAGATCGCCTCAGCCCTGAATGCGGTTCGGGAAGGAAACCTCCAAGACGATGCACCCTTCATCAGTCTTGAATGGGCCATGCAGTTCGCCGGGCGGCCGACTTGCATAGTCACCGGCGGCGAGCCATCGGTCAAACGCCGCATCGTGCAGACGGCCGCTAACGATGAATACTTCCTCGGGATAGGCGTGCGTTTTTCCGCCGAAGGGTGTGGTGTCCGCGCCTGGAAGAAATCGCGTGAGCCTCGTGTATTCTCCGGTGACCTCATCGATGCTGAGCGTGATTTCTTCGGCCACGCCCTCCAAGCCTGGAATTGAGGTCCATCTGGTATTGCTCTCTGGGTTTAGCGCGTTCCAGTAAGTTGTGGTCGTTTTTGCCATTTATCGATGCTCCACGAGCTGCAATTGCGGTCTGATCGCGCACGGGCGATCTGTTCGATCTATGAAAGAGGCAGCGGCCTTTGAATTAAGACATTCCCAAATTCAAGTTAGGACTCAAGAAACACCGACAGTACACCTTTCGGTCCTGTCCTTAGGACACTCGCGGAGGGAGATTGGGACACTGAGCTGCCCGTGGTCGGAATTCCAACTCCGAGGATTCGTTTCTCGGGTGGTCCGAAGAAAAGTTGACGTGTCGGGCAAAACACCCGGATGGTTGCATCCTCGTGCGACCGCGCCGCAAAGGAGGTCGCGATCAGCCCTATGCTCGGGCACCCAGACGGAATTCAGCCACCGTCATTTACAAAGCCGGCCACTCACGTCGGGAAACAGCCGCCTTCGGTACCTGTCCTAAGGGGCGAAAGCCAAAAAATTAGGCACGCCGCGCTACTGGCTGGAACCTCCTAGAATTGATGAAGTCGCGTCAAATTTCGGTCAAGGAACAAGCAGTACAAATCATGGTCCGGGAAATCACCCGATAAACCGCTTGTTACTGGAGGGTTGCCACGTGTCTGCAACGGTCAAAAAGATGCGGATTACGCGGAAGATGCGGGTAACGCGGAGACCAAAGAGTTTTGCGGACGGGTTTTTGTTAGGTCTCGCCGCCCCATCGTTGTTGATTTCCGGCGCGTTTTTGTGTGTTCGCCCATCTCGCATTTCTGGATTAGGTCAGACTTGGCGCCATGTCGGACAGCTCATCAGGACATCCGCCGAGCAACGACAGCCCACCGACGCCGACAACCATTACTCCAACGCCTGATCAGCGGCCTGAAGTTCTCGGGAGAATTCTTGCTGAGCAAGGAATTCCTGCGGCCAAAGTCAGTGTTGTGGTTCGAGAGTTTACCAGAGAGTTTTATTCAGGTCCGCTGCCATCGGTCGAGGATTTCCGAGGTTATAACGATGTTTGCGATGGCGCCGCTCGCGACATTCTCGACATGGCAGGCCGAGAGCAGAGACACGCGCACAAGATTGAAACGATAGACGCTGTAGGCGGTATTCTTTTGCCTGTCCTTGGCATAGTTGCGGCCGTGGGCGTGGTCGCCTTGCTTCTGGGAACGAGCATCTACTTAGCAATGAACCAGCACGAAAATCTTGCGCTTGCAGCTCTTACCGGAACTGGGGTCGCGACCGTAGCCGGCGCCTTCTTGCAACGGAATCGACCGAAGGAGCCGGAAATGAAAGATCCTGGACCGCCAAAGCCTCAACAGAAGAAGAAAAAGAAGTAGTTACAACTGGCGCTAGGCCAGCTTCTCGGCATCGCCCAGGTATCACGCGATCAAGCCGAATATGAGAGGCTCGTTCACAGGATTTTGGCGGGGCGTCCGGTCCTGTCCTCGGACAGTACCCGCGCAATGGTCCTGTCCTAATTAGGACACTCGCGGAGGGAGATTAGGACAGTCTCAAATTTTCCATATGGGGCACGATAATAATAGGATGTTGCAACTTTAGGCGGTGGCAGATTTGCCACAATTAGTAATTCGCGAGTGAATTTGGGCGCCGATGATTGTTAGCGCATGGTGTTTGAGCTTAAGTTCCCGCAGAGATTGTGAATTAACGAATCGCGGGTTGAAACGTGAAGATGAAGCGGATGGAGCAACCGGGTGGGAAGGTATGGGCCGCCGAGGCTCCTGACTGGGCAGGTAATTCTGTACCTCACCTCAATATCGCCATTCATGTGCCGACAATCATATCCCGCGCTGCGCGCGGCCTCACTTGGCAACTAGGCCAAATGTACGGAGTTCTTGGAACTGGATTGATTATGGCGCGTCATGTCTACAGAGGCCTAAAGCGAAACATGTACTGACGTGCTCCCCGTAAATTAGGCCATTCGATGTTGGAATTTTCTACTTATGATCCCGTGATCGGGGCAAGGAGAGATTCCATGAAGG
>JGI24705J35276_12238530_pt1 | contig 25404 bp, 24 predicted proteins | sample TergutNt197P4_FD_35276 | JGI IMG/M metagenome (IMG submission 35276) | reverse complement strand
GATTGCGGCGCGAAGGCCGCAATGACGAGAAAATGATAGTTGCGCTAATTTGGCAGAGTTGTAAAGCTAGTTTTTAGAGGCGCCCATAAAATGTTTATAACCTATAGCGAGGTTATGGTTGACGATGTTACTGTTGAAGGGATAAGAGGCACGGTCAAAAAGGCATGGGCTTTCGTGTTTGCCCAAGGGTTGCCAAAATGCAGCGGTGATACCATACCTATACGGATCATAAAACTGTATAAACCAAAAATTAATTTCCGAGACCTTAGGTTAAAACCTGCTTCCTAAATATCTATATAGTGCTACCATGCTTATCTAATAGCTAGCTATTATGACAGGGTGTTTTGCCTGCCCTCATTTATGATATTTTTCAATCATACTTCATATATATGTGCTTTTTTAACATTCTTCTATGTAAATGATATTTTTTAAGCTCTCTTTCTTAGAACCTGTGTTCCCACAATTGAAATACTAAAGAAAAATATTCATTTATGCTTCAGCTCTGTGAAAAGTATTTATCTATTGCGCTAAATACTCTATTGTGCTATACTTTTTTCAGTAAATACTGTCGTTGGCGGTCTTGAAACCATTGATATTACTGGGTTTTCAAAAAAGTTCTGTATCGCCACTTCGACCACCAGTATATCAAGGCAAAGCAAAAATATTATTTTGCTTTGCCTTGATTGTACGCCTGGCATGGACGACAACTTGGGAGTGAAAGTCCACTGTGGGCTTGGCAGTAGTAAACACTAGCCAAAGGCATGGGTGTCCTTAATGTCATGAATAAGAGTAAATTACGGCTTGATTCTTCAAGACCCATTATGGAGCATTACTATTACAAACTTGTTGAAAATGGAAAGTGCGAGTTTTGTGTGCCAATATGAGTTATTACGTTTACATTCTCAAATGCGCTGACAGCACCTTATACACGGGGATAACAAATGATTTAGATTCTCGTTTGGCAATCCATAACAGCGGTAAAGGGGCAAAGTACACTTGTAGCCGGTTACCGGTAGAAATTGTTTATACGGAGAAACATGAAAACAAATCGTCTGCCCTCAAGCGTGAACTTGAAATTAAGAGTTTGAAACGAGAAACTAAATTAAAAATGATTGCAGAACGATAAGAATTACTCGGTAAGAAAGGAAGCATAATGCCCGATTTTGAAAAAAATAATAACATAGATCGTTTATTTATTCGTAAACTATTATTCTACTAACAGTTTATGCCGGTAAACTATCCGTCGGTTGAGGTTTTGCGATACCTCATATATACTATAAGAAAAAAAACCAACAAGGAGCTTTGCAAAATGAAAACTATGGGCGAAATCATTGCGTATAAACGAAAAGAAAAAAGCATGTCCCAAGCAGAATTAGCGGCAAAATTGAATATAACCGATAAAGCGGTATCAAAATGGGAGAGAAATTTATCCTGCCCTGATGTTAATTCTATTCCTAAATTAGCCGAAACATTGGGAGTCACTGTGGATGAATTATTAAACGCTAAAAAAATGGATGCGCCAAATAATGAACAAAGCGACATAATCAGCCTTATATTAAAGGCAGTTCCCCTTGCTATGGGTATAGCTGTTGTTGTACTTCATATATTGGGGGGAATTGACGCAAGTTCTGCTATTGTTCTGCTTGGTATAGGGCTGGTTTGTATAAGTATTGGAGCACTCAACGAGCGCAAAAAATAAGTTTTTATAGGGCGCCGAAAACAGGCAATATTTCAATCATGTTCAGCTCTTTGCAAAAGTCGTTTAGCCCCAGCCAAATTTAAACTATTAATTTTTATCCGCAAAGCAAAACAGAGGCTTAAAGCCTCTGTTTTGCCCATACTGGTAATATATATAAACATACGCTCCCCCGCCTAATAAACTTTCATCTTCCCCGCCTTTGAATATAAAAAATTACTCACGCCGGGCATAGCCCGGCGAGAATAATAAAAACGGTGTAGGATAATTACCTACACCGTAAAGCATTTACAACCAAACATCGAAATATTATACTTGCCATAGAAAGTCACAGCAGGTATAATAATGATTGGGCGCAGCTAACGCTGTTGTGTAGGATGGCGTATTCATCCTGCATAGGCTTTGGGGGTGGTGGTACACCTCCAAAGCTGCCGCTTATTATTCTCGCAGATATATCTTACAATATTTTGAAAATAATTTCAATACCTTTGCATATTTTTTAACTATTCTTACAATATAAATACATTAAAATATGAACATAAATATGAGCTTTGCATGAAATAGGTATGGTTTATACAACGAGGTATTATAAGGAAAGAATTATCCAGGCACCGTGTGCACCAAGAAAACCCCTACTGTTAATAAAAACAGTAGGGGTTTGGCATAGCGCCTGCTAATTACCGTTTTTGTATTATTGCCTGCAAACCGGCTTTATATGCTTTCAAGTTCAGCTCAAATATAGATGCTTTAAAATTACGCCGTAAGGACTCTTCCATACTTTCATCGCTAACCATATGAGTGATACTGTTGATTACACCTAATGCCACCACATTGGCGCACATTTCATTGCCCAATTGCTCTCGCGCTATAACGGTAACAGGAGCGCAATATACATCTATCCCTTCATGCTGGCCATCTTTGCCAATATCGCCATCCAGCACTAAAATTCCACCTTGTTCAATATTACCGGAGTATTTTTGATAAGCTTCATGCGACATGGTTAAAAGTATATTTGGCGTAACTACCTTGGGAAAAAATATCTGCTTATCCGAAATATTGACCTCCGACCGTGTAGAGCCGCCGCGCGATTCCGGGCCATAAACCTGAGATTGTGTAGCATTTTTGCCGTCTATCAGGGCTGCTTCGGCCAATATCATGGCGCCCCTAATTATGCCTTGACCACCGGTACCGCTTAAACGTATTTTCCAACTCTGCGCCATTATTTTTCACCTCCCTGTAAACGTTTCACCAATTTGGCATACTCTTTTGTGTATTCCAATGGTTCATGCTGATGCAGTATACCCACTACTATTTTATCGGCTACTTCCTCAGGCGTCATTTTATCGGCGCGAACTTTACTTACAGTATTTTCTTTCAGATAATTCACCATATCGGCTGGTTTGGGTATTTTATTATGACGTCCATAAGATATTGGGCATGTAGCCATAACCTCTATAACGGCAAAGCCGGGATGATTATGGGCTTCTACGATTAAATCTGTAAGTTGTTTGGCGTGGAAAATATCGCCGCGCGCCACAAAAGAAGCTCCCGCGCCAATAGCCAGCTTGCAGAGATCAAAATCCGGGTCAACCGTACCATAAGGCGAGGTAGTACTTTTTTTACCAAAAGGTGTAAGAGGCGAAAATTGTCCGCCTGTCATACCATAAATATGATTATTAAACACGATCAATGTCATGTCCATATCGCGGCGGCAGGCATGAATAAAATGATTACCGCCAATGGCGGCGCAGTCACCATCGCCGGAAAAAACGAATACATGCATTTCCGGTTTAGCCATTTTTACGCCGGTAGCGAAAGGTAAAGCGCGCCCATGCGCAGTGTGCAAAGTATTGATATCTAAATAACCGGTGATCCTGGAAGAGCAACCAATGCCGGATACGCCCACACATTGATTTTTATCTAATTGCAGTTGATCCATAGCACGGGCCCAGGCACTCATCACAATACCATTTCCGCAGCCGGAGCACCAAATATGAGGCAGGTTGCCGCGGAAATATTCTTTATATATCTCCTTCATTTACAGCACCTCCTTAACTTTGGCCACGATTTGCGCCGGCTCTATCATTTCACCATCTACGCGGGTAAGGGTGCATACTGGGGTATCTGCCGGCGCAACGCGCTCCACTTCCCTTGCATATTGACCCAAATTCATTTCCGGCACTATAACAGCTTTTTTGCCGGTACAGGCTGCTTTTATACGCTGATCATGGAAAGGCCAAATGGTGATAGGACGCAATAAGCCAACTTTAACACCTTGCTCGCGCAATTCCATAACCGCTTCCTGAGCGCTGCGGGCTACGCTGCCATAAGCTATGAGCAGCACTTCGCAATCTTCAAGTTCTATTTCCTCAAAAGTTGCTATTTCATTCACATGATCTTCTATTTTAGAGGTAAGACGGCGAATACTAGCATCAACTTCCGGCAGTTTGCTGGTGTAAAAACCTTTTTCATTATGAGTTAAGCCTGTTACATGATAGCGGTAGCCGGCGCCAAAATCGGCCATTAAAGGTACGCCATCCGGCTCATTATTGTCATAAGGTATATACTCTTGCGGCGGGCAAGTAGGTCTTTTGCGGTCGATTATTTCCACCGCTTCATCTTCAACGTCGAAACGCTCGCGTAAATGGCCTATTTCTTCATCTAGCAATAATACCACAGGATTACGATATTTTTCCGCCAAATTAAAAGCATTGATAGTTTCAAAATATGTTTCCATTACCGAGCTGGGGGCTAAGGCAATAACGGAATGATCCCCATGGGTTCCAAAACGCGCTTGTTGTATATCGCCTTGTGCGGATAAGGTGGGTAAGCCGGTAGAAGGACCGGGGCGCTGAACATCCACTATAACAATAGGTACTTCGGTAATAACCGCATAGCCCAGCAATTCCTGCATTAGCGAAAAACCCGGCCCCGAAGTAGCGGTAAAGGCTTTAAGGCCTGTGCAAGCTGCACCGATAATAGCACCCATAGAGGCAATTTCATCTTCCATTTGCAAAAACTTCCCTCCCCGGGGCGGCAACATGGTAGACATATATTCTGCCACTTCGGTCGACGGGGTAATAGGATAACCGGCATAAAAGGTGGCTTTGGCGGCTATAGCCCCTAAAGCGCAAGCTTCGTTGCCTTGCACTAATCTTACTTTACTCATTCTCTCTCGCCTCCACTTCCACACAAAAATCGGGGCAGTGCATCTCACAAGTAAGGCAACCAGTGCAAGCATCTGCATTGTTTACATTTGCTTTACCTTCCGCAGTAGCGCCAAAAACCTTGGTGGGGCATAGAGCGATGCAGATGCCACAAGCTTTACAAAGCTTTTCTTGTACGGTAACATTGTACAATTTCTTGGCCATAATCTTAAAAACTCCTTCCCAAAAATGCTTGTTTGAATAACAATATACCACTATGAAGCAAGTACAAGGCTATTATACCATAAAACAATACAAAGCTGTTCTTATTGAAAATTTAAAATATTATTGAACCTTATTTACATAATAAACAACTCGGCCGCCTTGGTTTTTTTGCCTTCTCAACTTTCTTTTTTTAAGCTTTTCAGAAAACTCCCTCATCAATATTTCTTTTTCCTTAACAGATAAAGCATGGCAAAACCCCATAAAAACCTTGAATTTTATTCTACGGTGCTCTTGCCGCACTTGCATTCCCAATTTGGTTAAAGTTAAATTGCAGGCTCGGCCATCTTCAGCGTCCGGGTCTTTAATAATAAACCCTTTGCTTTCCAGGCGATTAACAGCACTAGTCAAGGTGCTTTTCGCAAGTTGCAGCTGCTCGCACACATCCTTCATCATACCTTTGGGTTGCTTTTCTGCAATTTGTAAAATATCTAATTCAATTGCATTCAAGCTTTGCAAAGCAGTATACTTTTTGCCGGCTATTTCCCTTTTCATACGTAGATCAATGCTTTGCCATAAGTCGTCTAACTCTTGCATTATATCCATAATAATATCCTCAGCCAATATAGATCGAAGATCGCACTAATATAGTACGCTACTCGAGGGAAATTGTCAAGAAAAACCGTTAAGGGCCCTCTAAATAAAAAATCTAAATACCCATTGACAAATAATATTATATCGCATATAATATTAAACAGCATCTAGCATGATAATTTATTAAATACCATATACAATGGAGAGATAGAAATATGAAAAAAAGAATAACCATCATCATCATTGCCGTAGCGCTGCTCAGCTTAATCTCTTGGGCAATATTGCGTCCCCCCGCCATAGAATGTATAGCGTTGGAGTATAGTTCGCTTGAAAACTCCTTTACAGAAATAGGCGAAGTTATACCATTAATGGAAACCGATGTTTATGGCAAAATTGGCGGTAGATTACTGGAAGTAAAAGCATTTGCAGGCTCAAATGTAAATATGGGAGACTTACTTTTCGTTTTTGATACAAGCGAGCTAACAAGCGAGGAGAAAAATCTCCAAGCTCAAATAGCTGTTATAGATAGTCAAATAACTACTCAGCTGATAGATTTAACACTACAAAAAAGTTCTCTTGAATCCGCAATAGCCAATAACAAAATCATGCTTGAACAAGCGCAAACAGAAGTAAACTTAAAGGGCGATAGTTTACAAGCCGCCACCTCGCTTTATGAAATAGGCGGCCTTACCTCTCAAGAATTACTTAATGCTCAAAGCGCCTATGAACAAGCGTATAAAAACAAAGAACTGCTTGATAATCAACAAAAGCAAGCTGCCATTCAGTTATCTACGGTCAACAACCAGCTCAACGATTTTCGCCTCGGGCAAGGTGTGGAGAAAGAAACAGATTCAGCCTTAAAACAACAGCTATTAGCCCAAAAAAACGCCTTGGAAATACAATTGGCTTTGCTTGCCGAAAAGCTGGATGAAACAGAAGTTAATGCCCCTTTAGCCGGTATAGTAAGAGATTCCTCCCTAAAAACTGGGCAAATAATACCCTATGGAACTAAACTCTGTTCTATCTATCAGGCAGATTTTTATAGAATAGATTGCTATATTTTGGTAGAAAATACCGCAGGTATCAATATAGGAGATAAAGTTGAAATAACCCTGCGTCAAAAAGACGGAGATAAAATATATGCGGGGCTGGTCGATCGCATTGCCTTAGACGCTTCTAGTATAATATCCAAAGTGGGGCTTAGCGAAAAGCGTGTTAAAGTCGAGATATCTATGGCAGAAGAAAATTGGGAGGGTTTAGGACCCTATTGGCCTGTTGAAGTCTGTTTTATCACTGCAAAGTCAAATAATTGTCTAATGGTACCCAAAACTGCTCTTTTTGAAGAAACAGAGAATAACTGGAATGTTTGGGTTATACGAGAGGGCAAAACGATGGCGATTGCTGTAGAAAGGGGGATTCAAACGCCCTCACAAGTTGAAATAAGAGGGGAAATTTTTCCGGGAGATATAATCATAAAGAATGCTAAAACAAGCAAGATTACAGTAAATACCAGCGTTAAGGCGGTTTTATAAATGAAGAACAGTGAAATTGAAAAAGGAATAATAATATCAACCAGCAAACTTTGTAAAACTTTTACTATCGGAACGACAAAGCAACCGGTGCTAAAATCTCTTGATCTTAATGTTTATAGCGGAGATTTTACAGTAATAATGGGTTCTTCTGGGGCAGGCAAATCTACGCTTCTATACGCCCTTTCCGGTATGGATAAACCTACATCTGGAGAAATAACCTTTAATGGGCAACCAATTTCCGGTATGACCAACGATCAGCTGGCTGTTTTTCGCAGAAAAAACTGTGGGTTTGTATTTCAACAAAATCTGCTTTTGGATAATATGAGTATTATGGATAATGTACTCTCCTGCGGCTTGCTGCTAAACAGCTCCAAAAAGCAATTGATCCAGGATGCAAAAGATTTACTGCTGCAAATAGGCCTTACAGAGAATATTTGGAATAAATTCCCTACCCAAGTATCTGGGGGCGAAGCGCAGAGGGCAGGTATTGTGCGGGCTTTAATCAACCGGCCCCATGTTGTGTTCGCCGATGAACCTACCGGCTCACTAAACTCAGCCGCAGGACGTGCTGTGCTGGATGTTTTAAGCGAGGTTAACCGTTTAAACCAAAGCATTATCATGGTTACCCATGATTTAAATTCCGCACGCCGGGGAAACCGTATAATTTATTTATTAGACGGTGCTGTGCAGGGAGAATGCCTACTTGGGCCCTATAACCAAGATGATAGGGAAAGACAGGATAAATTACAGCAATTCCTCCTGGGAATGGGGTGGTAGCAATAGAAAAGTATTTTATGCTCATACGTAATTATCTTCATAAAAGCCGTTCTCAAACGGTATCGATGTTCTTGATCATTTTCATGGCTACCGCCCTAATGAGCATAGGGGCTTTAACACTTATAGATTATGGTAATTTTTTCGATCTAAAAGCAGCGCAGCTAAATGCACCTCATCTTATTGCAATAATAGATAAAATGTCCTATAGCCCGGCTCATCTTGATTATTTACGCAGCGATTCTTCTGTTACAAATATTGAGGTAGAAGATGTGCTGTTCTTAGATAATTGCAGCTTTTGGTATGGAAATGGCAAAAATACCCAAAGTATCATCATCCAAAATGCCGCTACTTGTAGAAATATGTCGCCTTTGACAATTATCGATGAAATTGAATTAGCGGCGCCAAACGCTCTTTACGCCCCATACATGCTTCATGCGGGAGGGGGCTATGAGGTCGGCGATACTTTTATTGTAGAATACGAAAATCAAGAATATGAATTTCTAATAGCAGGTTTTATCGAAGATATTATGCTCGGCGCTACCAATATGGGGGTTTTTGGTTTTTATATGCCGGAGCCACTGTTTGTAAAATACCTGGCAGAAAGTTCAGCTAAACCCGCTGTTTTGCTCTCTGCCCAACTAAATGACCAAAACTTGAGCGAGGAAGTTTCTAATGGGTTTATGAAATTTTGCAGTGAGAGCAAAAGCTCTATTTGGGGTTTTTCGATCATTATTTTAAAAATGGCACGTACCATGATCACCAACATGGTCTCAATGATCATCGTGGCTTTTGCCCTTATAATTGTTATGGCAGCGCTAATTATTATATATTTTCGTATTAATGATAGTATCCATGATGATATTAAAGATATTGGCATACTAAAATCCATGGGTTATACCAACCGGCAAATTAAACTCTCCATACTATTGCAGTTTCTTAGTATTAGCATTTTAGCTGGCATATTGGGAATTTTCATCTCTTATTTAGCCATACCATTCGTATCAAAGATGTTTTCTGCACAAAGCGGGCTAATCTGGGAACAGGGTTTCGCCCCGCTTACCAGTGCATTATGCTTGTTCACCTTGTTACTTGCAGTTATTATGAATGTTTTTTTCAGTTTGCGAAAAATGAAAAATCTACACCCTATTATGGCGATAAGAGAAGAGACCAAAGCAAGCGGCGTAAAGCGAAATTATTTTGCCCTAGATCGTATTAAAGGAGGGCTGCATTTTTTAATGGCCGGCAAGCTGGTCATGGAGAATTTATGGCAAAATATAATCATAGCCCTTATAATTGCTACAATAACTTTTGCCTCAGCTTTCGGTTTAGTTATGTATTATAATATGGCTATTGACCCTAAATCATTTATAGACACCGTCGGTGGTGAAATGTGTTCTGTGGCTTTAATCCCCGCTGCTAATATCGGTGCTTCTACGCTTCTTGAAGAAATAGATAATATGAAGGAAGTAAAGAAAGCGATTTTCTTCGATCAATATTCAACAAATATCGGCGAAGAAGATTATGTTGTAATTATTACACAAGATTATGACGATCTTCAAAAGCATATGCTTTATGAAGGCAGCTATCCCAAAACTGCATATGAAGTGGCAATTGGAGGGTTCGGAGCTCTAAAGCTAGGTAAAGAAATCGGCGACACTATCTTGGTCGTTTATGAAAATGAAAAGGTCGAATTTGAAATTACGGGCTTTATACAATCCGGCAACAATATCGGCAGACAACTTGCGTTAACAGAGGAAGGCTTCCGTAAACTGAAGCCGGATTACATTCCCAGGATTATATATATTTATCTAAATGAAGGGGAAAAGGCGGATATTCTTATCGAATTATTGGAAAGCCGCTATGGCAACGCTATTTATAAGCCTCTTAATTTTGATGAAATCATCGAGGGTCAAATGAAATCTTATATTACACTTATTGCACTCATGGAAACTGTAGTGCTCTTGATTACCGCTGTTATTGTTTTTCTGATTTTGTATTTCATTATAAAGACTATGATCAGCAGGCGAAGAAGACGTTTTGGCGTACAAAAAGCCCTCGGTTATACTACATTTCAAATAATGCAGCAAATAGCTTTAGGGTTTTTGCCAGTCTCATTAAGCGGCACTTTAATAGGGGCTATTATGGGTTGTGTTTTCATCAATCCCTTAATTACGGCTTTGTTCAGAATTACCGGAATAATGAATTTCAACATGACAATATCTTATCAGTTATTACTCCTTTTATGTCTTAGCTTAACCTTTCTATCCTATATCATCGCTATGATGATCTCTTACCGCATCCATAAAATATCGGCCTATGTTTTAGTAACAGAGTGAACAAAAGGCGGGCTTAGCCCGCCTTTATTATACAAATGACCATTCTACACTAAATAGGGCAATAATTTACCTTGCCGGGTTCGCCGCCTACCATATTATATTCTACACGTGTTTTACCTGCCATGCGGTTTTCCAAAAATGTTTTCGCCACCTGCGGAAACATAATATACATCAGTAAATCTTCTGGTGTTTCTATCCAGGCGCCTATCTCTTTTTGCGCTTCTGCCAACATAGGCGGTAATAAATCTGCCGGGCGGCAGGTTATGGTTTCGGTAGAACCTATTACTTTTTGTTTCATCTCTATATCTACAGGCGAAGGCGGCGCGCCATATTCACCTTTGAAGTAATTTTGTGTTTCTTTGGTAGCCATTTTATAGCGCTCGCCTTGCAATACATTTAACAAAGCTTGGGAACCTACTATTTGACTGGAAGGCGTAACTAAAGGCGGATACCCCATATCTTTTCGCACGCGCGGCACTTCCGCCAATACTTCGTTTAAGCGATGCATGGCATTGCTTTGTTCCAACTGAGAAATAAAATTTGAGATCATGCCGCCGGGTATTTGATACTGCAGAACATTGGGGTCGACCCGGGGGTCGGCATTATCGAAAGCGGCGTATTTTTTACGAATAGTCTTTAATTCTTCCGCTATAGGTGAAATCTTAGCTAAATCTATACCCGTATCGAAAGATGTTCCCGTCAAGCTGGCAATCATCGTTTCTTCGCAAGGTTGAGAAGAAGAAAGTGCTAAAGCAGAATTGGCGCAATCTAAAATATCCGCACCCGCCTCCACAGCTTTCATATATGCCATTGAAGCCATACCGGAAGTATAGTGACAGTGCATTTGCACCGGCAAACCAGTTTTTTCTTTAATGGCGCGCACCAGTTCATATGCGCCATACGGATAAATAATGCCGGCCATATCTTTTATGCAAATGGAATCTGCCCCCATATCGCGCAAAGTAGCTGTTAATTCGGCAAAGTGCGCAATACTGTGTACAGGGCTGTTAGTATAAGATATACAACCTTGTACATGCGCCCCTTCTCTTTTAGTAGCTATCATGGCTCGCTCTAAATTACGCGGATCATTTAAGGCGTCGAATATTCGGATAATATCGATACCATTGCCCACCGCCCGTTTAACAAATTCATCGACCACATCATCGGCATAATGACGGTAGCCCACCAAATTCTGCCCACGCAGCAACATTTGTAGTTTGGTCTTTGGCATGGCTTTTCTTATTAGCCGCAGGCGCTCCCAGGGGTCTTCATTTAAAAATCGCATACAACTGTCAAAAGTTGCGCCGCCCCAAACCTCCATTGAATAAAAGCCAACTTCATCCATAGCCGGGGCTACAGCCAGAATATCCTCAGTTTTCATCCGCGTAGCTAAGAGCGACTGATGAGCGTCACGAAAAGTGGTATCGCAAATCTTCACTTGATGCGGCATAGCAAATCCTCCTTGTTGTATTATCTTTTCTTTTATTTACAGTTTTTTAAGCTTCGTCGAAGCAGGAATCCACTATACCATGTCTAGTGTATATCCTGGCTTTTCCGCGAATTTTGACCGCCGAAACATGCTGTGTAAATTGCAGCAACATCACCTCGCCTTTATCTAGCTTTTCGCTGTGGCTTAGGCGCGTGTCTTTCCCGCGCGTTAGCCCGGAAATAGTTACGCCGTTTTCTTCTGCCCGCACCACTACATACTCTTGCGTTATCAGCGGCTCCGTATACGAAAAAGCATTGTTTTGCTGTTCTTCCAAACTCATAATTTCACCTAATTCTTATGTAAATTTATCTATCAGAGCTTTAGCCACTGGCGGCGGAACCAAATTACTAATATCCCCGCCAAGTTTGGCTGCATCTTTTACCTGGCTGGAACTAACAAATAAATAGAGCGCCTCACCCATTAAGAATACGGTATCTACTTTATCATATAGGCTGCGGTTCATCAAGGCCATTTGCAGTTCTTTTTCAAAATCCAGCACCACTCGCAAACCGCGAATAATAAAGCCCACGCCTTTTTCCCGGCAATAATCCACTAAAAGACCGGAAAAAGAATCGACTTTTACATTGGGCAAATCTTTCGTTACTTGCCGTACTAAGCTGCAGCGCTCATCGGTAGTAAAGAGTGTTTGTTTATTATTATCCTCGGCAATAGCTATAATAATATCATCAAATAATTTGCTGGCACGCAAGGCTATATCAAGATGCCCATTAGTTACTGGGTCAAATGTACCTGCATAAACAGCTTTACTCATGAACAACCTCATTTCAAGTCATTACTTCTTACCTATATTGTACAGGCAAATCAGCTTTTGGTCAAGCATTTATACAATTAGGAAAAATCAAACAGAATAATAATCGCTTTGATTATTTGGCTTTTTCGCCTACTGTAAACAGGTTATTTTGGGGTTACGCAGAATATAATAATTAATTAGTTGAGAAAGAGGCATTTCATGGATACTCCATGTGTATTAGTTGTAGATGATGATAAAGAAATTGTACGCGCTATTGTTAAGCTATTAGAACCGGAATATATCCGTTTACTTACAGCATACGACGGTATAATGGCTTTAGATATTTTATCTACGCAGGATGTACAACTTTTAATACTGGATGTTATGATGCCGCGTTTAGACGGGCTTTCCGCTATGCTTAAAATACGGGAGAAAAAAAATATTCCTATTATTATTCTATCTGCCAAAAGCGAAGATAGCGACAAAATCCTGGGGCTTTCTATGGGCGCAGACGACTATATTGTTAAACCCTTTAACCCGCAAGAATTAGTAGCCAGAGTTAAAAGTCAACTTAGAAGATACATGTATTTGGGCTCGCTGGGTAAAGATATCAGCAATAATCAACTGCGGGTAGGCGGCCTTACTTTAGATACAGACGCCAAAGAACTTACTGTAGACGGTGATCCGGTACGCCTAACCGCCACCGAGTATCGTATTTTAGAACTTTTGATGAGTAATCCCGGTATAGTTTTTTCCGCCGAGCGCATTTATCAAAGAGTATGGAATGAAGAAGGCTTTGCGGTAGAAAATACTGTGATGGTCCATATAAGACATATACGTGAAAAGATAGAAATAAACCCCAAAAATCCCAAGTATTTGAAGGTGGTGTGGGGCATTGGCTACAAAATGGAAAAGATATAGCCGTTCCCGGGCAGCCAAAATAGCGGCTTATGCCACGCTTATTATCTGCCTCTGCCTGATTTTTAATCTGCTGAGCGAGTTTATATATGCACATGACAGTGATTTAGAATCGGTAGTTCAAGAGGAATATTATAATAGCAATACATATTATGACGATGTTGAGCTTGCTCTTTACGCCACATACAATCTTCTGCAACTGCCTAAAGAAGCTGAAGCGCCTCAGCGTTATTATTATTACTATGCTTATAATGGCTTAAACGGGCGTTTAATAGCTAATATTGCGCCTTTGGGCGCCCATGAACTATCCGGCTACCTTTACGGTTTTCTGGGCGCGGAAATTAGCATGCTTAGGGTAGATGACGGCGCCACACAGCCACTGCTGTGGGAGGATAAAGTTAATATAGATTTATTAACAGCCCATACTTCCTATTTATACAACTCGCCAACAGATTCCATAGTATATGTTATTTTTACAGATGACCTGATATATGAAAGACAAAAAGCTTGGGAAGATGAACGCGCTATTTTATTGGGAAGTGCGGAACGTTCGCTGGCTGTACTATTCATAATTGTGCCTTTACTTATGTATTTGGCGTTGGTAACCGGCCGCCGTCCTAAGGATGAAGAACTTCATAGCGGTTCTTTAGATGCCTTATACAGCGAAGCACTGTTTTTGCTCTTATTTTTAACAGTAGCAGGCGGAGGGTTATTATGGTTTAACGCCGTAGAGGCAATAAGGCGGCAACTCTATTATTCTCAGGCAGGGTTACCGCAAGATACCCTGCAACTGCTTTCCTTGGCGCTGACCATTTTTGTAGGGTTTATGGTGCTTTGTTCACTGTTATTACTCAATGCCTTAATACGCAAAATAAAAGCGCAAACTCTGGTTAAGCATAGCTTAGCCTATCAGCTTTTTTATCTGCTGGCTAAACTTTTAGGAAAAATATGGCCTGCAGCTACCGATGCCTTTCGGCAAGTTTTTGTCGGGCCGGAATATGGCGAAGGTGACCCTGCCGAAGGTATGTTTTACCGCCAGCGGCGCTTTCTTATCACTACCGCCGCCGCCATGTTATTATTGATACTGTTCCTACGGCTGAATATTTGGCAACTGTTTATATTGACTTTGCTTTCCGAAGCCGTGGTGGTCTATAATTTTCTGCGCGGTAATCAAAAAGATATGGCTGCGGTCAAGGCAAGCGTAGAAAAGAGTTTAAACGAGCAAATGCGCTTAGAAAAGCTAAAAATAGAATTGGTAACCAATGTATCGCATGACTTAAAAACCCCTCTCACCTCCATTATCAGCTATGTAGAGCTACTAAATAAAGAAAAGAATTTAAGCCCCTCTGCCCGCGATTATGTGCAGGTACTTAATGAAAAATCGCGCAGGCTGGACCGTATCGTATCCGACCTTTTTGAGCTGGCTAAAGCCACCAGCGACAATATACCCCTGGAACTGGAGATGCTGGATTTAAAACTTTTATTCACACAAACCCTAGCCGATATGGGAGATAGCATTGAAGCTTCCGGTTTATTATTACGCGCAAACTTAGCAGAGCAGCCGCTGCCGGTGCTGGCAGACGGCAACCGCCTCTATCGCATGCTGCAAAATGTGCTAGATAATGCCCTAAAGTATTCGCTTTTTGGCTCGCGGCTCTTTATAGATTTAACAGAAAAAGACGGGCGAGCCATTGGTGTGGTAAAAAATACCGCTGCCTATGAAATGAAATTCAGCGCCGAAGACGTATTACGCCGCTTCAGCCGCGGCGATAGTGCACGCAGTAGCGAAGGGTCCGGTTTAGGTTTGGCAATAGCCAAAAGCTTTTGCGAGCGTTGCGGCGGCAAATTCAATATATTTATAGATGGCGATCAATTCAAGGTGGTCATGGAATTCCAGCTAAAAACCTCCACTATCAGCCAGTCGCACGACCCAGGAACAAGCAACTCTACCCTGCTCTCGGCTTCAATAATAGCAAATTAACAGCTATTGCAGATAACAAAACTTTACTATAGGGGGAAACTCAAACTTGTTTCTGGATTGACAAGCCATGCACTTTCATGTATAATATTTTTTGTCAAAACATGGGCGATTAGCTCAGCTGGGAGAGCGCTAGCTTCGCATGTTAGAGGCCGAGGGTTCGAATCCCTTATCGTCCACCACCAATATGTCAAGCCCAAGCTAAAAAAATATTTTTTAGCTCGGGCTTAGGCTTTTTATGCGTTAATATTTATAAAGACTCGTAATCCCATTTATCTTTTGGAAACCTCTCGTACTTTCCATTTTTCACTTGAGGCATCGCAACAACAAGCAGTTTTCTTGGTCGTGTCATTGCAACATACGCGATACGCATAAGTTCTGTAGCCAAATCGCCTGTATTGAAAAAAGAAGGTGTAAGAGTGTTTCCTCTTGTTGATTCAACAAGCAATAATAGTGCATCATACGTCTCTCCCTTTACGCCATGGATAGATGATAAAGTATGGTTTGTGATGTTTTTGCTTTCAAAAAACTTTAGCAGAGGGATACTTTTGAAATTTGGGTTTTTCTGATCTCGGTTTTTAATTTTAATAATATCATCAAGCGTACGACTGTCGCGCACGGATAACTCAATACAGGATAGAGTTTGTGTTGTTGCAGTTTTCATAGTTGCAATCCATGTATTAATGGGCTGATTTGGATTAGGCAGTCTAATTAGCAATTCTATGACCTTAGAACGCCATAATTCATAAGACATTGTTGTTTCGATGTCAACGTCTATCGAAATCTCAATATCACGGATTTCACCAATGCAAATACTATATAGAGCCTTCTCGCACAACGTATAAGCCTTTTTTCTTGAGCCAGCAAACCACTCAAAAGCAGATTGTGCAAAGAATTCAACTTCTTTGCTTTTCCAAAGCCCTGGTATTTCAGTATCCAAATGTATTCGACTTCGGGTGACCACCGCAACATTATCCGACGCGGTGACGATATTATTAGCGTGACATAGTTCAAGGAACCTTGTAGTTATTTTGCTCTTTACATTATCTATGCTGCCGTCATATAAGAGTAAAAGTGGCTTTTGGCGGTAATCTGCGTTACTACCTTTTGCAGTGCTTGGCTCACCATTTTCTAATGTTTTTGAAAAGGCTTTGGTCGCATTGCATATTAGTTGAGAGCTTCGGAAATTTGCGGTAAGGGGTAACGTCATCCATTCAACATGGTCTCTTTTCTCTATAAAACACTCCGGCGTTGCATTTCGCCATTCATATATGGATTGGTCTGGATCACCAACTAAAAGCATTGATTCCAAACCATTATCGCAAATTAAATCAAGTATGGCCATTTGTTCGATGGACGTATCTTGAGCTTCATCTAATAATATAATTGGAAAACGTGTTGCTATGGCCTTTGCTATCTCTGGATATTTTATTAGCAGCAAATAAGCGAGGGCAGAAACTTCACTTTGAAAAATAAATCCTTTTTTCAAAAGGGTTTGCTTGCATTCATAGCATGGAGGATGTTTGCGATTATTATTAGGTGGGCACTCAACAAGGGTTTTACGATGATACAATCGTCCATCCATACCCCATCTGAAGTCATGGATATTTTCGACACATCCTTTTCGGCGGCATTCATGTCTCCAAGAATTATACGGAATTGTGAAAACATCTTTTATAGCTATTGTGGGGCGTCGGGGATCTTTCAACATTAAATATCCAAAACGTAATAATATATACTTGTTGATGAAACTATCCAACGTGCCGATATAATGGGGATACGCTATCTCAAATCCCCCGGGCATCAACTCTTTTGTTTGCTTCCCGATTTCATCACTTGCCACATTTGTAAACGATAGCACCGCAACGCCTTGATGAGGTCGGTTCCAGGATTTGACATGCTTGAGTAGTTTTTGTGCAACAACGTATGTTTTTCCGCTACCGGGGCAAGCACATAGAACTACTTTTCCTTCCGCAGTTAGGAAATTATTTTCTCCTCGGTCAAAGCGTGTATTGCCACGGCTATTCCTCCGCTTCTGTAACGGCATAAATTGCTTTGGCTATGTATGTAGGAACACAAAAAGGATTTATTACTTCTATGCCCTTGCTTTTATCTTCATTCTGTTCCTTGATCACTCTGCTTAGTGCTTGAGCAACCTGTCCTTTGCTTGTACTCCGGGCACGAATGAATAACCATATCCGTATCGCTTTATTCTCTATTGTGCTTTCATTTTCAACGAGCGTTTTTAAAGATAAACCCACTTCAGGGAACTCGTTTGCAATAGCCTCTAAAATGTGAGGTATATTGTTTGCGTGTAGTGCTAATTCATATTCCAAGGTTTTTTTCGCACCACATAACTCAATGTTGATGTTGGAACAAAGGGATTGGATGTTATTGAACCGTGCAGATGGTAGACCTCTTTTTAACTTTTCATGAAGGTCTGTTAAGTCATCGTCAAAATCTAAGTCTTTTGGGATATATGTTTCGTGGTGAGATTTATCGGTGCATCTATCATCATCAGTAATGATGGATGTTTTAGCAAAGCATTTTATATCAGCGGGTAATGTGAGCAGCTTTGCAAATGGCTTAAAAGACGTTCCGTCTACATTAACCATTTCAACAGCGTATTTATCAAAAGACCGGTTTATTGACCTAGCCATCTCAGGTAGTAATATGGCTTCACTGATACCTTCAACGAAAACTACGCCTTTAGCAAAAAACATTTGTGATTTCGTCACGTCAAGGTACTTTTCCAAATAATCTTGCTCATCCGGCTCAAGGTGGGCATTTGTTAATGGATAACAGTGTACCGTATGAGAATCCTCATGCAAAAGATTGATTGCATTGATTCCTATCCTTGAAACAAGTGTTGGTGAATGCGATGTATAAATGACTTGGATTGAGGATAAGTCATTATATTTTCGTTCAAAAAAGTTGTGTATTAACTCTTGCAACTGAGGATGTAAGTGAGCTTCCGGTTCTTCTATTGCAAACAAGTTTAGACTTACGCCTACTTTTTCTAAGGACATGTCCCCTAATACAGCCGACATGAAAAGGAGATTGTTATAACCCAAGCCGTTCTGATAAAGCTCAAACGAATGGTTCATTAAAGCAAGAAGAGATGCCTTTAAGTCTGGATCAATTTCAATACCAGTTTGCAAGAATTTGTTTATATCAAAATAAATACCAGCTTCTGCGTCTTGATAGATTTTCGATAAATTGTGACTTCGACACATTTCCATCAATAAATCATAATGAGGAAAATCTGTACTAATAAAATGCCATCTTAGTACAATCCATGGTCTGAGAGCGGCCGCAATAGAATCAAATTTAGGATCGACAAGACCGATATCAATTTGCTGATGGAGCAGTTCCTGCTCAATATCAGATAAATTTACGTTTATGACATCTTTGGTTTTTTTGATAGGTTCCATTTCAAGGATTGCTTTATTCGCTTTCAAAAGTTCGCTGACTAGTACTGTTTTCGTTTCTTCATCGGTAGTAATGGTGTTTAGTAATCGGGCCAGTTTACTTGTGCGAGAAGGACGCATTTCACTTTCTGCATCCCTCAATGCACCCAAAAACGCTACATTCATTGCGTCAAATGTTTCGCTTGAGAGCGGATTTCCTTCAGTTTTTCCGCCCCAAGCTCTATATTTCACTTTTTCAGAACCCGATGGGGTTATGACAGTGTAAAATAGTAAATGAAACTCGCCAGTTAAAGGTTCTTCTGGATTCCATATTTCTATAAGATTGTTGGGGACATCATCAAGATAAACATCGATTTGAGCTGTATCTGCCCTATGTCCGCAATGGTTGACATGAAAATCTGCCTTAGAAAAATAAATGTCTTTATTGTATGTGATTGTTGAAAAGGCAATCCGAATTGCGTCAATGAGTGCTGATTTTCCGCTGTTATTTTCGCCGATAATAGCATTGACACCTTTGTTGAAAACAAGGTCAATGCCAGTCTCATCAAAAGCCCGGAAATTCTTTAATATTATCCTTTTCAGAAACATACAGATACCTCTCTAATCAGTTTTATAGTTTGCTAATATTCTTAGTATCTTATCGTATACATAGACGCGATGCCTCGATTGATTATTTTCTAATTGTAGGATGCCTAACTCGCAAAGCATATTGACTGATTTTGCTGCCGTGTTGAACGAAATTTCCAAAACATTGGAAATTATCCTTATTTGAGACAAAGAATGCACCTTAAAGTAATTATATACCGCCATCAACTTTTTTGCGGATGAGCCAAGCTCAACAATCTTGTGCTCGTCTTCAATAATTATCTGATGAAGCTGATCAATTTTATTTATTGCTTCCATAGCGGATTCATAAATTCCTCGGACAAAGAACTTAATCAATGCAATGTATCCACCGCTATATTGGGTGCTTCCCAATATTGCAAAGTAATCATTTTTTCTATAGTATAGATATTCGGATAGCCTAATATAGGGAGCGGCTCTAATCCCATATGAATGCAAAATCATTGGAAACATGATCCGGCCAATAACGCCATTATAGCAATCATATGGGTGTATCATTTCAAATTGATAATGAGCCAGAGCTGCCTTCACCAAAACATCCGTTTTTTCATTGTCAGATAGAAAAGTGGAAATATCCGCGAGACCGGAACGTATTTTGTCGGGGGCGGTAGGGTTGTATTCTTTCAAATTTGTTCTCATTTGCCCCAAAAAAGAAAATTTATCTCGTTCTCTTATTTTTTTATCCGAATCATGCCCATATATAGCAATGGTACAAAGCTGAGAAAAATCAATTTCGCCAACATTTTTTTCAAATGAATATTTATATGCCGATACAATATTGAGAATGTTTTTAGCTTCTCTTTTGCCTGTATTGATCGCTTTTAGCAACTCTATAAAATAACCGTCATCATAATCAATCAGTCTGGAAAAGTGGCATTCTATTAGAATCATCAACTCACTAATAATTTTGATGTCAGGAATATGTTTTATCATGCCTTCCAACACCCCTAATTGCTTATGGGTCATAGTGAGTAATGTAAATAGTTCGTCATCCATATCGAAGAATTTTTCATCCATCAAGGGTCGTGGGGTGAAAGTATAAAAGCTAAAAGGCTCTAATGGGCGTATAGGTTTCCAATCATCTCTCAAATGCTGTTCATATTCACCTGTATATTGATACATAGCATACCTCGCATAAAAAAACTTCTATTTTATCGTATCATAAATTATTGAAATAGTCAATGCAAAATTGCGCGCATATTTCATCGTTTGCTGATTTTAGTGAAATATAGAGTTTTGCGTTTACTCCACCTGATACCACCAGTATGTCAAGCCCGCGCTAAAAATATTTATAGCTCGGGCTTTGGCATTAATGCATCAACCATTGTTAATATCAACTAATTCTTGAGTCGTGTGCTTTTTATTCAATAAAAGCTGCTATTACTCTTCATTATCGTCTGCGAGACTGATAACTTCCTTGATTTCTTCAAGTAAGTCGTTTTCGGATGGTAGGTAAAGCTCATATTTGCTTGTTAGAATGTTTGTACTGTCCTCCGGTAATGTGATTTTTGCGATCAAGTCATTCTTCGCTGTACAGAGTAATATGCCGACAGTCGGGTTTTCATCGGGGAGCTTCTCGTACCTGTCGAAATAGTTGACATACATCTGTAACTGCCCTAAGTCGTTATGAGTCATTTTATGGGTTTTTATTTCAATTATTACGAAACAGCGCAACAGTCGGTTATAAAAAGTCAGATCTACAAAAAACTCATCATCTTCCAGTAAAATCCTCTTCTGGCGAGCCATAAACATAAAGCCGTTGCCAAGTTCGAGCAGAAACTCCTGCAAATGCGTTATCAGCGCGGATTCAATGTCCTTTTCATAATAGGCTGCCTCCCGCTTTAAGCCGAGGAACTCTAAGTACATGGGGTCTTTGATAATCTCTGTCGGTTTTTCAGGTATACGCTCACGGCGGGCGATGGCAAGTACAGCTTCTTTGTCATTGCTCATCAGTAGGCGTTCATAGAGCAAGGCATTAATCTGTCGCTCTAACTCACGTCCCGTCCAAGCGTGATTTGCTGCTTCAAGCTCATAGTACTCGCGTTTATAATCGTCTCCGATGCGAAACAATAACTTATATTGCGTCCAGTTCAACTGTGGGCGCACATCGTTGGCATTCGGATATGTACGGTAAAACTGTCTACACAATTCTAACTGGCGAATAGAGAATCCACTTCCGAACTCTGCTTCAAGATGCACTGCTATGCCTTTGGTCAAATATGTGCCATATTCTGCACGGTTTTGACCTCGCTGTTCCTCAACGAAAATGCGCTCCCCAAGCCGCCAATACATCATCATCCGTGTGTATTCAATGCTGCGGATGGCATTGTTTCGCGCTTCAATAATAATATTTCGCATATCTGTTATAAAACTCGAATTTGTGTACGCTAATTCGTTCATTTTGGTTATCCTTTCAATTACGAACACACGCATTCGCAATTCGTTTAATCTTAGTTTGCGAATGCAGGTATTCGTAATCCATATTTGATTTAGGCATCGCTACTACAAGCACAATAGAATTGTTCTTCGAACCAATGACTAAAATGATATGTTTCATCTTGTACAAGAAGCCAATCGGAATATAGAAAAGTAACGATATCCATATCATCAAAGATATCGAATATCCACCCATCCCAGTTAGCGTATTCATACGTATCATTTTCTCCGTTGATTTCGTGTTCCATATTTTCCATAAGGAATCGTGACTCCTCCACTATAAGATACAAGACCAATTCTTCAATTACGCTATGGGCAACCATGGGGTCTGCATGAGGAGCTCGCATTCTGAATTTTAGTACAGTATTGCGAAGAGCATAAAGGAAGTCATAATCATATTTCATGAGAAACTGTGTTGGCAACAGTGGTTCCAGCATAGATGCTTCTATTTCTCCGATATGCGAACCCTGTGGCATCGAGGAGAGAGCCTCCATATCTTCGTCTATCTCGTCAATAAGTATTTCGATTCCAATTACAAACGATGCGGCAACATACTTTCCGAAAGTTTTCATGAGATATGGTGACCAGCATTCGTTATTTTTGTATGTGCCAAAATCAATTTTTATACCCATATCTTCTTTTTCTGGGAGGCCAGACCAATTAAGAACTTTGCAGACACCCCTAATCTTGTCGCTTCTTATGGACTCTCCAGATTCGTAGCGGCTCCATGTTTTAGTACCAACCCCTGCTTTTGATGCAGCTTCCACTATAGTAAGATTGAGCTCTTTTCGCCTGTTCTTTATGGATTTTGCAAGCTCCAGGCTACCCTTTATTGTCGTCATTATAATATCCTCCTTTATATCAATTACTGACCGGTCAGCATATAGTCAGTATATCATAATGAATGCAGTATGTCAACGGTTGCCTTTTCCGTTTTGTGTTTCTGAATTATCTAAATTTTCTTTGAATTTTTAGATTCGTGACTTTTTGAATTTCTGCTTGAGTTTTTCTTAAGCATTCCAATTGATAACATTCAACTTTTCTCAACAACTCGCACACTATCCAAATCAATAAACACCTTATCAACCATCTCACCAAGCATTTTCGGTGTCAACTCACTGCACTCATAAAATATCTGGCATAGCTGAAATTTTCTTGCGCTTGAAGATTTCTTTGTCCCAATACTCATCTCTCGTCTTTACAATACTTGCATGGCGCTCCTGCAATGTAGTTCGTACTCGCAATAGATGTCGCAGCAGTCCTTGAATATCTGCCGATCGGATTGTATGCTTGATGATACTTTCTTCATATAATCGCTTGAAAACTTGGAATTGGCGCTCAAGTTCCTGCTCATATGCCTGAATAGTCATAGCTTGTTCGCCTGTTTTCCTCAAATAATATGGGCTTTTCTCATATGCGATAGTATCTTGATAGCAGATTCGCAGTTCGTCAATTCTCTTAGCGAGAACAAGAAATACCTGTCTCTTCAACTTCACCTCACTTCTTGCCTTGTTCGCGCAGGATGCACCTGCTTCGTCACGCCGTGGACATATATAGTAGATACTTCCATTGCCCGAGCGTTTCAAGCGCATCTTCCGCCCACATATTCCACAATAGAGTTTTCCGCAAAAAAAATCTTCCGGTTGGCTCTGACGGGAGGTAAACGAGTGCCGCTGAGATAATACTTGTTGTACAGCGTAGTATGTTTTCTCGTCAATTATCGGGTCATGATGACCAATATGCCTTATCCAGTCTTCCGGGGGTAAATGTATTGTCCTGCGCCCGGCGATGATATTATTCTGTGTCTTCCTGGTCACAAGTGTTCCGATATAAGTCATATTTTTCAATACCCTTATTATGCTGCCGCTTGACCAGAACTCGGAGGATGGCGCTGGTACCTTTTGCTTATTCAGGTTGCTGGCGACAGCAAATGCCGAAAGACCAGACAAGACGTCCAAGAAAAGCTGTTGTACTATCGGGGCAGTTTGTTCATCCAATGCCCACTCGGTGCCTTGTTTAGAATAAACCTTTTTATAACCATATGGCAATTTAGCAGGGATATATGTGCCGGTCGCTTGTTTATGGGAAATCACTTCTTGTATCTTTTTCGATAGGTCAATTGAATACTGGTAAGACAGCAACGACCAAAGGGCAATTTTCAACTGTGTCGCGTCGCTGCGCAGACTATCAAAATTATCAGTAACCGAAATAAATCGCACACCCCATAAGGGAAACTTTCGTTGCAGATAATCCCCTGCTTCTAAATAGTCTCTGGAAAAGCGAGAAATATCCTTTACTAGGATGCAGTTTATGAACTTTAATTCTATATCAAGAAGCATTTCATCGAACCCTGGACGGAAACGGCTAAAGGAAGATATACCGTAGTCAACGTAGACTTTACGAAGTTCGATGTCAGAGTTTTCTTGTATATACCTTTCTGTGATACTCTTTTGGTTCTCAATGGAATCTTCATTTTGTTCTTGGGAGGATGTCCTGGTATAAATGCCAGCAATATATTTTATTTCTGTGATTGAAGACTTTTGTTCTTCTGGGATATTTTGCAGATGTTTTCTACTCTTACGTGCCATTACCGATACCTCTACAGTTGCTCCTTTAGTGTATCAATCATAAAATTATTAAAATATAGCGTTTCGCGCCAGTTTTTTACAGAATGTAGGTAATTCAATTGCTCAAGCTGCTTGAGGATTTTAGTAACGGTCTTTGGGGATAATTGAAGCCTATCTGACAGGTCACGCCTTCTAATACAAAGCAATTTTGTTAGAATCTGTTCTGTGCCTTTTGAAGAAGGGAAGTTTTCATTGATAAGATGGATTATTTCTGCCTTACGATGTTTTAGAATTCGTAGAAGTTGGGTTTTATACGCCCACATGCTCTGAAACACCCCTAATATCTGGATTAGTGCATCTATGCTATCTATTGATGCAATATGAACTTTTGGGTCGATCGACAATATCCACTGCCGTAACAGGCCATTAAAAGCAAACTCGTTTTGATATACAGTAGATAGCAATATTGTCAGTGTTTGTGTAGTAAATGAATCTGTTTTGGGTAATGTGAGCAAACGGTAACAGACAATCGCCGATTCCAAGAGCAAAGGATATTGTCGTTGTGGATTATATAAATCATAGAGTATAGACCATATGGATTCGACAAGCTGCTCACTATCGGCTAAACCCTCATCAGCTAGTAATGGTTCTGCACTTACAGTTTTTATAGCGCAGTTTATTTTCAAAATATCGCCAGCAGTCAAAACCTCTGTCATTGCAACTTTGTTCTTTGCATAGGACACACAATCTCCAAATATTGTAATACCCTTCCCAACCATGCTCGTTTTGTCGGGAATAAATTGAGCGTGGCAAATATCTATAGGGCGCCTCTAAAAACTAGCTTTACAACTCTGCCAAATTAGCGCAACTATCATTTTCTCGTCATTGCGGCCTTCGCGCCGCAATC
>JGI24705J35276_12238531_pt1 | contig 25426 bp, 23 predicted proteins | sample TergutNt197P4_FD_35276 | JGI IMG/M metagenome (IMG submission 35276) | reverse complement strand
ATGAACGGAAAGATTCAGATCGACCCGATGATCACCCACGTGCTCAAGCTCGAAGACATCAACAAAGGCTTCGACCTGATGCACGAGGGCAAATCGATCCGTTCTGTCGTTGTGTACTAAACAGGTTCGAGCGAAGTGACGAGTGAGAGACGCTGCGATAATTTTTAAACGACGCCTAAGCAGGCAATACGTGGGCTAGCCCACGAAAGCCTGCTTAGATCAAAAACACCACACCCAAGGAGGAATGACCATGACTGTTCATCTCCATCCCTCGATCGACAACGGCGTCAAACCAGGCACCGGCCACTTTGGCGGGGGGACCCTGGTCTGCAAGTGCCAGGACCGCCCGGTCAAGGTCGGCATCAAGGGCGATGTCGCGCACAACCACGCCTGCGGCTGCACGAAGTGCTGGAAGCCGCAAGGCGCCATGTTCTCCGTCGTCGCGGTGGTGCCACGCCAGAACGTCACGGTGCTGGAAAACGGCGACAAGCTGCAGATCGTCGATCCCTCGGCGGTGATCCAGCGTTATGCGTGCACAGTCTGCGGCACTCATATGTATGGCCGGATCGAGAACAAGAATCATCCGTTCTACGGACTTGACTTCATCCACCCCGAACTCTTCGAGGAGCAAGGCTGGGCGGCACCGGGATTCGCCGCCTTCGTGTCGTCGGTGATCGAGTCGGGCGTAAAGCCGGAGCAGATGGGCGCCGTTCGCGCGCAGTTGAGGGACCTCGGGCTTGAACCTTATGACTGCCTGTCACCGGCGCTTATGGACGCGATCGCGACCCACGTGGCGAAAGCCAAGGCGGCTTGAAGGAGGCGGCTTGAAGGAGGCCGCCTAAAGAACGCGATGGTCAGACCGCCTGACCCTTGTCGCTCACGCCCGGCTCGCTGGCCCAGACACCGCCAGCGAACCGAGTGGGGGCTGTCTTGAGATAGCTGCGGCTTTTGACGCACGCGGCCAGCAGCTTTTCCGCCGAAGCCATTGCGCGCCGCCTTCGATAAGCCGCGGATGCATTAGAAGAACAACTGACTGTGAAATCGACGCAGCGTGATGTCTGATAGCATCAGCACCTCAATCGATGCCGCGCGAAATTTCAATCAACCAAGAAACAGAGCGGGAGGTATCGGACGCCCACATCGCTATCGTGTCTCTCCTTCGGCATTTTTCCGGTGCGGAAGATCCAATGGGACGGGGCGAACAGTATCGGCGTCCCATTTGCGCTGAAACAGATTCGTAGCTCAGGACAAGCGAGGGACGAATATGATCAAGATGAAAATCAACGGCCGGGAACAAAGTTGGGATGGCGACCCGGATCTCCCATTGCTCTGGTTTCTCCGCGACGAAGTTGGACTGACTGGCACAAAATTCGGCTGCGGCGAGGCGCTGTGCGGCTCCTGCACGGTGATCGTCGACAAGGAGGCCGCGCGCGCTTGTATCACGTCGGTGAGCGATGTCGCCGATCGCGAGATAACAACCATTGAAGGCCTGCACCCGACCGGCGATCACCCGGTCCAGAAGGCCTGGCGCCAGCTCAATGTTCCCCAATGCGGATTCTGCCAGGCGGGCCAGATCATGCAGGCGGCGGCGCTGCTGATGGACAATCCAAGACCGTCGCGCGACCAGATCCGCCAAGCGATGGGAGGCAACATCTGCCGCTGCGGCTGCTACCAGCGCATCGAAAACGCCGTCCATCTTGCATCGACGGGGGTGTGATCATGAATTTCATCGATGATCCCAGAAAGCTTCGCGGCTTCGAGAAGAACATCAGGGTTGAGAAGGTATCCCGCCGCAACATCCTGAAAGGACTCGGCATCGCTGGCGGCCTCGTCCTCGCCGCCCCCGTGATGTCGCGCCAAGCCTTCGGCTATGAGACCGGTGCCAGCAAGATGCCGCACGGTGTCGTAGTCGACCCGCGCGTATTTGTCGCCATCGCGCCTGACGGTCTGGTGACTATCATTGCGCATCGGCCGGAAATGGGAACGGGTGTCCGAACCAGCCTTCCGCTTGCCGTGGCCGAGGAGATGGAAGCCGATTGGTCGAGGGTGCGTGTCCAACAGGCTCCCGGCGACGAGGTCAAGTACGGCAATCAGGACACCGACGGCTCGCGCAGCACGCGGCACTATTTGCTGCCGATGCGTCAGATCGGCGCCTGCGCTCGCAGCATGCTGGAGCAGGCCGCAGCAAAACGCTGGGGCGTACCGGCCGCCGAAGTGAAAGCCGTCAATCACGAGGTTGTCCACGGCGCGAGCGGACGGAGGATTGGTTTCGGAGATCTCGCTGCTGATGCGGGCAAGGAGTCGGTGCCGAACATCGAAAATCTGAAGCTGAAAGATATCAAGGATTGCCACTATCTCGCCAAGGGCAAGATTAGCATCGTCGACCTGCACGACATCACCACGGGTAAGGCACGCTATGGCGCCGATGTGCGCCTGCCCGGCATGAAATACGCGGTGATCGCACGACCGCCGGTGACCGGCGGCAAGCTGGTGTCGTTCGATCCGGAGGCGGCGCTGAAAGTCTCCGGCGTCGAGAAAGTGATGGAGGTACGCGGCTGGCCGTGGCCTTCAAAATTCCAGCCGCTCGGCGGCGTCGCGGTGGTCGCGCGCAACACGGGCGCGGCGATCAAGGGTCGCGACGCTCTGAAGATCGTCTGGGATGACGGACCAAACGGAAACTATGACTCCGATGCCTATCGCACTGAGCTCGAGGAAGCCGCACGCAGACCTGGCCTCGTTTTGCGCAACGAGGGTGATGCGGATGCAGCCCTGAAAAATGCCGACAAGGTCATTGTCGGCGAATATTACGTACCCCACCTCGCCCATGCGACCATGGAACCGCCGGTTGCGGTGGCCGACGTCAAGGGCGACAAGGCGGAAATCTGGGCGCCGGTGCAGAGTCCTGGTGGCACCCACGACGACGTCGCCAAGACGCTCGGCATTCCCGAGGAAAACGTCACCGTCAACGTCACGCTGCTCGGCGGCGCTTTTGGCCGCAAATCGAAATGCGACTACGCACTCGAAGCGGCAATGCTATCGAGGGAGCTCGGCGCGCCGGTCAAGGTGCAGTGGACGCGGGAGGACGATATCCATCACGGCTTCCTGCACACCGTTTCCGTGGAGCGGATCGAAGCCGGGCTCGACAAGAACGGCAAGGTGATTGCCTGGCGCCACCGCAGCGTCGCTCCCAGCATCGCCTCGACCTTTACAGCAGGAACAGTGCATCTGGCACCATTCGAGGTCGGCATGGGTCTCGTCGACATGCCCTTCGAGATCGCCAATATCAGTTGCGAAAATCCGGAGGCGGCCGCGCACACGCGCATCGGCTGGTTCCGTTCGGTGACGAACATCCCTCACGCTTTTGCGATACAGTCGATGGTCGGCGAACTGGCCCACGCCACCAACCGCGACCAGAAAGACATGCTGCTTGAACTGATTGGCTCGCCGCGCATCCTCAACCTCGCCTCGGTGAAGGGCTTCTGGAACTATGGCGAACCTTATGAAAGCTACCCGGTCGACACCACGCGATTGCGGAGAGTGATCGAGCTCGTTGCGGAGAAAGGCGAATGGGGACGTCCGGTGCCCAAAGGGCACGGGCTCGGCATCGCCGCGCACCGCAGCTTCGTCAGTTATGTCGCGACCATCGTCGAAGTAGCCGTCGACGACAAGGGCAAGCTCACCGTGCCGCGGGTCGACACTGCCATCGACTGCGGGACTTACATCAATCCGGAGCGCATCCAGTCTCAGATCGAGGGTGCGGCAATCATGGGATTAAGCCTCGCCAAATATGGCGAGATCACATTCAAGGATGGTCGGGTCCAGCAGAAGAATTTTGACGATTATCCGGTGGTCCGGATCAACGAGGCACCGCTGGTGACCCACGTCCACATCGTCCCGCCAGAACCCGACACGCCACCGAGTGGTGTGGGCGAGCCTGGCATACCGCCATTCGCACCGGCGTTGATCAACGCCATCTTCGCCGCGACGGGCAAACGAATCCGCGCGCTGCCGATCGGCAAGCAATTGGAGAGCTAAACAGTAGCTGATCAAATTGGATTGCGGAATGCGTTTGCGCGAGATCACGCTCGAACAAAGACATAAGCGTGATCCGATTCAATCGGATCACGCCGCGTCCTTCACCTCACCATTGAGCAGGCGACACGCAGCGCGCTCCGCCTCGCCTGCGTTACGGAAAAGCCGGCCTTCCAACCGGTCGAAGCGGTGGGATGAGGCGAAGAAGCGATACCCTTCCGCATTGCGGACGACGATACCCGCGGCCTGCGAATTGACTTCGATGATGTAGCTGTCCGGCATTGCGTTGATCCCCCCGTGGCGGCCGATTAACGACCTTCGCGATCAAACGTTCCTTCGCGCGACGACGATTTCATTCAGAATCGACGCGCTATCGAATACGCTGGAACCCCATCGGTTCTATGACCTGTTATTGACGAAGACGCGACGAAGCGGGCTCAATAATGCCGTCATTCCCTGCTTGCGGCGGCGGTCACACTCATTGGGAGAAATTGTGGCGAGACTTTTTGGCTTGGTGTCAATTTTTCCGGTTATCAATCCGGGCGGGCCATCTCAAACATGTTCTCCGGCACAATCTCGAAATAGTCCCCGCGTCGGCCGGCGCGCACGATCGGGTGGGTGGCCGCTGTCTGATAGACACCATCCTTGATGAAGGCCTTGTCGATGTGGACGGCAACGACTTCACCGAGCGTCAACCAACCTTCCGCCTCACGGCCATCGGCGCCCTTAAGCCGGATGATTTCGGACAATTTGCATTCGAGGGCGACCGGACTCTCGGCGACGCGCGGCACATTGACCAACTTACACGGCACAGCGGTCAGCCCCGCAATCTTGAACTCGTCGACGTCGGAGGCAACTTGGGCGGAAGTCGCGTTCATCTGCTTCGCCAGATCCATTGTGGCAAGATTCCAGACGAACTCCCCGGTCTGCTTGATGTTGTCGACGGTGTCTTTCCAGCCGGTCGAGGAAAAGCCGATGATCGGCGGATGGTAGCAGAAGGCGTTGAAGAAGCTGTAGGGCGCAAGATTGATGTCGCCCTTCGCGCTTCGGGAGGAAATCCAACCGATCGGTCGCGGCGCTATGATGGCGTTGAAAGGATCGTGCTTGAGGCCATGGCCCTTGGCGGGTTCATAGAAGTGAAGGTCTTTTTCAGTCACGCGATTGTTTCTCCGCCTGCTCTGATCAGGATGGCTGGAAGTGTCTCAATTTGAAATTTGTTTGATCGCCGATACGAGCACGCCGATTAGCATGCCGGTCCCCCAGACAAGCGCGATCCAGTAAAAAACACGCACGCCCCAAATACCGTTGGGTTATCCGTGCGAAGCACGTAGCCATTGCTGCTCCATACTTTCCCCTTGGTCTGCGAAAGACATAACTGCCAAATGACCGAGGTCAACCACCCGGTCATGAATACTAATGCGATGAATGTATTCAAGAGATAGCCTTCTTGTATGATATGCTCAAGAATTCAAACTGAGACACTACCGGGTACACCAGCAGCTCACTTGCCACGCGGCGAGAGGGCGGCGATGACAAAATCGATCATCTGGTCGATCGAAGGACCGGGTTTCTTGGCGGCCTGGGCAATCATCTGCGGATGGAAAAAACGGACCATGGCAGCGCAGGTACAGGTTGCGGCGACTGGCACCTCCGGCGCCTCGAATTCGCCGCTGGCCACGCCGTCTGCGATCACTGCCCCAATGGTCTCGGTCACGCGGCGGATGTGGTCGACACAGACGTCCCAATCCTGCTGCATCGCAATCTCAACCATCTCATGCAGCTTGGAATCGCCGACATAGCGTTCAGTGTTCATGCGATGGATTGTGGCCAACAGTTCACGCAGACGATCGCGCGCCAGGCCAGGGCGCGCTGCGATTCGCTGCGCCTCCAACTCCACCTCACTCATCAGCGACTGAGCCACGGCCTGATGGATCGCCTTCTTCGATTCGAAGTAGCGATAGACATTAGCCGGGCTCATCCGGAGCTCTTTGGCAATGTCCCCGACAGTGGTCTTCTGATACCCAATCTGACGGAATAGCCGTTCGGCCACATCGAGGATGCGTTCCCGAGTGTCGCTTTCAATATGCTCCGAAACCAGTATCATCTGTAGGGACTCATCAGCATATGTTGTTCATTTATTCAGCCGCGTCAGGAAGTGGAAATGCTAGCTGAGTATTACTGCCATGTTGCGACGTCGCAGCTGGTCGCTTGACGGGTCCGGCCTCGTCCAGGCTCTTGCGGAACCACAGGGCATAGAGACCCGGCAGGTATAGCAGCGTCAGGAAGGTTGCGACGAACAACCCGCCCATGATGACGATCGCCATCGGCCCCCAGAAGGCCGAACGCGACAGCGGGATCATGGCGAGAATCGCGGCCAGCGCGGTCAGCACCACCGGCCGGGCGCGTCGCACGGTCGCCTCTACGATGGCTTGCCGGCGAGTCGAGCCATGGGAGACATCAGTCTCAATCTGATCGACCAGGATGACCGTGTTGCGCATGATCATGCCGGCGAGCGCGATCAGCCCAAGCAGCGCCACGAAGCCAAAGGGCTGGTTGGCGACGTTAAGCCCGAAGGACGCGCCAATGATGCCAAGCGGCGCCGTCAAGAACACCAGGAACAGCCGCGAAAAGCTCTGAAGCTGGATCATCAACAGTGTCAGCATCACCATGACCATCACCGGAAAGAGGATGAAGATGGAAGCATTGCCCTTGGCGGACTCCTCGAACGCCCCGCCCGCCTCGATCCGGTAGGCCGGTTCGAGGCGATCGCGGATCGGCTGCAGCATGGGTGATATCTGGTTGGTGACATCAGGCGCCTGCACGCTGTCAACGACGTCGGAGCGCACCGTGATTGCCATGTCGCGGTTGCGCCGCCACAGGATCGGCTCCTCGTGCAGATACTCGATCTTGGCGATCTGCTGCAGCGGCACTGCAACGCCGTTGCGCGAGGTGATCGTGAGGTCGCCGACATGAGCAAGGTCGAGCCGCTCGGAAGGGATGGCCCGGGCGACAACACCGACCTTTTCGATGCCGTCTCGAACGGTCGTAACCTGCGCGCCTGAGATCAGCATGGCAAGCGCCTGCGAGACTTCCTGCGGCGTGAGGCCCATGGCGCGGGCGCGGTCCTGGTCGACGACCAGTTTCAGATAAGGCGACTGCTCATTCCAATCGAGCTGCACGTCCTTGACGTTCTGGTTCTGCCGCATGACGTCGCGCACCTGGTAGGCGATCTCGCGCACCTTGTTCGCGTCAGGACCGATCACGCGGAACTGGACAGGGAAGCCAACCGGCGGGCCGAAGTTGAAGCGGTCGACACGCACGCGGGCCTCCGTCAGCACACCATCGGCCACTGCGTTCTCGATCTTCGCCTTGACACGCTCGCGTGCCTCCACGCCCTTGGCGAGAATGACGATCTCAGCAAAGGCCTCGTTCGGCAGTTGCGGATTGAGGCCCAGCCAGAAGCGCGGCGAGCCCTGTCCGACATAGGCCGTGTAGGTCGCGATATCCTTGTCATCCTTCAGAAGCTCTTCCGCCTTCTTCACTGCATTTTCGGTGACATTGATGGCCGTGCCCTCCGGCAGGCGAAGCTGCAGGAAGAGTTCGGGCCGCTCCGACAGCGGAAAGAACTGCTGCTGCACGCGGCCGAAGCCCACGATCGCAGTCAGAAAGACGCCGACAGTCGCGGCCACCACCGTGATGCGGTGGTTGACACACCATTGCACGACCGCGCGCAAGCTGCGGTAGATGCGGGTCTCATAGACCGCATGCGGATTGTGGTTGTCGAGCACCTTGATGTCGGGCAACAACTTCACGCCGATATAGGGCGTGAAGATCACCGCAACGAACCAGGACGCGACGAGCGCAATCGCCACGATCCAGAAGATGCCGCCGGCATATTCGCCAACCGCAGAATTCGCAAAGCCTATCGGCAGGAAGCCCGCCGCGGTAACCAGCGTGCCGGTCAGCATCGGAAACGCCGTCGATTCCCAGGCAAAGGAAGCCGCGCGGATGCGATCCCAGCCCTGCTCCATCTTCACCACCATCATCTCGACCGCGATGATGGCGTCATCGACGAGCAGGCCCAGCGCGATGATCAGCGCGCCCAGCGTGATGCGATGCAACTCGAGCGACATGCTGTCCATCACGACGAAGACGATGCCGAGCACCAACGGCACCGACAGCGCGACCACGATGCCTGTGCGCCATCCCAGCGCAAGGAAGGAGACGAACAGGACGATCGCGAGCGCCTCGATGAAGGAGTCCACGAACTCGCTGACGGCATGTTCGACCACCTTGGGCTGATCGGCAATCAACTCAACATCGATGCCCTGTGGCACCGCTTTCATGAATTCGGCGGTCGCCTTCCCGACCTCCTTGCCGAGCCCGATAATGTTGACGCCTCTTGCGGTGACGACGCCGATACCGATCGCGGGTTTGCCTTCCTGACGCACGACAAAGCTCGGCGGATCGACGAAGCCATGAGTCACAGTTGCGATATCGCCCAAGCGGAACACGCGGCCATTGCTCTCGACAGGTGTTTCGGCGACGGCCTTGGCGCCGTCCAGCGCGCCGGTGACGCGCAGCGGCACGCGCTGCGCCGATGTTTCCACCGTGCCGGCCGGCGTGACGTTATTCTGCTTGGCCAGCGAATCGAACAATGCCTGCGGCGTGATGCCAAGGGTCGCGAGCTTGGCGTGGCTGAACTCGACATAAATGCGTTCGTCCTGGTTGCCGTACATATCGACCTTGGTCACCCCGGGCACTCTCAAGAGCCGCTGGCGGAAACCTTCGGCCGCCTTCTTCAACTGCGCATAGTCCGCGCCGTCGCCGGTCATCATGTAGAGGATGGAGTCAACGTCGGAGAACTCGTCATTAACGACCGGCCCCAGAATGCCCGCCGGCAACTGATCCCGTACATCGTCCAGCTTCTTGCGCAGGAGATAAAAGAGATGCGGCACGTCCTTCGGTGACGTCGAATCGAGGAATGTCACCTGCATCGCGGTGAATGCAGGCTTGGAATAGGTCTGCACCTTCTCGAAATGGGGCAGCTCCTGCAGCTTCTTCTCGATGGGATCGGCGACCTGGGTCTGCATCTCCTGCGCCGTGGCGCCCGGCCAAATCACAGAGACATTGACCACCTTCACGGTGAAGAACGGATCCTCGGCGCGACCAAGCTTCTCATAGGAGAAAAAGCCGGCGGCGCCCAGCACGATCATCAGGAATAGAACCAGTGTCGGATGGCTGACGGCCCAGGCTGAAAGGTTGAGGCGCTTCATCGGAATCTCCCGAGATCACTCAATTTTCGCCGCTACCTGTTTTCCAAAATTCAGAACGACAGCGAGGACACGACCCGGACCTTCTGGCCCGGATCGAGCTTTTGCACACCGAGCGCGACAACCTTCGCTGCGTCGTCGATGCCGCCGGAAATGACGACGTCGTTGCTTTCATAGGCCTTCACGGTCACCGGCTTGAGCGTGACCGCACCGTTATCATCGACCACATAGAGTGAGGGTTTGCCGCCTTCATTGAACAGAGCCGACAGCGGCAGCCGCGCGACGCGCTCAGTGGCGGCGTCAGCAAGAGTTAACGTTGCGGTCATGCCTAGTTCGATCTTGTCATCGGCTTCAGGCAGCGAGAATTTTGCTAGATAGGTGCGTGTGGCAGGATCAGCGGCAGGCGCGATCTCGCGGAGTTTGGCCACATACTTCTTGTTGGGCTCCGACCAAAGCGTGACGCTGGCAACGCCCGATTTGGCGCGTCCAACCAGCGTCTCTGGGATCGCGACGACCGCTTCCTTCTCGGCAAAGCGGGCAACACGGATCGAGGCCTGGCCCGCGGCGACCACCTGGCCTGGCTCGATCAGCGTCGCGGTAACGACGCCGCGGGCATCGGCAGCCAAGGTCGCGTAGGACAGCGAATTCCTGGTCAGTTCGACCGAACGTTCGGCGCGGTTCAGGCGTGCCCGCGCTTCGTCTCCGGCGGCGCGGCTCTGATCCACTTGTGCGTCGGTGGCCCATCCCTTGGCGCGCAACTCCATGGCGCGCCGCTCAGCGGCGGCGGCCTGCGCCAGCACACCCGTGGCGGCGGCCTGCTCCGCCTGGGCCTGCTCCGCCTGGAGCTTCAGATCGACTTCATCGAGGGTCGCAAGCGGCTGACCAACATCGACGGTCTGGCCGACCTCGACCAGGCGCTTCGCGACCTTGCCCGCGACACGGAAGCCGAGGTCGCTCTCGATACGAGGCTTGATGGTGCCGACGAAGCTGCGCTCCGGCGTCTCGGCCGCGTACCGCGCAGTGGCGACCAGAACCGGGCGGGCCGGTTCGACTTTCTGGGCGGCGGTATCGTCGCAGCCGGCCAGGACTACAGCCGCCAGCGCCGCACCTGCCAAAAACCTCGAATAGCTTGATGAAATAGACCGGACGAACATCGTAAGACACTCCTTCGGCTCTTTTGGCGTTCAAGCTCGGACGAATGTTGAATGATCACTGATAAATGTCAATAATCGTCAGTGATCATTAAAATGTGAGGCAGGTATGGAAGAACCGCTTACCATCACGCCAATCCCGCCTTTGGCCGTGCTGCACCACGAGCAACAAAGCGACGCGAGGCGATCTTTCGCCTCGAACGCGCCTGAACCAATATTCAAGAGGTCGCCAACATGAAGCATCCCAGGAAGAGCGATTTTCCCGTCAGCCAGGTGCGTCGATATCTGGAGCCAGGACCGATCGTGTTGGTGTCGTCGAAGTTGGCGGGCAGGACCAATATCATGACGCTGGGGTGGCACACCATTTTGGAGTTTTCCCCGTCGCTGGTCGGCCTGATGATCTCGGGCGGAAACCACAGCTTCCAGATGATCCAGGAAAGCCAGGAGTGTGTCATCAATCTGCCGACCACGGCGCTGACGGACACAGTCGTCAGGATCGGCAACACATCAGGGCGAGACATCGACAAGTTTGCAGAGTTCGGCTTGACCGCGGAAGAGGCCAGCGAGGTCAAGGCACCGCTGATCGGCGAATGCCACGCATGCTTCGAGTGCCGTCTCTACGAAGACGCGCTGGTCGATCGCTATAACTTCTTCATCTTCGAGGTGGTGAAGGCTCACGTGGCGGCCTCGCCAAAGCACCCCGAGACGCTGCACTATACTGGCGACGGCGTATTCATGGTGTCCGGCAAGATCATCAGCCGGCGATCGCTGTTTCGTCCCGAGATGCTGGGATAATGCGGCGCTCACGCCGCTTCACCCGGCAGAATCCCCAACACTTCGCCGATGCCAGGAAACGTGTCCGAAAGGCCCAATTTTCGGAAATGATGCTTCTGCCACCAGTATTGACGCTCGGCACAGGACAACTATAGAGCAGGCCATGAAAGAGAAAATCGGCTCGCGCCATGGCTCACCAATTGGCTCACCACTTGGCAGCCCGCGTTCAATCCCCACGCCTCCTCATCCTGAAGAGAGAAAAGAGGCGCTGCCCAGTCAGCAGCCTAAACCCGCGGAGGAGGATTCGCTCGCACCCGAGTCCTTGCGCAGGATTATGCAGTCGGCGAGCTATCGCGAGGCCGACCAGGATATGGACTTCCTGCAAGCCGAGGCGACGCGCGGCATCCGCCTGCAACTCGATTTTCTCAAGACGGAGAGCATACTCGAGCAGCTGCAGGTAGCTCATACGGTCGTCGTCTTTGGCAGCGCACGCATTCCCGAGCCGCAAGCCGCCCTGCGAGCGATGGAATCCTGCGCCAAAGCGCTCGCCGCAAACCCAGACGACAAGATCTTGCGCCGCCGCCTCACCACGGCCCGGAATATTGCAGAGAACAGCCGCTATTACGAGATGGCGCGCAAGTTCGGCCAGATCGTCGGGGCGGCGGGCGAAAAGACCATCGGCGGCCGCACCATGATCATGACCGGAGGCGGCCCAGGCATCATGGAGGCCGCCAACCGGGGGGCACACGATGTCGGAGCCAAATCGATCGGCCTCAACATCACCCTTCCGAGGGAACAGTTTCCGAATCCGTACGTGACGCCGGAGCTCAGCTTCAGCTTCCACTACTTCGCCATGCGGAAGCTGCACTTCCTGCTGCGCGCCCGGGCGCTCGTTGCCTTTCCGGGCGGATACGGCACGCTCGACGAACTCTTTGAAGTCCTGGCGTTGGCGCAAACGCGAAAGATGGCGCCGGTGCCCGTGATATTGGTCGGCGAGTCGTATTGGCGTGGTGTCTTCAATCCGGAGTTCCTGGTTGAGCAAGGAGTCATCGACCCGGAAGACCGGGATCTTTTCTGGTTTTCCGAGTCAGCCGAAGATGCATGGCACGACATTCTCCATTGGTACCAGATCATAGGCCGGCCACTTCTTCCGCCGCCAGAGCGTGCCCTGTAGCAAAGGGCTGCAACATTCCTTCGAAAGATGGAGAGTAGATCTTGAAATTGTCCTTTCATGGAGCCGACCGGGGGGTAACGGGCTCCTGCCACATGCTCGAATGCTTCAATCGCCGCATTCTCATCGACTGCGGCATGTTTCAAGGCAGCCAGGAACTTGCTGACGAGAATGCCGATGACTTCGGCTTCGATCCTTCGACGATCGACTTCGTACTCCTGACCCATGCGCATCTGGATCATTGTGGCAGACTGCCGCTGCTCGCCAAGCGGGGTTTCCGGGGCGAAGTGATCGCCACCTCGCCCACCCGCGAACTCGCTCGTCTCGTGCTGCTTGATTCGGCGCATTTGCAGGAAGAGGAAGCGCGACAGCAGTCGTATCACGGACGCAGGCGCGGAGAGGATCGTCCGCGGACTCCGCTCTACACCATTCTGGACACCCTCAACTCTCTGGACCGTTTCGGGACCACCGCCGAATACGGAAAGCCGCTACAACTCGCGTCAGCACTTCGCGCCACCTTCTTTGATGCCGGACATATCCTGGGATCAGCGAGCGTCCTGATAGAAGCGGGCGAAGGCGCCAACGTTCGCTCGATCCTGTTCTCCGGAGACATCGGCAACACCGGGCAACCTCTGCTGCGGCCCCCGGCACCGCCCGCGCGAGCTGATGTCATCGTCATGGAAACGACATACGGAGACCGGACTCACCGCTCCATGAGCGACTCGATCGAGGAATTCTACATCGCGGTTGGGAGCGCGCTCACTCGCGGCGGAAACGTTGTCATCCCAACCTTCGCGCTCGATCGCGCTCAGGAGATTCTCTACATTCTTCGTCAAGGCGTGGAGCGCAGCAAGCTCCCGCCCGCCGGGCAGATCTTTCTTGATTCTCCGATGGCCATCTCGGCAACAGAGGTTTTCGAACGGCATTCCGAATTACTCAACCCCGCAGTATCACGCCTGTTTCACGACGGCAGCGACCCGCTCCATCTGCCCAACCTGCATTTGACACGCGAGTCAGCGGATTCGATTGCCATCAACAGGATCAGCGGCGGCGCAATCATCATGGCCGGCTCTGGCATGTGCACGGGCGGCCGGATTCGCCACCATCTGCGGCACAATCTGTGGCGGAAGGAATCGGCGGTGGTATTCGTCGGATTCGCAGCGGCTGGCACGATTGCACGACAGATTATCGACGGAGCGAAGCACGTGCATCTCCTCGGCGAAGACATTCCAGTCCGCAGCATGGTCCATACAATCAACGGATTTTCCGCTCACGCAGATCAGCGGGAACTGCTCACATGGCACAACAGCATTGCCGGATGCGAGAGGACGTTCCTTGTCCATGGTGAAGAACCGGCCATGAAGGCGCTCGCTGATCAGCTGCAGGGCGGTCGAGTCGAGATGCCGCGACTGGGTGAGCAATTCGACCTGTAGCTACCTCCATTAGCCGCGCGCATCAGATGGCGCCTCCGCAGATCGCAGCGGATAACGGCAACGAGCCTCCCAACCTGCAGCATCATCTCGGGTTCTGACGCGAACAGATTATAGCTGCGCGTCAGTACTCCACCCCCGCACGCGCTTCAGCATCTGCTCGACATGGGCGATCGGTGTCTCCGGCTGGATGCCGTGGCCGAGGTTGAAGATCAGCCTGCCTTTTGCATAATTCGCCAGGACATCATCGACGGCGCGGTCGAGGGCCTCGCCGCCCGTGATCAGCACCAGCGGATCGAGATTGCCCTGGACCGCGACGCGACTCTGCACGCGTTCGCGGATGAAGGACGGCTCGGCTGTCCAGTCGATGCTGACTGCGTTCACGCCGGTCGCCTCGACATAGGCCGGCAACGCCGCGCCGGCACCGCGCGGAAAACCGATGATCTTCGCACCAGGCGCCTTGGCGCGAACGCCCTCGACGATCCGCCGCGTCGGCTCAATTGACCAGCGCGCAAATTGTTCAGGCGGCAGGATGCCTGCCCAGGTGTCGAAGATCTGCAGCGCATCGGCGCCAGCGGCAAGTTGCCCGAGCAGATAGTCGATCGAGTTCGCAACCAGCACGTCGATGATTTTCGCAAAGGCCTCCGGGTGCCGATAGGCCATCATCCGCGCTGGCGCTTGGTCCGGCGTGCCGTGGCCTGCGACCATGTAGGTGGCGACCGTCCAGGGCGCGCCGCAGAAGCCGATCAGCGCGACCTTCGGGTCCAGGGCGCGGCGCACCAGCCGCAGCGCCTCGTACACCGGTTCGAGTTTGGCGAAATCGGCGCGCGGCGCAAGCGTGCAGACCTTGTCGGGATCATCCAGCGGATCGAGCCGCGGGCCTTCGCCCACCTCGAAACGCACCGAGCGGCCGAGCGCGTAAGGCACGACAAGGATGTCCGAGAAGATGATGGCCGCGTCAAAACCGAACCGTCGGATTGGCTGCAGCGTCACTTCGGCCACGAGTTCCGGCGTGAAGCAGAGGTCGAGAAAGCCGCCTGCCTTGGCGCGAACCTCGCGGTATTCTGGCAGATATCGGCCGGCCTGCCGCATCATCCAGACCGGCGGCACGTTCTGCCTGTGGCCCGAGAGCACGTCAACGAAGGGTTGGGCGGGGTTCTGGGTCACGAAAATTCCTGCAAATCGGCGGCGCTTGCTGCAAGTCTGATACACCGCCGCCGCACCAGGGCCAAGCGGAACGGGCTGGGATTCGCCGTCATTGGCCGAGCGGAGAGCAAACCCTAATAGTGTGGCGGACGTTCGTTCGCCGGACCAGGCGCAGCGGCTTCAGCCTCCTGCAGGCGCTCGTTGAGCTGTGCGATCTGGCGTGTCAGCGCGTCGATCTGCTTCCATTGAGCGGTGATGGTCTGGTTCAGGGATTCGATGGTCTCGTCCTGATACGTCAGCCGGGCCTCGAGCCTATTGATGCGCTCGGCGAGCTCCTTGATCTCATTCATCGGGTGCGCATTCCTTTGGCTGACAGACGAAAGGCGAGCCGTCCATTCGCTGGTGGCAGCTTATCTCGGGCAATCTCTGGTATACCACCATTGCCCAGGCTGGCATGAATGTGTCATTTTGAAACCGAATCTCCAGATGCCGCGTAGCGCACGCGACAGCGGCAAGAAAGCGAAAATTCGTATGCGGAGCTTCCATTTCCCCGGCCGGTCTACAGTCCACGCAGGAAATGCGATGGTGGCGACGTCGCACCCACAGGCCGCGCTGGCCGCGATCGAGGTGCTGCGCGAAGGCGGCACGGCGGCGGATGCTGCGGTCGCTGCTTGCGCTCTGCTCGGCGTGATCGAGCCGCAATCGACCGGTATCGGCGGTGATTGCTTTGCGCTGTTGCAGCAGCAAGGCGAGGGCAGGATCGTCGCCTATAACGGCTCGGGCCGTGCGCCAAGGGCTGCGAATGCCGAATGGTATCTGGAGCGCAAGATCCACGCGGTGCCATTAACCTCCGCGCATGCCGTCTCGATTCCCGGCGCGGTCGATGCCTGGGTGACCATCCTGCGCGATCACGGCAAGCTCGGGCTCGACCGGCTCTTGCAGCCCGCGATCACAGCGGCGGAAGAGGGCTGTGTGGTTGCGCCGCGCGTCGCCTTCGACTGGAACAACCAGTTCGAGAAGCTGAAGAACGGGACTAATACCGAGCGTCTCTTGCCGCATGGCAAGCCGGCCCAGATCGGCGACGTCATCCACCAGCCGGAACTGGGCAAGACGTTGCGGGCGATCGCGAGCGGCGGCCGTGACGCATTCTACAAGGGGCCGATCGCCGAGGACATGGTCGAGACCCTGCGCGGGCTGGGCGGCCTGCATACGTTGGACGACTTCGCCGCGCATGACACCGAGATAACCTCGCCGATCGGGACGACGTACAAGGGTTACGATGTCTGGCAATGCCCGCCGAACGGGCCGGGCATCACCACGCTGGTGATGCTGAACATCCTGTCGCGATTCGACCTGACAAAATTCGCCCCGCTCAGCGTCGAGCGCTTCCATCTCGAGGCTGAAGCTGCACGCGTCGCCTACATGATCCGCGAGCAGCACATCGCCGATCCCGTGGATATGAAGATCGATGTCGCCAGGATTCTGGCGAAGGAATTCGCTGAGGAGTACATCAGCAAAATCCGTATGGACGGACTGCTCGACCTGCCTGACGTCGCGCCGCCGATGAGCCCGTCCACCATCTACATCACCGTGGTCGACAAGGACCGCAACGTCTGCTCGTTCATCAACTCGATCGCGCACGGCTTCGGCTCCGCGATCGTCTCCAACAAGACCGGCGTCCTCCTGCAGAATCGTGCTGGCGGCTTCCGCATTCAGCCCGGTCACCCCAATTGCATCGCGGGTGGAAAGCGCCCGCTGCATACGATTATTCCCGCGCTGCTCACCAAGGGTGGACGCGCCGTGATGCCGTTCGGCGTGATGGGGGGGCAGTATCAGCCGGTGGGGCACTCCCATGTGCTGACCAACATTCTCGATTATGGTTGCGACGTGCAGGAAGCCATCGACATGCCGCGTGGCCTGCATTACGAGGGGGTCTACCAGCTCGAAGACAGCGTGCCGGCCGAGATCGTCGAAGGCTTGCAGAAACTCGGGCATCAGACCGTCAAGGTCATCAGCCCGCTCGGCGGCGGTCAGGCGATCTGGATCGACTGGGACAAGGGAACGCTGACCGGCGGTTCTGATCCGCGCAAGGATGGTTGCGCGCTCGGCTATTGAGCGAGGCTTGTGAGCGAGGTTTGACGTCCAGCCAGTTTCCAACAGAAGGTTCATCGAGCTATGCGACGTATTCAGCGTGTACTTCTCACTCTCGTGTCGGCACTTGCGATCAGCGCGATCTGCGGCGTGTCTGCATATGTGTCCACTCCGGCATCGGCCCAGACCAAAGGAAAGACCATGACTACAGCTTCAGGCCTGCAGATTATCGATCACGTCGTCGGCACCGGCGCTTCCCCACAGCCCGGCCAGATTTGTGTGATGCACTACACCGGCTGGCTCTATGAGAACGGACAGAAAGGCAGGAAATTCGACTCGTCTGTCGATCGCAACGAGCCGTTCGAGTTTCCAATCGGCAAAGGTCGCGTGATTGCCGGCTGGGATGAGGGGGTTGCTACCATGAAGGTCGGCGGCAAACGCACGCTGATCATCCCGCCGCAGCTCGGCTACGGCGCCCGTGGTGCAGGCGGCATTATCCCGCCGAACGCGACGCTGATGTTCGACGTCGAATTGCTGGCGGTGAAGTAGTAGCGATCCCGGGGCGCGCGTAACAAAGTCGCGTTGATGTGGCGTGGGGACTGCAGGTGAACCTGCCGTCACCAGGACGCTCGTGTCCGAGAAATGGGGGGCTCTCGATGAACGTGCTTCGATTCGTTACGGTCAGTTTAATTGCGAGCTTCCTGTCACTGCTTTGCGCAAATCACGCGTCAGCCGAAGCGCCTCCCGGCTTGGGTCGTTTTATCGCTGCCGCCAAGCGTTTCGAGGAGCTGCAAAAGGTCGCTCAGGCGAAAAATACCATGCCCCGGCTCAGCGATCCCGAGGTGCGTGATCTGCTTCGGACGTTGTCTGACGCAGACGGCCTGTTCGGCACTGCCCGGTACGACAAGAATGATATGCTTGTCGTGTTGGATGCCTGTGGCAGGGGAAATCGAATCACTATGGCCTACAATTTCAACGGACTTTCCGGGGTGTTGGACAAGAGCGATTCTCGAGACGTCATGACCAGCAAGGTGATGTCCCTGCAGTTGCGAAACGCCGCAACATTCCAGGATGAGGAGATATCGCTGCACGCATTTCAGTTGAGATGCTTTGCCAAGCTGGAGCCCATAATGAAGGATTTTGTATCGAGCCTGCCTCCTGCCGAATGGACGGATATTCGTCGCCAAGGTCTTGAAAAAGTGCGTCAAGGCATCGTGGGGATGTTCCACGGCGGGCTGATGATGCTCGGCATCGGTAATGGTCCGGTCAAGCCCGAGAACCAGGCTCTCATGGTCAAGCCCGAAAACCAGGCTCTTATGGTATCGGCGTTGGCCGAAACCGCGCCGACTTTTGTCGAGATGATACCGGTGGCTCAGCGCAAATCCATTCTGGAGCGAGCGGAGAAGATCGTGCTTCCGAAGGAGCTGAAGCCGGCTCTCGACCGCGTCATCGCAGCAATGAGCCGGACCGACTGCGACGGACTGTGCCAACGCTAATCCGATGAAACAAGAAGCGAACCATGCATCTGTGGGCAAGGCTGCGCGGTTCGCCTAGTCTTGAGTCGGGCGCTAGCTTCCTGGGGAGTACTCGCGGGCTGTCGTGACTTTGTAGATGCCCGGCGCGAACGATGACGGCTCGTGGGTGTCGAACTTGCGCAGGAAGCTGGCAATGATCCTGTCACCCTTCTCAAAATCAGCCGGATCGCAGCAGAGGCCGTGCTGCCGCCATTCCTCGCAAAATTCGATGAGGTGCTGTTCTTGCGCCGCCGCAAGTTTTGCCATTTTCTCGATCTAGCTTCTTATGAGAGACCTCGCGGCGGTAGTATTCCACTGTCATTAGCGGTCATTTATACCAGTTCGCAGAGAAGAGACGCTACGGCTGTTTCGAACTGCCGAGGATAGGAAAACATGCGCGCGAGCACTGACAGAGGCCTGCGGTCGGCGTATACCTCAATCCCAGCTTTCCGATTTCCACAGTTCATTAACCAGGCGGCAATCGTGGCCTCATTCTCGGCCAACTTTATCCCAATTATCGTACCGTTTTTAGGGCGGGAGACCATCAGATGATCAGAACCATGGCGGTTGCGATCGTTTGTCTTGCTGGAGTGGGTGTTTTCGCTGCTACCGGAATGAAATCCGCATCTCCATCTTCGGCAGAGATCGTTTTCCCGGTTGCGGCGGGTAACAAGGCCAACCGCCTGCCATTCAGCAAGCAGGAAATTCCAGCCGACGCTGATAAAGTAGCCAACGCTGATAAAGCGGTCGCTGATAAAGTGGCCGAGACTGATAAAGTGACCGCCGATAAAACGGCCGAGACTGATAAACTGGTCGATGCTGATAAAGTGGCATTTGCGGATACTCCGCCCCCTGAGCGGAGTTCGGTCGCGTTGCCTGAAGCCGCACTGGAGGAAGCCGGGCGCGCCGATACACCCAGTGCCGTTCATCGCCATGAGCAGCCCCGTCATAGTTCTGGCGCGAAGAAAGCCAGGCACAGGATTCGAAGCGCCGAACACGCGCGGGCACGTTCCCCCGAAAAGCCGGACAAGGAGGCTCTTAACGCGAAGGAATGTCCCTCGGACGGGCTACGGCCTCTCTTGAAAAAGCTCAACTTGGTTTCACCCAATTCCTGCTGACGGGAGTCATTGGTCCTTCCTTCTCCGTGAACGTCGTGCGATGGAGGTATATCATCCGACAACGGTGGCCGAAGGCCGACGCTTCGGGGGATTAGAGTGAATGTATTGCTGAAGCTCCGGTGAACCAGTTTGCGACACCTGAACTCTTTTCAACGACTGGGTAAGTCTGGGGCGGACGTAACGCGGAGCGCGGTGATTGCTGCTGCGATTTTCTTCTGTGTGCATCTGGCGCTGTTGATTGGTGTAACGACGCCCGAAAAGTTCGTGTTTGATGAGGCGCACTATGTGCCGGCCGCGCGCCAGATGCTGGAGCCGGCGGTGCGGGAGCCCATGCTCAATCCGATGCATCCGCCGCTGGCAAAGCAATTCATGGCGCTGTCGGTCGCCGTCTTCGGCGACAATTCGTTCGCCTGGCGCTATCCGGCCACCTTGTTTGGTGCGTTGGCGATTGTTGCGATCTATCTCTGCGGTCTGGCGATGTTTTCCAGGCAGGGGCCTGCTGTCGCGGCCGCCCTGATCGTCTTCTTCAATCAGATGGTCTACGTGCTGTCGCGCATTGCAATGCTCGACATTTTTGCGCTCGCCTTCGGTCTGCTTGGCGTGGCCGCCTTCATGCACGGCTTTCGCAAGGAGAGACCGCATGCGTTGTTCGCGTTGGCAGGATTGCTGCTCGGTCTTGCGGCTGCCTGCAAGTGGAGCGGATGGTTTCCGCTTGGCGTCTGCATTGGCATCGTTGCGGTGATGCGGTTGATGCAAATCTGGCGCGTGAATTTTTCTGACGCGCGGACTAGCGATTGGTATCGCCCCGACCTCTGGCCCGATTTCAAGGTGAGCCATTTTGTGCTCTGCTTCGTGGCGCTTCCCGCGCTGGCCTATCTCGTAACTTTCGTTCCACTTCATGGGCTGTCGCCCGCCGATCTGATCGAGGCGCAGCGGCGGATTCTTGCCGATAATGCCACCTCCGCGATCGCCGATCACACCTATATGAGCGCGTGGCCGTCCTGGCCGTTCCTCGTGCGGCCGGTGTGGTTTCTGTTCGACAAGCTCGACGAAGACCAGATCGCGGCCATCGTTTTCCTGGGCAATCCGCTGGTGCTATGGCCTGCGTTGCTCGCGCTGGCTGTCGTCCTGCGCGACTTCATCGTTGCGCGACGATGGGATGCGTTCCTGATCCTGGCGTTCTATTGCGGGTTGTACTTCAGCTGGGTGCTGCTGCCGCGCAAGCTCAGCTTTCTCTATTACTATCTTCCCGCCGCGACCGTGTCGTCGCTGGCATTGGTCTATGTCTTGCGGCGTGGCAATTGTCCGCGCTGGTTGCTGTGGGGCTACGTTGCGGTGGCAGCCGTCGGCTTCGCCGCCATGCTGCCGATTTCGGCCGCCTTCGTCGGCACCTCGATGCAGACATTCAACCGGTTGATGATCTTCCAGAGCTGGATATAGAACGCCACCGATACAGTCGGAGCAGGCAGCCAGATGGCGCTTGCTCCATTGACTTCTGACCTTCGATTGTCACACGTTGCCTCAGTCACAAAGCAACGACCGGGAAGAAGCCATGAGTCAGACCACACACCTTGCCGATCCCGTAAGCGGCGCCAAGAGTGTTATTGAGACCTCGACGATCCGCGCGATATCCTGGCGCCTGATCCCTTTCCTGGTGCTGGCCTATTTCTTTTCCTACCTCGACCGCGTCAATCTCGGATTCGCTGCGCTGACAATGAACGCGGAACTGAAATTCACGCCGCTCATCTTCTCCTGGGGTGCGGGCATCTTCTTCATCGGCTACTTCATCTTCGAGGTACCGAGCAATCTTGCACTGGAAAAATTTGGCGCGAGCCGTTGGATTGCTCGTATCATGGTGACGTGGGGCATCATTTCAGCCCTGATGGCGTTCGTCAGTGGCGTCTGGAGCTACTATATCCTGCGCTTCCTGCTCGGTGTCGCAGAGGCCGGCTTCTTTCCCGGCATTATTCTCTATCTCACCTATTGGTACCCGGCCGAATATCGCGCCCGCTTCTTGGCCGCGTTTACCGTCGCTGTGCCTATCTCGACGGTGATTGGCGCGCCGATCTCGGGTCTCCTGCTCGGGCTCGATGGCGCCATGGGTATGAAGGGCTGGCAGTGGCTTTTCATCATGGAGGGGATTCCGTCCGTGCTGCTTGGCTTCGTCACTTGGTTCTATCTGACCGACAGGCCGGAGAAGGCAGGTTGGCTGAGACCTGAGCAGAAGGCTTGGCTGTCGGCGCGGCTCAACAGCGAGATAGCCGCCAAGCAGGCGGTGAAGCACTTGACGCTCGGCGAAGCCTTGTCCTCGCCGAAGGTGATTGCGCTCAGCCTGATCTATTTCGGCTTTGTCGCGGCGCTCTACGGCATGCAGTTCTGGCTGCCGCAGATCGTCAAGGCATTTGGCCTGACCAATGCCCAGACCGGCTTCGTCACTGCGATTCCCTATCTCTTTGGCACCGTCGCAATGATCCTGTGGGCGCGGCGTTCCGATTCTGCTCGTGAACGCGTGATGCATGTCGGCGCGCCGTTGCTGCTCACGGCCGCGGCTCTCGGTGTGTCCTCCTTTCTCACAGACCCAACAATGACGATGGTCGCACTCACGGTGGCTGCAATCGGCGTGTTCTGCACTTTCGGTGTGTTCTGGACGCTGCCGACTGCCTGGCTCTCTGGTACCGCAGCTGCAGGTGCGATTGCGCTGATCAATTCGACCGGCAACCTCGCAGGATTTGGCGGGCCCTATCTGGTCGGCTGGGTCACGACGGCAACCGGTAACACCTCGACCGGCCTGTTGGTCCTCGCGAGCTTTCCCTTGGTCGCGGGCATTCTGGTCTTTTGGGGAAAACACGAGAGCAAGCAGGAATTTGCCTAATGGGCGAGACGGCATAATTCGCAAACGATAGTAAACTCCATGTCAGACGATATCACTCAATTCGCAGACCGACTGCGCGCTTGCGTCGATGGCGAGGCGCCCGATCAGGCGCTCATTGCCATGAGCGCAGAATCGGAGCAGCTTCAGCACTTGCCGCGGGTCGACGACAAGCCGCATCCGCTCGTGGGGTTGGCAGTGGCCCTGATGGCAGGTGCTCTCAACCGTTGTGGCAGGGCCAAGGACGTTCCTGTATTCCTCAACAATGTGGCTGATCTGTTTGCGCCGACGCATCGGTACTACGTGCGCGGGAGCAATCTCGGCGATCTCATGGGGAGCTTTCCATATCTGTGGCTACAGGCTATCGTTGGATCCATCGCCATGGACGATCAAGAGGATTCCGTAGCGGCGGTCTTGCGAGCAGCGGGCTGGCTCAGGCATCCCGAAGGACGGGATTTGCCGGATGACCCAGTCGTCAGTGCGATCTTGAGCCATCCAGCTATCATCGCCTACGGCCCGTTTTGCATTGAACGCGGCTGGCTGCTTGAGAGACAGGTGGAGATTCTGCGCGCGGCGCCGCTCGATCGCATACGTGAAGACATCTATCGCTTCGAGGAGCTCTTCATCCTCAACGCGTTGCTCACCGAACAGCCCGAACGGGCCCTGCCACTGATCGAAAGCCGCGGCTTGCTCGGCGACACGCCAGCGCTCCAGTCCGTCAGCGACACGGCAAGCGGGCATCTTGAATTCAATGCCGTCTGCGTTCTTGCCACGCTTGGGAGATTTGGCGAGGCATTGGCACTGGCGCGAGCGATGGTCAGGTCCGGCTATTCCTTGCTGTGGCGCTTCAGTCTCGAGGGTGCCAAGAGGATGGCCTGGACCCAAGATATGCGTCAGAATGAATGGCTCGGGTCGTTGTCGGAAACGCTCGAGTATCAGACCTTTTTTAACGAATATGTGCGGGGTGGGCCGTTTTCGACGGAAGATCCTGCCGCCAGCGCTCTGTGCGCCCTGCGTGAAGATGTTTGGGAGCGAAAGAAAAAGCAGCGTTGCTGGCTGTCGAAACAGTTGATCGCGCCCGGTGAACAGGTTGTGCGGGTGCGGCGGCTGTTCTGCCACGCCTCGGACGGCAGTTTCGATATCGCCCGCAAGGATGTTTTTGACCAATCCGGCTGGGCTGTCGCGCGGCACCAATTTGCGACGGATACGATCCCGCTTGCTCTCCTGTTTCCCGGACCCCGGCGATGGGACAGCCCGGCAATTTCGATATTTCACTGGGAAATCGCTCGAAATCCATCGGCTTTCGATCTTGGTCGCGCTGTCGCTGTTATCGCTGACCACAAACCCAACAAGATCAGGCATGAATGGATCAAGGGCCAGTATATCTATGAGCAGGCCTTCAATCCGATGGTCAATGACCAGGGTCACGGCGATGCGGTCAACTTCGCCTGGCGATTGCTGAAGGCAGGGCTAGGGCCGGCGCTTTTCGAGCACGTCGAGGCTCTGCCTCAGGCCAAGGCCGATAAGGTCTTTGCCATGCTGGTGATGTTTGATCGTCCCGATTGCCGGCGCGCCGCCGCTGATCATTTCTCGCTGCCGGACTTGCCGGAAATGATCGAACTTGCCTTTTCCGAAAGACCCTCGCTCGATACGCACCTCGCCCTGGCCGACTTCGCCGATCGCAATCCTCGCTGGCGCGCTGCTCTCGTCGAAGCCATGGCGTCATACGCTCTGCATCTTTACTCAAATTACAAACCTGGCGTTGACTGGTTTCTGCAGGGCCTTGAGCACTTCACGCTGGCGCACAGCTGCCAGCTCTTGTTCTTCCTGATCCACCATCCTGAAGATGATGAAGTTCTCACGACGATGATCGAGAAGGAATGGTTGCCGACCGGCCGTTCGAGCTTTGATGCCTATGAGAACGCCAGCAAATTTTATTATCGCACCGCCGTGCTCAATCGGATGCTCCACGCGCCGGAACGGCTGGGTTTCTGGCTGCTGACGGATTGGGTGAGCTTTTATCGCGACGGCAGGAAGGATCGCGAAACGCGCCGGCTCGTGGAGCGGTGGCAGAAGGCCAAAGCGAAGAGGCGAGGCGGCAGGGCGTGACGGGCGCGCGGGAGCTTGTGTGCATCCTGAAGCCGGGATTAACCGTAAGCCAAGCGGGCTAACAAACTACTTTACATCGTAGAGTAATTTACGTCATATGGAGCGCATGCAGGACCTTGACTCCGCCCTTGATGATATTGTGCGCATCCGCAGCCAACTCGCGGCCAGTTCCCGTTTTCAAGGCTTGCCTCCCTATGTGGTGGCTGCAACGGGCCTTATGGCCTTGGCGCTGGCTACCTGGCAGACAGTTGCTGCCGACGACAGCCTGATCGCTTGGGTCCTGCTCGCAATCCTTTGTGTCGCGATGATCGGTACCGAAGCGATCGTCAGGGCGCGCAGGCTGCACCCGACGATGGCGGACCGGTTGCTCACGACAACGCTGCAACGGTTTTTTCCGGCCGCAGCGGCAGGAGGCATCGTCGGTCTGGTGGTGCTCACACAGGCTCCCGAACAAGCGCGTCTCCTCCCTGGACTCTGGCAATTGCTGATCGGGGTCGGGACATTCGCCGTGCTCAGCAATCTGCCTGGGCAGATGATCTGGGCTGGCCTGTTCTACTTTGCCGCTGGCACGATCAGCCTTATGCTTGCCGCGGATCCGGGCATCGCCGCCAGATGGCTGATGGGCGCGCCTTTCTGCGCCGGACAGTTGCTGGTGGCCATCATCCTTCACATAGCCTCGACAGAGAATGACCGTGACCAAGCGGATTGAAGCTCCCTTTGCCTTCGAAGGGTTGGATCGCGTGCTGCA
>JGI24705J35276_12238532_pt1 | contig 25500 bp, 22 predicted proteins | sample TergutNt197P4_FD_35276 | JGI IMG/M metagenome (IMG submission 35276) | reverse complement strand
CCGGGCTCCCGCTCTCACGGCCCGCACCGGTAAAAGGCTTGGTGAGCCATTACCTCACCAACAACCTGATCGGTCGCGGCCTCATCCTTGGGCGACTTCACGAGCATAACGTGAAGCTTTTTCAGCGAAGACTCATTCCAGAGTTCTTCACCCATCAAGAATTAGCCCCAGTTTCCCGGGGTTGTTCTCGTCCCAAGGGCAGATTAGCCACGTGTTACTGAGCTGTATGCCGCGCCTCGTTTTGGCTGAGGCGCACGACTAGCATGTCTTAGTCCTATCCCGATAGCAGTGGGGTCCGGCAGGATCAACCGGAGTTATGACACTCCGTGCTGATTTCTGCGGATCATTATGTTTTTTGTGTGGTACGAATATTAATATGCACTACATTCTCTCTCGCACTATTGTGCTTAACTGGATTTGGAGGGAGAAACATTCCACTCTATACGTCAAAGCCCAATTCAGACCTAACATGAGCAATTCTATCAGGTCCACATACATGTCCCCGCAATTGGAGGCCAACTCCGTCATTCCTGCAAGGCAATCGCCGTTTCGGTAGGGGTTGAGCCGCCGCCATATGTTTTAATTGCGGGGCGCAATTATAGCTGAATTCTATCAGAAGGTACAGTATTAAATATAAACGTTACGCTTTCCCAATAGGGAATACTGTCAATTTCACCTTTTTTGGTGAAAACCAACTTCAAAATTCAACTATAACTACAAACAGTAAACTAATGCATTTACTGTCTTAAAAACATTAAATTTCCCCCCACACTAACATGGTTTAACAACATGAATTCCTAAATGACTGCATCTGCAAACTATTTTCTACCAATTTTTGCACACAAAATTTTTGCGGCTCACCCATAATGGTTACCCCCACCGCATATTTGCAAAACCTCATGAAACGTACAGGAACAAAAACGCAAAAAAACACATAAAAAAGCGCGCGAGAAAGCTTTTGTGGTAGACTGATTTTTAGCACATTTTTGGCTTGTTTCTCAGTCAGTAGGCTCCATTTCCCTTAAAAATATAACCGATAAAACAAAAAAATCAACAATCTTGCCATTTTCTAATATAAGCGTTTATAGTATCCAGTAGTTCTTGCCGTAACTGCTCATCAACCACCTTTTCTTTCCATAGACAATCAATTTGTTTAGACAAATCTTTATCACAAAACTCGTTTTGAAGCCATTTCTGAAAATCTTTTCTTTGCATATGAAAGTCTATAGAGTTTTGGTCTATAATACGCAGTTTTTCAGTGAACTCCTGAATGCTGGTAGCAGTTATACCTGTGTAGTTACCACCTTCGAGACAGAAATGGAACCCTTCCTCAAAAGGTAGCCTATCGAGAATATCTACGTATTTGATGTTTGACGGTTTTTGAGCCATAAAAAACATCTAAAGTGTAGTGAACATCTGTATTTTAGTTATAAGTTTGTGACTGAAAATAAACAACATCAGGTTTGCAGATTAGATGAAAAAATTTTCTTAACATACACTTGTTAGGTATAGAGTTAGTTTAAAGAGGCTAATCTTTAAGGGTTTTAAGCATGCTTCCTAACTTGTAACCTTGCAAATCCAAAGTTACATATTTGAAACCCAACTTTGACAGCGCGTCTGCAATTTGGTCCCAAACCACCAGTTTACAGAGAAGAGGAAACTCTGTTTTTGGAACTTCGATTCTTGCCAATCCATCGTGGTCTCTCACTCGAACCTGTTTTACGTCTGAAATTTCTTTTATAACCTGTTCGGCATGATCGATTCGAGTTAAATTTTCTTGAGTGATTTTTTGGTTGAACGAAATTCTCGATGCGAGGCAAGCAAGTGCGGGTTTGTTATGAACGCTAAGACCCAACTGTTTTGCTAATTGTCGTATTTCGTCTTTACTAAACTTGTTTGTTACCCACGGACTATAAACATCTGTGATTTCCTGCACGGCTTTAAATCCTGGACGATGGTCGTTAAGGTCGCTGTAGTTGGTGCCTTCAAAAACTGCTTTAAGGCCTAACTGACTGGCTAAGTGTTTTATGCTTGTTAGAAGTTCTTTTTTACAGTAGTAACATCGGTTTTCTGGATTGGCACTAAAATGGGGGTTTAACAACTCGTTGGTTTGTATGGTATAGAGTTTTATGCCTATTTCAGCGGCAACTTTTTTTGCGCTCTGCAGCTCTTCTGAGGAGTAAGTTGGAGATTGCGCTATTACTGCAACAGCTTTCTCACCTAAAACCATGTAGCTTACAGCAGCTAAGGTGGAGCTGTCTACACCACCCGAAAAAGCAATAGCCACTCCGTCTTTACCTACATCAGCAATGTAGCTTTTAAGAAGTTCAAACTTTTGATTTACCGTTTCCATACTAATCACTTATCTGTAGAAGGTTTCTTGCTTTTGTCGTAGCTAATTCGGAAAGCTCTCTTAGGGGCAACCCTGTTTTTTCAGCTAAACGTTTCAGGTCCTCAAACTCTGGCTTTAAGCGGATTATTTTGCCTTGGCTATTTTTTGAGATTTTGATTTGCACGGTTTCCTTTTGTCCGGCTATTGTTAGGTCAATTGAGTAAATGTCTCGCGTAATTACGTGCCTTTCACAGTAGTATACTCTTACGCCTAAAGTGCCTGTTTCTTCAATCAAAACTTTTGTGAGATGTTGTGTATCTTTTTGGTCTGCTATAACCTTGATTATTTGGGCTGGCCTATTCTTTTTGGTGAATATGGGCACGATACTCACGTCTTTTGCACCCTCTGAAAACAGACGATCAACCACATAACCGACAAATTCGCCAGGAGCATCGTCAATATTGGTTTCCAAGACAGCTATCTGATCACGTATTAAAATGGTTTCTAATGGTTTTCCCACTGTTATTCGTAAAATGTTAGGAATTTCTATGAACTCTTTATCGCCTGCACCATAACCCATCTTAACTGGAGACATCTCAGGATAGAAACGGGTGACTTCAGAGACTAAATTGACAAGTATTGCAGCGCCAGTTGGGGTTGCAAGTTCAGATTCTATGGGCCCGCCTTTAATTGGAAAATTTTTTGACTGAAAAATGGCTATTGTCGCAGGTGAGGGGCTAGAGGTTATACCATGAGAGAACTTAAATAAGCCGCCTCCAACTGACACGGGTGTAGCATAAATTTTTGCGTTAAAAAATCCAAGGTCGTCCAGTGCAACTGCAGATCCAATGATTTCGGCAGCTGTATCTACCAAGCCGACTTCATGCAGGTGCACGTCATGTAAATGGTTACCATGCAGGTTAGCTTCGGCGTTTACAAGGGAATGGATAACGTTTGAGGCGAACTGTTTTGCTTTAGATGAAAGATCGAGGCATTGTACGGCTTTTTCTACAATTTCGATTAATTGTTTACCATCTTTAGGGGTTTTTCCGTCGGCTGTAACGGAGACTTTGGTTGCTCGAAAACCTTTTGACATAACATGTTTGATGTCTATTTTGATGTTTGAGTAGCCGTATTCTGTGGATTCGAGGCTTTTAATTGCACATGTGACTTTGATGGCGTCTGCTCCCAAGTCTAAAAGTGCACCTAAAACCATGTCTCCAGCGACACCGGCAATTTGGCAATCAATAATTACTATGGAAGAAAATTCAGTCATTTAGACTCCACCTAGCATTATTTTAAAAAGGCAAAAACGATATATTGATTGTGGTTCTTGAGCCAATAGGAAAGATGATCATGTTTACGCTTAAGGAGATTTTAGAGAAGACTGCTTGTTCTGAGTTGACTGTTGAGGAGGCAGAAAAACTGGTTCGTTTACAGGCTATTGCTGAGCTTGAGGGTATAGCTAGGATTGACTGCAACAGGGAACATCGCAATGGTGTACCAGAGATTATTTTGGCTGAAAATAAAACAGTACAAGACGTGGTTGAGATTTCCATGAAAATGCTTGAAACAAACGGTAGGGTAATAATAAGCCGATGTACTCCACAGCATATTGAAGCCTTAAATGCTGCTGTACCGACAGAGGCTATTTGCCAAGTTAACCAGAAAGCTAAAATGGTAATCATTAAAAAGAAAAATTACACATTTGTAAATTCAGGGGGAAAAATTGGATTACTTACCGCCGGAACTTCTGATATTCCTGTAGCTGAAGAGGCAAAAGTCATCGCGGAAGAAATGGGATGTATCGTTTACACTGGGTATGATTTGGGTGTAGCTGGAATTCATAGGTTACTTGAACCGCTTAAAGATTTAATCATTAAAGATGTTGATGTCCTTGTTGTTGTTGCAGGTAGAGAAGGGGCTTTGCCATCAGTTGTTGCAGGCATGGTTAACGTGCCAGTTATTGCGGTTCCGACTTCTAACAGTTATGGCTTTGGCGAAAAAGGTGTAAGCACCCTTATGGCTATGTTGCAGTCATGCTCGCTTGGAATGGCAGTTGTAAATATTGATTCAGGCGTCGCTGCAGGGGCTGTTGCTACTTTGATTGCTAACCGCGTGGCTAAATTTAGGAAATAAGCGTGAGTTTGTTAATGTATTGTTTGTATTAACATGTTTATGCTGCTTTTTACTATCTACTATTGCAAACAAGTTTTTTGTGTTAGTGATTTAGAGAACGTTTTGCCTGTTATGCTTGTTATGCAGTAGGATGTTACGGTTACCGTTAGTAGTATAATTCCATTAGCAATTTCTTGTAATGCTTTGGTGAAGCCCCTAACGTAACACAGACAAAATTAAAAACAAAAAATTGGGTTAAAAAGAAAATTATGCTTTTGGAGCAGTTTTTTCAACTGCACTGTTTAAGCTTGTCATTTCTGCGTTGGCTTTACGGATGAGGTCACCAATGGTTTCTTTTGTTGGAACTGCTGCACCGACTGATAATGCTACTGCTTTCTGGTGTGCTCTTTGCAACAATGGTTTAATTGTATCTTTGCTTGCATAACCAATTTCGAGTGCTAATGCGAGAGCTTCTTGATTACTTGTTTCAACACTCTTTCGGGTGGCTACAACATCAACGACAAGTTGGTTACCAGTAATAATCAAACCGTTGTCATAGACTGCACGCATGGATATACCTAATTCTACGGATTTTATACCGAGTTTTGATAGGACACTTGCAAGACGATCGTTGATGGCTTCACCTCTACGAACGACAAGAGTGTCTTTGCTTACCCATACACTGCCGTTTTCGATTCTTGTTGGCAATCCTACAGCATTTAGTTGGCTGATAACTGGTCCGGGTGGTTGACCTGTATTGCTTACCGGAATGATCACGTCCATTGCAGCTATATCACCTGCTTTGGCGAAAGTTTTTACTTTGCCTTTTTCAAGCAAAAGTGCAAGCTTGAAAGGATTTAATTCAGTGAACATGAAAACATTTGGACCTTCAAGATAGTCCTCAAGCGGTGATAGCTCAGTTTTTTTCATTTCTTCAAGGGCAAGCTTTACCAATGTGTTCTTTAGAACTTTAAAAGTAACTTGACCTTTCATGCTCTTTTTGAGCTCTTGCAGTTGTGAAGCTCGAACCTTTTGTAAACTGGCAATGCCAATTGACTTACAATCCTTCAGTACGTCAACTATTTCTTCTACTTCAGATGATTTTTGTTGTAACACTTGTTGTGACGGCATATTTGTTTTCCTCAGTTATGGTTTAATTTTAACAGGTTCACCCATGGATGTCTTGATGAACATGTACTTAACGTTCTTAAGACCACGTTTCAGTTTTACATCCAAAACACGAAGGATAGCTTGAGCATTTTCAACAAGCTCTTCATCATTCATTTGTTCAGTGCCAAAGGAAACCTGAATAATCGGTTGAGTACGCATACGAACAACAACCGTTTTACGATTTTTTGCAAGAATTGTGTTAACGTCAGCATTTAGCGGAACTGGAATTGGCATTTTACCTCTTGGACCCAAAACTGGACCCAAAATTCTACCTACCAAAGGCATCAAAGGTGCCTCAACAACAAATATATCGTAATCTGTCGCTAATTTACGTAATTCCTTCTTTTTACCGCCTAACCCTTCAAGGTCAGCTTTTTCTAAAACGAAATCAGCTTGAGCATTGCGTGCTTTGAGCGCAAACTCGCCAGAAGCAACAATACAGACCTTATTTGGCTTTCCAGTTGGCTTTGGAAGTTCTACAACCTCCTGAATTTTACCTTCTGGAGCTTTCATGTCAATCTCTTGAATATCCAGTATCATATCTACTGTCTGGTTGAATTTTTTGCCGCCAGACTGCGTCTTTGCCTGCTTTACTGCTTCTAATATTGTCTTGTTATCTAAGGGCATTTTTAAGCCTCGAATCAATGAGGGATTGGAACCCACTTATAAAAATATTCGCCTAACATTATGGGCTACCAAATAGCTGTTCATATGTACCAGCATCAATATCCTTCTGCACGTCACGTGGATCTTTGCCTTCAACAGTTACGCCGATACTCACACAGGTACCAAGTAATTCTTTAGTAGCATCTTTAGTAGTTGTTGATAACAATTGTGGAGCCTTAATTTTCGCAATACGTACCACTTGCTCCATAGATAGATCACCAACTTTAACACTGTTAGGTGTACCTGAGCCTTTCTCGATTTTTAGTTCAGCAACAATTAATGCAGATGCCGTTGGAGTACCAACAGATACTTCGAAGGTTTTATCCTCAGTATCAACACTAACTTTCACTGGAACTTTCATTCCAGCGTATTCTTTGGTAACCTCGTTGATTTTGTTTACAACAGCCACGATGTTGACGCCTAATGGACCAAGAGCTGGACCAAGAGGAGGACCTGCATTAGCTTGACCACCGCTGACGATTAATTCTACAACTTTTTTGTCTACCATTTTGTTTCACCTTATGCTTTTGCTTTTTCTACAAGTTTTACATAATCTGAATGTACTGTAATTGGCAAAGTAAATGTCGCCTCGAGAAGCTCAAGGGTAACTTCACCTTTTGACTTGTCAAGTCGAGTGATTTTTGCACGCATACCTTTGAATGGACCACCAGTAATTTCTACAACATCATCTTCGCCAAGATCTTCCATAACTGGTTTACGTACAATATAGCGTTCAATTTCATTAAAGCTAACTAAACCAGGAATACGGGAACGAACATGTCTGACACCTGTAATAGCTTCTTCTACAAGGTGTGGCCCATCTGCTTCAATAAACACGTAACCTTTTAAAGTGTCAGGTATCAGAAGAGCTTTCAGTGGAATATTTGCCATTTCAACTTTTGCAGTAATTAACCTTGCAACATTACGTTCTTGTCCAGTGGTTGTTTTTACCACGAAAATTTTGGTAGGTTGCTGGTCATCTTTTTTCTGCATCGAGAAATTTCCCACCTAACGTTTAGACTCCACCCAATGCAAACGAAATATACTTGATTGCAAAACCGACTAAACCTACCACGCCGATACCTAAAACACTAATCTTTATTGAGAGCCAAAGCTCTTCGCGTCCAGGTTTCACTGCCAATTTCAAAGTTCTCGCGCATTGTGCTAGGAATGACTTTATACCCATATTTACCGCACACTCATGATTTCTTTTTCTAATAATAAATGTTGCTGTAACTTTTAAGAGTGGAAACCTTAACAGCACTTACATTATTAAACTTTCAGGTCTAAAGTTAGATTTTACGGTAAACAAGACCAGACGCATCTAAAGCCAGCACTAAATCATGTTTATCCTCGCTTTTTATGCCCCTCCAGTCCAGCAACACTTCAGAAACTTGCTCTAAACTGCGTTCAGCACAATGTTTAAGCATAAAGACATCCACGTTAGCAACAGCATACTTTGGAATCATGTGACCGAAAAATGTTTCATCATCCAAAGCCATCTGGGTAAATTTTTTATTGTAATGAGTCCCCCCGATGCCGATGACAGCTTTTTGAGTTGGTTTTGATTCAAAGTTTTCTATTGTAGAAATTGTGGCACAGGCCACGGCACAGGCTGCTTTACAATCAGTCCACTGATGTATAGAGCTACCAAGTTCAACAAACATTGTTGGCACATTTAATGATGGCCCATGATGAGTAACCTCAAAAGACACTTCATAGTCCAACAACCCAAATTTCTGCTGAAAAAACACAAGCATTTTCAATGTGTCCCTCATTGCAGTGGCTGGAGAAACAGAAACCGTCCGTGGCAAACCACCCAAGTCGGCATCTGCAAAGTTTCCCGGTGGGTGCACAGTTAATGTGGGTATACCACTTTGGCTACTGTGTCTTGAAATGAAAACTATTAGCTCAGCGTCCGGAAAGTTTTCTGGAAGATCTTGTGCTTTCACTGATTCTTCATGAAGCCTGATGAGAGTAACTGATTTTTGGTTTAGGCACGCAGTGTAAACGGGATTGTTTTGGAATTTTTCAGGGGCCTTTTGGAAAGGGTAATGTTGCAGGATTTGGTTGGCAATGTTTAAGCTTGCAATGTCTTTGTTTGACGAAACCAGTAGGATCATATGTATCATTTTTGGGTACAGGTTTTTTGTTGAAAAAGGTTTCCGCACTCAAACAAGGTTTTATTATGTTAGTTGTAATTATTTAAAGAAAACATTATCTTAAATTTAGAAAAACATTATTCATTTTAGCCATAAATGCATGATTAGGAAAAGATAGTGCATAAGCCTTATAATTACTAATTTGGTTACGCAGTACCTGATAAAAAGAGGCTAACGGATGCATTTACTTAACTTTAAAGAATTGCCCAACCAAGAACTTATACAATTAGTCGATACAGCAATAGCAATTAAAAAATATCCACAAAAATACGCCAAAACGCTAGAAGGTAAAACAGCAGCCTTAGTTTTCCAGAAAACCTCCACACGTACACGTGTCTCATTTGAGGTTGCAATGACGCAGCTTGGCGGTCATGGTCTTTTTTTGGATTGGAGAGCCACCAATTTCACAATGGCAGATCTTTCTGACGAGATGGGTTATCTGTCACGTAATGTTGATTGTATTATGGCAAGGTTACTTTACAATTCAGATTTAAACAAGATGGCAAAAGCTAGCTGTGTTTCAGTCATCAATGGATGCGACGAAAAATATCATCCTAGTCAAGCCATAGCTGACTTAATCACTATGAAAGAAAAAAAAGGTACTCTACTAGGGGTAAAGTTGGTTTACGTGGGCGTACACAACAATGTTGCTAATTCTTTAATTGAAGCGTGTACTAAGACAGGTGTAAAAATCACAACTGTTTGTCCCATTTTTAATGAAACTTCAAGAGACGACGAACTCTTAAAAGAAGCTAAAAAAACAGGTCTTTGGAAATCCACATTGGACCTGAAAAAGGCGGTTTCAGAGGCTGACTTTGTGTACACTGATACTTGGGTGGATATGGAATTCTTTACTGATCTCAAATACGCTGAGGAAAAAGAGAAGCGTATAAAGTTGATGATGCCATATCAAATTAATGCTGAATTGCTCAAAGGTACTAACGCTTATGTAATGCATGACATGCCGATTCACCGTGACTATGAAATCACTGTTGACGCCATTGAAAATCCAAAAAGTGTCATTTATGAGCAGGCAGAAAATAGGCTATACTCGGCTAAGGCAATTTTGTTAAAGCTGATTGGAGCCTAAAAAAATCCAATTTTAAAACCTTCCTAAAAATGTTAAAGCAGTACTTAATTGGTTGTAATAAAACAAAAACTGGTTTTAGATAAGTTTAAGAAACGTTTTGTAAACACTTCCAACGAAATAGGAGCTACATAACCCGAGCTCAAGGTGGCAGACGACCTCTACAAAAACCGCCAACCATTAAGGATAATTAAATTATATCTAATGTCGCCGTTCATAATGGTGTGTTACTTTAATAAGCCATCTAAACAGTATTTGAGTGAGCCGAAAAAGAATGAATTATGCAGTTATTGCTGATGCTTACGGAAAAATTGAGGCAACCACCAAACGCCTTGAAATGGCAGACATACTAGTAGACCTGTTAAGAAATACGCCTAAGGAGGTTGTGGCTAAAATTGTCTACCTTACACAGGGCAAACTATATCCAGATTTTATGGGCATAGAAATAGGGATAGCAGAAAAGTTAGCTATAAAAGCCCTTATCCGTGCTTCGGGAAGAAAAGAAAGTGAAATATTATCTGATCTTCAAAAAACAGGCGATATGGGTCAAGTAGCAGAAATCCAGCTTACAAAAAAAAAGCAGTCTACATTTTTCTCCAAAATACTTACGGTTGAACATGTTTATGAAACGCTTGATAAGATGGCAAAAATAACTGGTTCAGGTGCTGTGGACACAAAAATTGCAGTTTTAGCTGGACTTCTTTCAGATGCGTCACCTAAAGAGGCAAAGTATCTTATACGCACTGTCACGGGCAACCTGCGTTTAGGTATTGCGGATATGACGGTATTGGAAGCGTTAGCAATTGCGTATGGTGGCGGTAAAGAAACACGTGGACCAATTGAACGTGCTTACAATATTTGTTCTGACCTTGGCAGAGTGTCAGATATTCTTGTCCGAGAGGGTTTAGAAGCAGTAAAAGAGATGCAGGTGATGGTCTTTGAACCAATTCGACCGATGTTAGCGGAAAGATTGCCTTCACCAGAGGAGATTTTAGAAAAGCTTAACGGTAAATGTTTAGCAGAATACAAATATGATGGAGAACGCATACAAGCTCACAAACAAGATGATGACGTTACCCTTTACTCAAGACGTCTAGAGAACATTTCCAATCAATACCCTGACATTATTGATTTAATTAGAAAACAGGTGAAAGCTAAAGAAGCGATTTTTGAAGCTGAATGTGTTGCAGTAGATATAGAAACAGGTGATATGAGACCTTTTCAAGAGCTTATGCATCGCCGTCGCAAATATGGCATAGAAACTGCAGTTGAACAGTACCCAATTTCTCTATACACCTTTGACTTATTATTTGTTAACGGAAAAGACCTGACCTGTGAACCTCTGACGTCTAGACGAGCAGCCTTAGAAGAGGCATTAAACAAAAATGTACAGCTTCAGATAGCCTCACAAAAAGTTATCAACAACCCCAAAGAGCTGGAAGACTTTTTTGAAGAAGCTATAGAAGGAGGCTGTGAAGGCTTGATGTGTAAATCCATTGCTAAAGACTCAGTGTATCAGGCAGGAAACCGTGGTTGGTTATGGATAAAATACAAACGCGATTACAAAAGTGAGATGACTGATACTGTTGACTTGGTTGTGGTGGGCGCTTTTCATGGCAGAGGCAAACGGGCAGGAGCATATGGCGCATTATTATTGGCAGCATACAATCCAGAAAAGGACACGTTTGAAACCATAACAAAATGTGGCACAGGCTTCACCGATAATGACATATCTGATTTACATACGATTTTACAAAATCACGTTATTGCTCGTAAACATCCTCGCGTTTCGTCAATGATGGAAGCTGATGTCTGGTTTGAACCATTTGTTGTTCTTGAAGTTTTGGGCGCAGAGGTCACGTTAAGTCCAATTCACACGTGCGCTATGGATTCAATCCGTAAAGACAGCGGACTGGCAATCCGTTTCCCGAGATTTACTGGAAAATACCGCACAGACAAAAGTCCACAAGATGCCACCACTTCAAAAGAAGTTGTAGAAATGTATCAAAATCAGCTTAAACAAATCAGTCAATCCTAACAGGGATAACAAGACTAAAAACTGATAAGCTTCAAACACTAAAGATACCAGTGAGTGAGGGAAATCTTGTGGCTTTAGACCCAGAAAAAATGAAGACTATCATTGCATTTAAAAAACGTTTAGAAAACCAACTTGAAGCGTTAAATGTTGAAACTAAAGAAGTTCAAGCAGCATTGGATATGGTTAACACAATACTGCTTGAAAAGGGTTTCAAACGTGGAGATCTAAAAGAGGTTCCGCCTCCGAATCTGCCAAAAGAAGTAGTACTACCAAAACAGGAGCCAATATATGAGAGTTCAATTGATATGCGCCCTGCCCCAATCCTCACAGTGGCAGTGACATCTCAGGACAGAGAAAACGTGTTTCCACTAAAAACAATGAATGATGAATCGTTGGCGTTAATCTGTTTTGACAAGGAAGCTATGCATGTACTGCCTGATGAAAGCAAGCATTTTAGCGCCAATACTCCACCCTTCCAAAACTTTTTGGTGGAAAAAGTTCTTGCTAAAATGAAAGAGAAAGATACTGAATTTGTACGCAACAACCAGTTAGAAGCCAACAAGGCCTTTACTTATGACATTATCAAAGAAGAGGACTTGATCCGAGAAATAGTGATACGTAATGTTGATGATGAACGTTTGAAGGAGCTAAAGTCAAGCATCCGCTGGACATTTGAGAAAATGTATGAAAAAATGAAGAGCTAAAAAAAATTTATTGTAAATGTTTCTCGATGAGGGCAGTTATATTTTTTTTAGCGCATAACCCAACAAGGCGTTCAGCTTCTTGACCATTCTTGAAGAGTATTATTGTGGGTATACTAAAAACCTGAAATTTCTCGGCTGTAGAGGGGTTTTCGTCAACGTCAAGTTTGCCGATTAATACTTTTCCAAGGTATTCCTGCGATAGTTCAGCTATTGTTGGTGCTAATGCTCGGCAGGGGCCACACCAAGTTGCCCAGAAATCAATGAAAACAAGTTTATTGTTTTTTATGGTTTCTTCAAAATTGGTGTCTGTAACATTGAAAGGGGTACTCAATTTGTAACACTCCTATAGTTAAAATTTTCTTTTTTGAACAATATAAAGGGTTCGTGCAAAACGCAAGCTGTCGGTATCAAAAATAGTCAAAAAAGGAGGGCTATTTATAATATTATGGTTTTTAGAATAAAAAAGGTATATAATTATCGGTCTTTTGTAAAAAAGAAAAGAGAAGAGAAGGGGAAAAGCAGTGTAGGCATAATCAGCCTCACTGTTATTAATTGCTGAAAATACCAAAGTTATAGGTTGATTTGCTGTAGAATGTTTTTTTTAATAACTAAAAAAGAATAAATTTGCATTTGAAACAGATCATCAGAAAACAAAAAAGAGGATGAAAAAAAGTTTTACCTTTCTATGCTTCCGCGTAGCAGTTGTCCATCTGCAACTTGTCCTGTGTCGGCATAGATTCCAACAGCAGCTATGTTTAGTCCACCGGCGTAAATTTGTTCAAGACTTAATTCTATATACCAGTATGGGTATAGTTCTGCTGAGTTACCGCGAGTGTGTGGTACAAGTTGGACAGATAGCGGGGTATTTGTGGTTTTGAAACCTGAAACTTGTTGACCTTCAATAACCCAAGTCATAGTCTTCACATAGGTTTTTGCGATTTCAATTGCTTCTTCTTGTGTTACAGAAATGGCGCTATTACTTTTTTGGAACAGGAAGTAACCATCTGTCATGGTAGTTAGTATGTTGTTTTGAAAAGTCATCTGTAAACCTTTGGTTTGGTAGTCTATACCATTTTCAGTGAACATCCAAAGCAACTCGGCAGAGGCACCAGAAATGTGAATACTCAATTTCATATTGCCTTCAGTTACCGTCATGTCTTGTGTTGTATTCACTTTGCTTAGAAGGTTAAGCATATCTGTTAGGTATGCATCACCAGAATACTCTTTGTAACTAGACAAAATCCCGTGGGCATTAAGAATGAGATTGTTAGGTTCGTTTTGGGTAAAAATCGGAGAGCTTTCAATCAGGGTAAGCTCGTATCGGGAAAAATGGCCATTTCTGAAACGAAACATAACATTCAAATTGCTGACACTACTCTTGAGGGAATACATTGCCTCTTCTTCAGAGAACCCTCCAAAGTAAGGTCGCCACTGTAAATTGTTACTTAGCAAAGTAACAGTATAGCTTCGGATATCAATATTAGTGACATTATGCAAAAAATTGGCAATTTTGTTGGTTCCCATACCCCAAGACATCAATTGCTGGTTTTCTGCATAAAGAGCTTGCTGTGATTCTAACAGTTGATTATTTTGATTGTATTGAATAGCAGAAAAACTTGCTAAAAGCATAATCACAATTAACATCGCACCAAAAATAGCGCGCTCCTTAAAAGCCAGCCAACGACGCTTAGGCTCAACACTATGTACATCTTCTACACCTTTCAGGGCACTAACACTAGCTTGTCCAAAAGTAGATAATTTATATTGACCATTGTCCAATTTAGAAATTAGTTCACCAAGACTTTCAAGATGATAAGTCAGGTTTGGTGTTGAAATACCAAGTGCTTCTACAAGCTCCATGAAAGTCATAGGCTTAGAATCAAGCATACGAAGAATTTTGCGTCTTATAGGATGCTTAAACGAACTGAACATTATCGAATAGATTTCGTCTTCAGGAGTACTTGCCATCCTTGCCACTACATATTAAATAACATATTAAGCTATAAATTTTCATTTAAACAAGAATAAAAAATAGGCTATACTATGTTTATCCCTAACTTCTCAATTAAGTAATGTGTTTTCTTTATAAGTCTCATTTTTCAGTTATTTTTACAATTAGAGCCATTATTACATCTTTTTAGAATTAAACTCACATTACTTATTATAGTAACATGGTTTTACCGTAAAAAGTCCCTAACACAAAAACAACCAAAAAACAAAACTAAAACTAACACCTATCACTTAAAACGAAGGTTAGGGTTCAAGCGAGCATACTCATAAAAATGAGTACAAAATGGTTTAAAAGCTTAGCTAAGAAGTACTAAGGTTGTAGGAATACAAGCGACGTGTCATCGCCTAGTCAGCCGTTATTTGCGGACTGAGCTTAGGTGATGCTGACGTTTTGAATGTCGAAATATCGTTTTGCTAAAAAGCGCAAACGTTCGGCGTTTTTGCCGTTTTTGCCTATAGCGACGCCCTTGTCTTTGGGGTTTATGGTGATGACTGCCATTTTTTTGCCGTCAGTGCGTTCGGTGACGCGAATTTCGCGTACTGTTGCTGGTTTAAGGGCGTTTTTTATGAATTGAACTGGGTCTTCACTGTATTCGATAATTTCGTGTTTTTTCCCAGTCATTCGTTCAAGTGTGTGAATGTTTCGTCCACCTTTGCCGATGGCTACGCCCACTTGACCCTGACTTACGATGAAAATTACTCGTTCTTGTTCTTCATCGATGATGCAGTCTTTCACGCTTGCGCCGCTTATGCTTTCAAACAATGCGATATAACGCATTTCGTCGCATGTGATTTTTATGCCGGTTGTCATTGCTCTCCTCCAATTGTTTCTTGAATTTCAGATGTTTCTATTATTTTGAGAATATCTGAATCTCCTGATTCCCTGATGCTTAATGCAGAGATAATGAACAGTTTGCCTGCGACTTCAGCTAAATCCATGGATGTGCCTTTGTAGGTTATCACGGGAATTTTTGAGATTTTACCATAGTATTCTACATCATCTTTTATGTCTTTTGGACAGTTAGAGGCTAAAAGAATTAGTTTAGCCTTACCAGTTTTAGCGTTTTGCAATGCCGAGTTGGCTCCAAAAGAAACTTTGCCAGTCTTGACAGCTAATGCAATAGCCTTATCTATATTTATCATTCAGTTTTTCCTCCATCTTTTTCTTGTTTCTCGAATGTGGACATGTACAATTCAACTAGACCTGTGCCGATTGGTATTGACTGCCCAACTATAACGTTTTCTGTTACTCCAGCCAAAGGATCGCTTTCACCTTTAACTGCCGCTTCAACAATGTTTGGAATGGTGATTTCGAATGCGGCACGAGCTAAGACACTTGCTTTCTTGCCGCTGATACCATGTCTACCGATTTGTTGTACATCACCTGTTGTGGTCATCATGTCTGCTACTAGCATGACGTGTCTTACGTCAACGTCTAAACCTTGGTCTTCTAACACGCCTTTTGCTTCATTGACCAATGCATTTCTTGCTGCTTCAACTCCTAAAGTTTTTGCGATTTCGTGGATGTTGTTTGTGGATGTTCTTGATGTATCTACACCTGTAACTTCTAAGACTTTAGCAAGGTTTGAGCCATCAGTGCGAATTACCCATTCACCGCTTTCTTCTGTGACTAGTACACGTTTAATGTCTGGAACACCTTTAATGTGCGCTGCAGGTAGTTTAGTTAGCATACGTTTTAGTGCTTCAGCTTTCTTTGGTTTGATTTCAAGTGAATCATCAATTACTGTTACTGTAGCGTTTAATGTTTCAAGGCGTGCTTTGGCTTCATCCATTGTTATACTGCGGTCAGCCATCATTGTACGGTTGAGTTCAACAACTATGGTTTCTTTAACGGGGTCTTCATAGATTGCTGATGCCAAATTTTCAAGTGATGTGTAAATGATGTCTCGTGCTACTGCAACTGCACCTTCTTTGCTTTTTGCGTTTTCGCCTATTAAGTAGATGGTCATAATGGGTGTTGATGGGATTCGGCGGGCGTCTACGATTTCAATGAGTCGTGGTAAACCTAAAGTGACGTTTTGCTCTTTGACACCTGCATAGTGGAAGGTTCTAAGAGTCATCTGTGTACCAGGTTCGCCAATGGACTGAGCTGCAACAATACCAACTGCTTCTCCGGGTTCCATTAAAGCGCGTTTATATTGCTCTGCAGTTAGAGTTGTAGCTTTTTCTACACCTTCCTTGCTTAATTTACTCTTTGAGAGAGTACTTTTAAGCTGGTCAAGCAAAATTGGAGTAAGCTGGTTTTCAACATTTTTAAGTTGTTTCTTGATGAAATCTGCTGGTGCTGCTTCACCCTTTCCTTCACCGATTTTAATTTGCTCAATGAGTCGACTAACGTTGACTGCTTTACCATGATCACTTTTTGCGGGGTCAACACCATCTTCACCATAGCGGAATTGGATAATGTCTCCAGCTGAATCACGAACAGTGTTATCGTACTCTAGACGGATGTGTTCAAGTGCGTTAATGAGCCTACGCTGCATGTAACCACTTTGCTGAGTGCGCACGGCAGTGTCGACTAGGCCTTCTCTGCCACCCATAGCATGGAAGAAGAATTCAATTGCGTCAAGACCTACCTGGTAGGAGTTGTATACAAAACCTCTTGCTTTAGGTTGAGGGTCGTTCTCTTTAAAGTGGGGTAATGCACGTCCGGCATAACCTCTAAGGATACGCTTGCCTCTGACTGATTGTTGGCCAACGCAAGCGGCCATCTGACCAATGTTAAGGCTTGAACCTCTCGCACCAGTTCGAGTCATGACTATGCCTGCATTTTCCAGTGTAAAGTCTTCGTCTGCAATCTTGCCTGATTCATCTCTGGCTGTTGAGAGTTCATGCATGATGTAGATTTCGAATGATTCTTCTAGAGTTTGTCCAGGTAAACGTGGGAGGGTGCCGTTTTGGAAGTTAGCAATGTGTTCGTCGATTTTTTTCTGTGTTCGATCCATGGTTTTTGCCATGCGACTACGTGCTCTTGGTGAGAGTACTAGTTGATCATAGGTATAGCTAAAGCCTCTCATTGAAATGAAAAGTTTTAACAGGTGAGTAATATTGTTAAGGAATGCTCTTCCTGCTTGTGTGCCGTAGTCTTTTATGATTCTGTGAAGTAGGCTTTCTGACTGTTCAGAGCCTATGCTTCGTCTGTCGATAGCACCTGAAACTAGTTGTCCATTACGCACTACAACGTAAGCATCATGTTTGCATTCGTCCTCGTCACATTTAGTGCATCCTTGGCAAATGTTTGCTTTCAATACATAGTTTAGAGTTTTTGGTAGAAATAGGCTAAAGATTTGTTTACCTGACCACATTGGTTGTGGTTCTTTGATTTCAGGTTCTGGAAGTTCTCCAGTGTAACCTGTGGTGGTTAGTAAGCGGTCTACTTGTTCACGGCTAACATAATTGCCTTTTCGGGTAAAGTAGTATGCGCTTGTGACAAAGTCTCTTATTGCTCCAATGATTGGGCCACCAAATCTTGGAGAGAGAATTTGATCTTGTACCTGCATAAGTAGTAATGATTCGGTTCTGGCTTCTTCGCTTTGTGGAACGTGAAGGTTCATTTCGTCGCCGTCAAAATCTGCGTTGTATGGTGGGCAGACGCAAAGGTGCATACGGAAAGTCTTGTAGGGTAGAACTCTAACGTAGTGGGCCATAATTGACATGCGGTGAAGTGATGGTTGTCGGTTAAAGATTGCTATGTCGCCATTCTTTAGGTGGCGTTCAATTACAAATCCGGTTTCTACTGCTTCGGCAATTTTTGTGCGGTCAACAACGAATTCAAGACGGATACGTTTGCCGTCTGGACGGATAATGTAGAGTGCACCTGGATAGTTTTCTGGACCATTTACTACGTATTTTTTCATCTCTTCAATGTTCCAAGCGGTTACTTTTTCTGGAACGGATAAACGAATAGCTACGTCTTGTGGTACGCCGACCTCGTTTATGTCTAAGTTAGGATCAGGTGAAATGACTGTACGGGCTGAAAAGTCGACACGTTTACCGGAAAGATTGCTTCTAAATCGACCTTCTTTGCCTTTTAGACGTTGGCTAAGTGTTTTTAGTGCTCTGCCACTTCTGTGTCTTGCAGGTGGAATACCTGAGGCCTCGTTGTTAAAGTATGTTGTAACGTGGTACTGTAATAGTTCGCTGAGGTCTTGAATGATAAGGGTGGGTGCACCTGCTTCCATGTTTTCTTTTAGGCGTTGATTAATTCTGATAATGTCTACAAGTTTGTGAGTTAAGTCGTCTTCAGAGCGGATGCCTGACTCTAAAGTGATGGAGGGACGAACATATACGGGTGGGACCGGTAAAACTTGCAGAACCATCCATTCGGGGCGTGCAACTTTGGGGTTAAATCCTAAAACCTCAAGGTCTTCATCGCTGACACGTTCAAGGCGTTCACGAATCATGCTTGGGGTAAGTGGTTCAGAACCTAAGTCTGTTGCTTCAACAAATTTTGTTGGCTTCTCAAAAGTAATCTTGTACTGAACTGAGGCGCAATAGGGGCATTGTTTTACTTTGATATCAGTCATAATTTCTTTGTAGACTTCATCTGGAATAGTGCCGAGCAGTTCGTTGAATCTTTCGATTCTTTGACGTGCTTTTTTGGATGCCTCCTCAGAAAGTAAGATGCGCCCACAACTGCGACAGGTGGATTTTATCAGGTCAAAAATGATTTTGGTGAATTCAATGTGTACTATGGGTACGGCGAGTTCTATGTGACCAAAGTGTCCAGGGCATCGAATTGCAGTGTTTCCACAGGTTTTACACCGTTGACGTGGTTCGAGTGTTCCTAGACGTCCATCCATTAAGCCTGCAGTGATTGGTGCACCATCTTCGTCGTATGTATCTGGCGTTTGGATTTCAACGACTGATTGTTTTCTAAGGTCTTTTGGTGAGATTAAACCGAACGAAATTTCGTCAACTACTTTATGAATTAGTTCTTCCGATGCCATGATTATGCTTTCTCCTTAAGTCTTAATTTTGGTGTGATACAGAGGCTCTGTAGTTCCTGTAGCAACAGTTTAAAAGCGTAAGATACAGTAACAGGAGCAATTTTTGCTTTTTCATCACAAATTTTGCAGACATAACGCCTTTGCTTCATGTCAAAATAGGCTATTTGTCCACAGTTTTCGCAAATGAATAAAGTGTACTTGTCGGACTCTTCAAGCAACCTGTCTCTTAGCAACATAGCTGCGCCGTGACCTATGAGGCAGTCTCGTTCCATTTCTCCAAATCTAAGACCACCGCCTCTAGCTCTACCTTCAGTTGGTTGACGAGTGAGCATTTGAACTTGACCTCTGGCTCTTGCATGAATTTTGTCTGCAACCATATGGTGAAGTTTCTGATAATAAACAATACCAACAAAGATGTCTGCTACGAATTTTTCACCTGTTGCACCGTTATAGAAGACCTCACTACCTGTATGGCTGAAACCCAGCTTTACCAAGTTGTTTCGAACTTCGGTTGGGCCTTCATTTGCAAAGGGTGTACCATCACCTGGTTTTCCGCGAGATGCTGCTGCTTTTCCTGTTAAGGATTCAATAAACTGACCGATGGTCATTCTTGAGGGGATGGCATGTGGGTTAATGATTAAATCAGGCATTATACCTTCGTCGGTAAAGGGCATATTTTCAGGTGGAACAATTAAACCAATGACGCCTTTCTGTCCGTGGCGGCTTGCAAATTTATCTCCGAGTTCAGGAATTCTTTGATCTCGTACTCGGACTTTGACAAGTTGGCTTCCTTCACCAGATTCAGTGATGAATATGCCATCGACAATACCAGTTTCACTTGGTCGCATGTCCACGCTAGTGTCACGCATTGAGGGGCCTTTTACTTCAAATTCTTTGTACTCTTCAAGGAATCTTGGTGGGCTAATTCTACCGATTAAAACGTCTCCACCGACCACTTGGGATTCGAGGCTGATGATTCCATCTGGTTCAAGCAAACGATAGTATTGTTCACCTCGATAGCCACGTGTACCAGCTTCTGGAACGGTGAATTTATCTTTTAAACCGCCAAGGTATTGACGACATTCTGCCTCGTAAATACGGTAGAAAGTTGACCTGAATAATCCACGTTGAATCGATGCTTGGTTGAATATGATGGCATCTTCCATGTTGTATCCTTCAAAACTGAGCACGGCTACGACACAGTTTTGGCCTGTTGGACGCTGCTTGTAACCCATAACTTCCATGTTTTCTGTTTGGACAAGCGGTACTTGTGGGTAGTGTAAGATATGACTACGTGAATCGGTTCTATTATGGAAATTTGTTCCGTAAACACCTAGAGCTTGTTTTGCCATTGCTGCTTGGTAAGAGTTACGTGGCGACTGGTTATGTTCTGGATAGGGAATTGTTGAAGCACAAATACCAAGAATTGTATAGGTTGCGATTTCAAGGTGAGTTGTTTCAGGTTTAATGTCATCATATGATAGGGCAATAAACGCGTTTTCTTCTTCCTCAGCGTCGAGATATTCAATGTACCCTGATTTTACAATGTCCTCCCATGACCAATCACCAAGTCCAATTTTTTCTATGTGCTTAGGCTGGAGTTTGGGTACGCAATTCTCGACGATGATTAAAGGACGTCTTACGCGCCCTTCGTCAGAGTTTGTATGGACTTCCTCAGTTGAGGTCTGTGATTTGTTAAAATAGGTAATGTTTACTTCTATTGAAATTTCGCCTGAGCGTCGTTTCTCACGGAAACTTTTAACCATCGTTTGAGGCGAAGTGTGGTAGCCAATAATGTTGCCATCAACGAAAACTTTGGCTCCTAAAACTCGCTGGTCAATTGTTGCCTCTGCTGCGGGGATTGTACCCATTTCAAAGAGAATTTGTTTTATTCTGTCAGGATTTACACCAACAGCAATTGTGGCAGATAGCGCTAAATTTTTGACAAGACCACAATTAGAGCCTTCAGGGGTTTCATTTGGACAAAGTCGGCCCCAATGAGTTGGGTGTAAGTCTCTGGCCTCGAAGTTTGGTTGACTTCTGCTCAAAGGTGACTGGAGACGTCTTAGATGACTGAGGGTTGAAATATAGTTGGTCCTATCAAGTAATTGTGTAATGCCAACTCTTCCTCTACCCCAGTTGCCTGTTGCCAAAGCATGTTGGAATCTTTCTGTTATTATGCCAGGTCTTACGGCTGCAGATACTGTGATAATTGGACCTTTAACGCCTATGCGTTCAAGCTGATATTTAATGTCTCGTGTTAAGTTGCGGAATGAGACACGGAAAAGGTCTGCGAGCAATGGGCCGCCGAGGCGTAGACGTTTGTTTTTGAAGTGGTCTTTGTCGTCTTGTTGGCGTATGCCCATTTTTAGTTGGATAACTCGGTATGCCATTTCGCCTAGGAATATGGCCTTTTCTTTGCGGTTTGCGTCGCTTCTACCCAAGTGTGGTAGGAAGTTTTTGTCAAGGGCAGTTTCGGCTTTTTGAAGTCGGTATTCTTCGACTTGTCCGTGGGCGACACGGTTACCAATGAAAAGAATAGCATCAGAAGGTGTGTCTACACCGACTGCTTTTTCGAAAGAAGCAGCAAGTTGTGCTTGGATATCTTTATCAAGGCTTACTGCTTCTGCGATGTCTTTGTCTTTTTCCATGCTTAATGCGCGCATGATAACGACAAATGGAATTTCTGTTGGCACACCGGGCATTGTCACATAAATTGCATCGTCTGATTTTAGTTTAAGTTCTATTCTTGCACGGAATCCAACAGTTGTTGAGAAGATTTTTGCTTGGTAAACTGGGCTGGTTCCTTTGTCGTCTATGTCTACGATTACACGGTTAGGTGCAAGGTCTTCCATGGCTACGATAACACGTTCGGAGCCGTTTACAACAAAGTATCCTCCAGGGTCGTCTGGGTCTTCGCCAGCTGCGATTAATTCTTCACGGGATAGTTGACTAAGGAAGCAGAGTTTGCTTTTCAGCATGACTGGGATGTTTCCGATGTAGACAAGTTCGGTATCTTGTTCACGTCCGTCTACTACGGGAGTCATTTCAAGCGCAATTGGTGCGCTGTAGGCGAGGTTTCTTAGGCGTGCTTCCATTGGGTAGATTTCGTGTTTTGTTCCATCTACCTCGGTTACATAGGGGCCTGTTATTCTGCTTTGTGGGTCGATTACCCAGATTTGACCTAGTTTCACTTTATATGGGTTATCTGGGACTTCTATGGGGATTTCAGCCACTTCACCTACGACTTCTTGTAAGCCGTGGTCGATAAACTCGTTGTAGCTATCGAGATGTTGTCTTACTAGACCTTTGTCGTTGAAAAAAGCTTTTAGTAATAAGTGTGTATCTTCTTTCTGTATTTCTGTCATGTTAAACAGTCTCCAATTAAGTTAAACAAGTAAATGTGAATCTTTGTTAAGCCGATTCTTCTCACGTGAAAAAATTTCTCCTATGTTTCTGAGGGCACAAACACATCTCCGCAACCTCCTTATAAACATTGTTATAGCGGTTGCGTCTAAACTGTGGGTTGACTAAACTTTCATAGAGTCAAAACATAAAAATAACTTTTTTGGAACGCGTGAAACGGTTAAAATGCGCGCGCAACAAAGAAAAACAGTGAATTGTAGCAAACAAACGTAACCTGCAAGTCAGAGAAACTTTGAAAGCAAAGATAGCGGTTTTTCAGGCAAAAAACCATAAATAACAGATTTTTATGGCCCGAGGAATAAATAACATGAACACTTAGGCTTTTTAAGCAGGATGGGTATAAAGAACGTTGTTTTAGAGTTCATCCACTAAAAGAAGCAAGGTTGGTAATTTTATAAGTGAAGCAGCTAATCCGGCTAAGAACGTGGTGACCAAAACGGTCAGTATCTAACTATTTTGTATTTGTCTCTACCAAGTTGACGTTTACGTTTCTCTTCAGCTTCAGTTATTTTAGAGTTACCTGTTTTTACTTGGTAAGTTTTGGGTTTGTCGATTTCGTTGCCAAAGAAGTCTCGCTCTTGAACCACAAAGTCTCCGTCTTTACGAATTTTTGTGCAATCATTACCTTTCATTGCTTGGTCAAACGCGAAACGGTCACGCGCAATGTCACCTGCCATTTTTCTTGGCGACATGGTAAAACGCCTGTTAGTGTTCCCAAATCCATAAGGACGTTTATCGGTAGAGCTTTTTGGCAAGTCAATTGACCTTTGGATGCTATTTGAGTATGTTTACTTTAACTTTTCTATTGCCCATTTTTTAGCTTCAATTAAATCTGCCTCGTTTGGTCTGCCACGCCTAGTGAAACCAAATGTTTGTCCCAAACAAATGAAGTAGTCGGGTTCTAAGTGCTGTCCCTTTACTTCAAGGGCTTTTTTGACGCCTTCGTAAGCAAGTTTATTACTTGCACCGCCTCCAGCCCAGGTCATAAACAATATGAAGCGTTTGGCACTGCCCAAATCTGCCTCTTTTATGAAGTTTAACAGTTCTACATATGGTTCACCACCCCTTATGCCTGTGCCAAGAAAAACTAAATCGTAACCATCCAAAGGCGTACTTGAGGGGTCAAAGTTTTTGGTTAATTTTATGGATTTGCAGTTGATGCCTTGGGCGATTGCTAATGCAATTTTTTCAGTATTATTTCGGTGAGTTGAATAGATGACAATAGGGTTCATAGGCTTAACCTGTACTTATAATATGGGAACTAACGTTTAATAATTTGCACTGATGTTGATCCATAAATGGTGTTAACTGTTTTTTGGATGATTGGCATCAAGTTTTCTTCAACTTCATATCCAATGCAGTTACGTTGGTTTTGAATTGCGGCTTTCGTTGTTGTGCCTGAACCTAAAAATGGATCAAGTACAGTATCACCTTTTATGCTGAACATGTTAATTAGTCGTTCTGCGATTTTGTCTGGGTAAGCAGCGGTTCTACGTTCAAGCTCATCTGCGGTTTGTCGTGTGCCTTTTAGGGTCCAGATTTGGCTGAACCATTCATCACGTTGCTTCTTGGTGAACTTGCTCTCGTACCGTGTTTTATCGTGAGGTAGAAACTTGCGTAAGTTTCCCTTTCTGAAAAGCAGTATAAATTCGCAGTCCAATGTTACGTAAGCGTTTGGAGGTAGAAAACCCGAACCTAAAAACGCGCCTTTACCTTTATAGTGGGGTTTGGTAGTAAGTTTCTTCCATAAAATATATGGCAGTGTTATAAAACCAATTTTTTCACAGGCCTCAATTATACGGCTATGATTGGGAAAAAGCTGGAATTTGCCATCTAAACGTCTTGTGGCATCACCGATGTTTATGGCTGCAATGCCTCCCTCAACAAGGACACGATATGTTTCTTGCCATGTTTTTGTCAAGTTTTCATGCATTAAATCATAAATTTGCTCAACAACACCCGACGTGGACAGATTTTTCCAGAGGGCATCTATTCTTTTGTCTATTTGACAGAACTGAGCATCCCACATTTGAATCATAGGGTATGGCGGTGAGGTAAGCATTAAATGGACGCTATGGTCTGCGACTTCAGGCATTGTTTGACTGCTACCTATGATTATTTTGTGTTGGGTTTGCAAAGAGTATCTGAACAGTATTTAACGCGGTTATCGTTTAATGTTTTTTGGTAAAAAACGGTTTAGACGTGATTAACTGTAAAACTACAAGAGGTTTAAGCAGGAAGTTTTAGAAGATATATGCAGGTAGATTAGAAAATGAGTAGAGCCACGTTTTGGCGATTCTGACGTTAACGGTTATACCAAATCTAAGTTTGCATTAGATTTGCCTACTGGGAGTAATCAGATGCTTGTTTTTTTAAAAGATACATTAGGTATTGATGCTGACAAATATAGAACTATTCTTGACTTGCTTAATGTAAAAACTTTCAAAAGCGGTTTACGCAGTAGTTTATAAAAAAACGTTTGTTTTCCATGGTTGAATTGAGCGTTTGTAAATCGCATTTTCATACGTTTTTACTTTTCATGCTCTAAAACGTATCTAGAAAAACAATCATATACTTAGTAGGTAGTTTACGCTAAAAAATAGACGCAGTTAAGCTGCTTGTTTGTAGGAAATAATATAATAAGGAGGAACTAACCTTTTTGTGTTTATCTAACAATTTTGGGCTACGGTAACCAAGCCAGGTCAAAGGTGAAGGACTCAAGATCTAGGATCGCTTTGACATAAGGCGCTCTGATGGGAAATCCTTTCCCGCAGGGGTTCGCAGGTTCGAATCCTGCCCGTAGCACCATATAAAACC
>JGI24705J35276_12238533_pt1 | contig 25530 bp, 21 predicted proteins | sample TergutNt197P4_FD_35276 | JGI IMG/M metagenome (IMG submission 35276) | reverse complement strand
CTGAAGGCGGTCCTCGATCACGTACCACACGGCGTCTGTCTCTACGACGAGGCCGGTCGTATCGTGGAATACAATGCCCGGTTCCCGGAGCGCTATGGGATCCCGAAGGATCGGGATCTCCACGGGCAATCCCTTCCAACCGCCCTATCCGATGCCACCAACAGGGACAGGCATGAAGTATTACAGCGTCTGCTCCTGGACGAACATGCGGCGCTGCCCACAACCAAGCACTCCAGCATCGAACAGGTCTGGATGCATGACCTGGTGCTGCGAGTCACGCGCGATCCTGTTGATGGAGGCGGCTATATCGACACCGTCCTGGATGTGACCCAGGAGCACGTCAGACGTCAACATATCCAGCATCTGGCGACCCATGACCCGTTGACGGGCCTGCCCAATCGCACGCTGTGCCAGGACTTGCTCGCTGATGCGATCCGTAGCGTCAAGCCGAACACGTTGGCGGCCATCCTGTGTCTCGACCTCGATCGCTTCAAGGCCGTCAATGACAAGCTCGGCCATCCGATTGGCGATGTTTTGCTGATCGAGGTGTCAAAGCGACTGCGCAGCCTTTTGAAAAGCTGCGACACGGCTGTCCGCCTGGGCGGGGACGAGTTCGCTGTAATCCTCCGATGTCTGAAGCAGCCAGAGGATGCCGAACGGATCGCGAAAAGGATCATCTCGCGGTTGAGCGCCCCCTACCAGATTGAAGGTCACGAAATCTGTATCGGCACCAGCATCGGTATCGAGCTGATCGCAAAACCAGATTTTGCAGATGGTGACGTTCTGTTCCGCAACGCGGACCTGGCACTTTATACGGCGAAGGCACGCGGACGAAACACCTTCTCCATGTTTCAGCCCGAGATGTGCAATCAGGCCAACAGCCGGCGCGAACTCGAACGCGAGCTGCGCCTTGCCGTCGACCGCCGCGAGTTCGTCGTCTACTACCAACCGCACTTCGATCTGGCCACACAATCCCTCCGAGGCGTCGAGGCCCTGGCTCGCTGGCGCTCGCCGACCCGAGGCCTCGTGCTCCCTTCCGACTTCATTCCCTTGGCCAAAGAGATCGGCGTCGTTGATAAAATCGGCGCGCAGATTCTGGAAATGGCCTGCCGGGACGCCTGCAGCCTCCCTGACGATCTGACCGTGACGGTGAACCTGTCCGCGGTGCAGGTGCAATCCGATCACCTCGTGCCTCTGATCAGCCGCGTCCTGGCAGAAACCGGCCTCAGGCCTGACCGTCTGGAGTTGGAGATCGGCGAACCCCTGATGATTTCTATTCCGGAGACAACACTGGATCTGCTCAGTGACCTGAAGGCCATCGGGTGCCGGCTTTCACTGAGCGATTTTGGGGCCGTGTTCATGACGCACGTCCGTTCCCACCCCTTCGACAAGATCAAGGTCGGTAACTCCTTCATCCGGGATCTGGGGCTCAATTCCCATAGCCTGACGATGATCCGCACGTTGACAACCATGTGTCGCGGCATGGGTATCGAGTTTGTCGCACAAGGTGTGGAGACCGAAGATCAACTGGCGATGTTGAAGTCGGAGAGCTGTAATACGGCGCAGGGCTACCTGTTCAGCGTTCCCGCTCCTTTCGAAGAAATTCAGTCCAGTATACTGGCGGATCGTTGTGCAGCAGCCGCTTTTGACGTTCTGAGCGAGCGGGATGGTGATTGCATATCATTGGTCCCAGAGCTTCAGCTGTCGCTCCAACTGCCAGACGGCGTCCCGTCATCCTAGAACTCGGCGTGCAACCTTCCCGAGAAGACCGACACCGGCCCGCGATCGGCGTTGTAGGCGGGATTGACGATGAGCTGGTAGTCGGCGGTGAACGTCAGCGCGTTGTTCAGCGCCAACGCGTAATAGGTCTCGAATACCCGCTCCTGCCGATAGTTAAGCACACCATCACCAACCAGGATGCCGAGTCCACCGGCTGCAATAAAGTCGCGGTGATCTCGCGATAGACCATTGACCGCGCCGGCCACACCGATGACGTCGTCGGGCCGTCCCCATTTGGTCCCCTTGATTGACAGGCCACCCGAGAGGCTCCGATCGATATCGGTGAACGCCATGATTTCATTCTTGCCGTCGTTCCAGCTCCAGCGGCCGAACAGGCCGATATCGCCGGTCAGGGCCTGTTCGAGGTTGAAGGCATAGCCATATTTGATGCGGCCCTCGCGGGTCTGGGCGATGTCGAGATTGAGCGCGGGGTTGCCCAGCGTCTCACGATAGCTGCCGGAGTAGGAGCTGTTGAGAAAGCCCAACGTGCGGAGCTTGCCGGGCTGGCCGAACAGCTGATAACGGGTTTCCAGCTCCACCACATACTGGCCGCGCCGGAATACGTTCATGTCGAAATTGTTCGAATCCGACTCGGCATCCATCAGGAAATAGCCGGCGCGCAACGCCCATTGCTTCTGATTGAGTTCGGCGGTTGCGCCATAGCCGAGGCCGAGCTTGTCCGCAGGATAATCGAAGACACCCGACGCCCAGATAGACCAGTTCATGAAGTCCTTGCGCGGGTCATGCGCGTAGGAGTTGTTGTCGAACACGTCGGCCACAGCCATCTTACCGACCTGAAGCGTGAGGCGGGAAACATCCACTTTTTCGGCAAGCTGCGTTGGCACGCTGACGAGTTGTTCCTGCTCGCCGCCGAACCCGAAGGTTTGCCGGACAAACAGGCGCGAGGTGTCGTAACGCGGGTAGGGAAAGCCGGATTTTTGTGCCTCGCCGTTCGGAAAGCCGGCGGCGCCTGACGTGTCCTTGAATCCAAAACCCTGCAGCAGTTCCGGATTGTAGTAGACCTCGCCGCCATCCCACAGTCGCGCATTGAGGAAGAGAGAGTTACTCCAGGTCTCCTGAAATTGCGGGGCCGGCGTCAGGCTGTTCGGCCCGCTATAGGGCGCATTGAAACGCGGGATAGCCCTGCCCCACGAAGGTCGACTGACCGTGGATCTCCCAGCGGTCGGACTCAGCGTCAGTGATCTCAGGCGACGGCTGACGGACCGGCACACCTAGCCAGTCGATCTTGCGATTGAGACCGAGGTCAATCGACTGGGAATCCATTGAGGACGAATAGCGTACTCCCGACGGGAAGCTGACGTTCGCATTTTCGAAGTTGCGATAGAGGTATTCAAGCCGAGCGGTCCAGTGCGGGGCGAAGGCATATTCTACGCCCGCGCCAGCGGTCCAACCGAGCCGCCTGTTCAGCTTCTTGTCCTCAGTCCCGCCCGTCGGCGTGTTGAGAAAGCGCTCACCTGCAAACGCGAAGCCGCCGGTTGTGTAGAACAGCCAGGAGCCGGTCGTATAACCGAGACGGCCGCGCAGGGTCGCGACATAGTCCCAATCCTCTTCAGTGATCGAACGGGGCGTTGCTGCCGAAGAGACGATCTGGTTGGCATGCAGATAGTTCGGAAAGGAAACATCGCCTTCGACGCCGAGCAGGAGACCTGAGTTCAGCCGATAACTATAACCCACCTGTACCCCGGCAATCATGCCGTCAAAGACATTGCCGTTGGCCGCTGCGGCAGGGTCAGTCAGGGTCGGGTTGGATACGCCGCGGCTAAAGCCGACATGTGCACCGACGTAGAGGCCAGTCCAGTCGTAAACGGCTTTCGCTGCCGGCGTCTTCAGCGGCGGATCCGCAGCGAGGCCTGTGTCCGGGAAGATCAGTAGGCCAAATCCGAGGCCGACGGTCGTTTGCATCACGGCTGAGCATTCCATCGTCAAGTCACTTCCAAACGCAACCAGGACGATGGTCGCTCGTCCCTCAAAAGATTGCTCACATCGAGCGGGGGAGCCGATATAGCAATCAGTTGCGAATGAATAGCAATAGCAGATTAGATTTTTTCTAATACGATCCTCAGCGTGGGCAAATGGACGGCTCCAAAGAGCCGCGCTTTGCATGTGCGAAGCGATCGAGGTTCATCACCCTGGTCCACGCCGCGATGAAGTCATTCGCGAACTTCCACTTGCGCGATCGTCATTTTTGTCGCTTCCATCACCGCAAATTACACAACGATAATAAGGTATTAGCCCGCAATCAGCGAAGTCATTTTGCCACTTTCCTAAAGCCGCCGGAAGGACGGCAGGGCACAACGGGCGATGGCATGGCTGCCTCGCTGCAAGCTCCAAGAATATGAGCCGACACGCGCCAGAGTCTCCGCTCGTGTGCACCACGATCGATCTTGCGGCCGCCGCCAAACGGGCGTCCATCCCGCTGTCACGCCTACGCTCGCTGCCTTGCCCCTATTTGCAGACCACGCCAGCGAGCGCTGGATAAAGATTCAGCGGCAGGTCAGGTTGTGAAAGAAATCCTGTTTTGCCTTGAGCGAGTTTGCGGAGAAAAGATCGTTTGCGTTGGACAGTGGGATGCAGAAAACGCAAGGCCAACGACGGACAAATATCGGGTCGCTGCCGACCCAATTTACCGAGCAAACCCGCCAATGAGGTCGGCCGGTTATCCGATCACCGGTAAAGCGATGACGCTCGCAAAGTTGAGGATGGCTACTCGTTTCCCAGCTTCTCTAATATTAGACGCACGACCTGCTCATCTGACGTTTGTCTCAAGTCAACGTAACCCACCGTGGGTTCAATTCCCGGCAACTCAGTATCGTCTAGCCGGAGCGGAAGAATGTATTCAATGCTCTCGCGGAAGGCACGCGCTTGAGCAGCTTCCCGCTCGCGCTTTGTCCAAAGTTTCTTTGCATAAAACTTGCTGATGAACATCAAGCAATATTTGGCCTTGTTCTGATACACATCAGACAAATGTGTGTACAAATTTCTTCCCCAAAGAGACGATTGCTCATATTCATCGTAGAACACACTAAGTTCTGCGGCGACGAGCAAATGGGCGATACTTCGCACCCGCTCTCTATCTTCTCCCGCAAACGATAGAGCCACGTGATACTTTGGTCTCGACGCATGCTCCGTCGAATCCTGACGTGATGAACCTCTAGCAGCAATTTGATCTTCCCCACCAGCCAACTGCGTGCCGGCTAAATATTCCAAGTAAGTTCTAGACTTTTGAATCCAGATGAGCGCCCATCGAAAGTACTCAAAGTTCTGAGCTGCAAACCCGTCTTTCTCAGCTTCGTTTTTCTTGCAGTAGGTGTGCATCGGTTCCCATTGGGAGGACGCGGGCTGCTTACCCGCAACACGGAGCGCAACGTCTCTGATCAGTGATTCGATCGTTTCGACTTCCGCTTCTGTTAGTGCAATCCGCTCTATGTCTCCCTCAACTTGTTGTCCAACATTCATCGCATGAAGAAGCTTTCGGTATTCCACAACGCGGGCCTCGATGTGATCGAGGGCACGCTTTATGCCATCGATGTCCTGAATTGTACTTGCCATAGCCGATTCGTCCTTCGATCAAGCAGTTGCAACTGATACATCACCAATGAAGTCTTTGCCCTACCAGCCGCCATCGCGTCTGCCCTGTGCGAAGGTTAGAAGGGAGGGCGGCGTGCGGAGAAAAAGGCAGTATTGTGCTCGTGCGCTTCGGCGCCTTACCACCGAAATGGCGGCTATATCGCGTTTTTGCCCGCATCAACCGCAAACCGCTCGGTACGGAATTTCGCCACCCTTTCAATTCGATTAATCAGGTAGCTGCGATAATTCGACAGAATACCTCCAGCGTCGACTTCGTCCCTATTCAGCAGCGCATCTGTTTCTTGAAGAGCCTGATACAGCGTGAAGCCTCCAGCCTCAATATCAACCAAACGATCTGTCAAGTCGCGCTCCACGACAAGTCGGATGTCGTCTGGCAAGGTCGATCGTCCACCGAAGTAAATCAGCCGAAGGCCAAAGGCCCGAAGCCGCTCGTCGTCAAAGCTTTGAACGATAGCTAAGGCCTCCGGCAGCCCCGCATGGTGGAAATTTGCCATACGACGTTCATCATCCGGTCCGGGGAAACGATCGTAGATCTGCTGTTCGACATTAACAGCCGGCAACCGTGGCTCACGCGCGGCCACATAGGTTGAGATAACCCGTGAGCAGAACGCAGCGTCTTCCTTGATGCGGCGGGCACAAGCTTCCAGGTCATCAATTCCGGCGCCTCCAAGCATCGCGTCTGAGGCATCATAGAAGGCCGTCAGCATAGGCGCGGCATTGATCCTGAGCCTGCGAACCGGGCTCGGCTTCTCGGACAAATAGCCAAGTAGTGTTTCATCCGGCATTGCTGCTAAATTCTCAACAGCAAGGTCTAGCCGTAAGCACAATCGACCATTCGGTTGATCTGGGTCGGATCCCAAACAAACGACTGGGGTGTGATAGGCCTCGTTGCCAAAGAACTCCGTAAAGAAAAAGCCATCCTCCGAGTCTACGAAATCACTGACCGTCGCTTTCTTGGAAAACCGCACAAAGCGCTGCCAAAGCTCCGGAACGCGATCACGCACGCGTCGACACAGCTCAAGAGTTGCAGTCACGTCAGCCATCGCGTCATGAGCCTGGCGGTGCACAACATTATTCGCCGACGCGAGCCGATCCAAACGAAAAACTGGGCGTCCTTCTAGCCCGCGAGGAACTGATAGGCATGTCGATGACTGCGCTGCAGCCGCCATCACCAAGCCCAAAGCGTCAGCGCGGCCATTTCCATGACTGCTCGTCAGAAATGTCGGATGAAGCGTCTGAAAAAAGGCGTGTCTCAGCATCTCCTCGTCGAAACGAATGGAGTTGTAGCCGACAAAAATTGACGGCGACCAAGACAGCAGTGTCCTGCGAATAGCTCCAGTCATCTCATAGTGGGATGGGAGTCTTTTGTCGGTGATCCGATCGATGGATAGTCGATTTGTCTGCAGCGCGGCCGGATGGGGCACCACGTGCGGCAGCAGCCGCGAGCGCGCCTCAAATCGATCAATTTCATTAAGGTCTTTGTCGGTTCGAATCGCGGCAAAATGCACGATCTGATCGAAACCTTGCCTGAGCCCCGTTGTCTCCGTGTCGAAGAATACGAAGCTCATCAGCAGTCCCGATCTAGAAACGCCCAGCTAAACGAAATCTCATGGCTGACGCGCTTACGCGGAATTTCTTTGCCAGCAACTCAATCCCAGCATCGTCCTCAAGGTCCAGTCCACTTGCATCCAGTACGCCCGCGAGAAGGTCCCGAGGCATGAGGAGCTCGGAGGCGAACGCGTTCGCCTCGATCTCTAACGGGTCAACGCCTCGGGAGGAAACGTCGTCCCGCAACAAGACGCGGAACCCCTTGTCTACATGCACCTTCTTTTCGATCTCTTGGGCATGAAGCTCATGGTGCCCGAGCTCATGCGCGGCCGAGAACCGTTGCCGATTCGGATGATGCAGAGCATTTACGCCGATGATGCCGATCCCGTCCTTTATGAAGGCCATACCGGATAAATCATCCTCCAATGGAGCGTATTGGAGAACGATATTCCTCGCCTTAATAATACGTTCGACCGGAACAGGCGCTCCCTTGACCCCAAACTCTCGTAGGACGGCGCGTGCGGTCTGGCGAGCCCTTTTTGTATCAGGAGCTTTCACGACCCGCTTCCCGGTCCACGACGAGCGAGCGCATCTTGAATCAGATCGGCGAGTTGGGCTTTCCCCCGCGCGGTAACGGTTTCATCTGAAAGGACCATCGCAAAATCCTCCTTGGCCTCTGAATTCGGCGGAGTCGGCAACAAGTCGGAGACCTTCGAAAGCTCAAGCGCTGATGCGAGGCTGTAAACGTGGTGCAGCAACACATTCTGCCGGCCGCTCTCGATATTTGCCACCGACGCCCGCGACATTCCAACTTTAGCCGCCAACTCAGCTTGAGTGAGATCAAGCTTTCTTCGTCTCGCGGCGACAATCCGCCCGAACGCCACGTAAATCGGTCCTTCTGACATGTCTGATGTTTGCACCCAGCTATGCGGAATGTCAACGTCACAAACATTTTGTGTCTATTACTGACATTGGCACTGTGCTTATTGACAACATCGCATTTGTCTGGAATCCCTATGCTGTCGGCCGAGGTCTGATTGGACTGGCGACGAGCGGCAGGAGTTCGGATGCCCAGCGCATCCATGTCATTTTGGGGCGTGCAGCGAATGCAGTTGACCATGAGGAGACAACGTCAAGACGATGGCGCGCATTTTGTTGGATTGAGAAATGCTTGATTTGAAGAGCGTTGAATCGGTCTATCTGATCTTGGCCTTTGTCGTGCCAGGTATGATCATTACACTCGTCCGTGCGCAATTTTTCACCGGCAGGGTCCGTACCTTTTCTGAAAACGCGGTAACTTATATAGCGATCACCGTTCTCTATTATGGTCTGGCCGCTCCGCTCGTGGAACAAGTGCTTTCTATTCGCGAGCCAGGATACGCGAAGATCTCCGCTTGGCTTGCCTTGATCATTGGCCTGCCCGCGGTCATTGGCTTCGCCTTCGGCATCCTCGGCCAAAACGACGTGTTTCGGCACATTTTGCGGCAGTGCGGGGTCAACCCAGTCCATGCCACGCCGTCCGCGTGGGATTACGCTTTCGCCAGACTGCACGGTGACCACTTCGTGATGGTCACCCTTTCAGACGGCTCGACGGTCAGTGGCATCTACGGCGGTCACTCGTTTGCATCGTCCGATCCAACGGAGCGCGACCTGTTTCTCCAGGAGATATACGACGTGGATGGCGACTCCTGGAAGAAGAGACCCGAACAACAAGCCATTCTCATCCCCGCAAGAGAAATCAAGCACGTTCAAGTCTGGAATCCAAAAGGAGTCTGAATTGTCCCGCACTAACGATGGCTACCAGCCTACTCAACCGACAGACATCGGCAACAAGGGCTATCAGCCAATCCATCCGCCAACGCCACAAACCGGTCATCAACCCGGTACCGGGTCGAGTCCTGCGGTGCCGACAACAGGCAGCGGCGCGAAGCCTCCCTCAAAACCATGACAGCGACAAATCTCAATGAACCGATCGCCCAGTCCTATAACTCGCGACCATTGCTTGAAAATAAGGTAACACAATGCACAAAATTTTCATCAGCTACCACCACGCCAACGACCAGTGGGCCAAGAACCAGTTACAACAATGGGCCACCCAATACGGCCTGTTCATCGACGCATCTGTTGATACGAACGATATTGATGACACGCTTCCGACTGAAAGCATCCGCCGGATCATCCGGGATGATTATCTGAAGGACTCGAGTGTCACCATCGTTTTGGTCGGCACAGAAACCAAGGGAAGAAAGCACGTCGATTGGGAAATCTACTCCAGCATGTATGATGGAGCAATCAACAAAAAATCTGGCATCCTCGTTGTTCAGCTCCCGTCGACCTCTCCCACATATTATACAGCGGCACACGATGTCGAAAAAAGCACGATCTATCCTGATTGCACGTCGTGGCGTACCATTAGCGATCGGGCGGAATATGAACGACGCTTTCCATACCTTCCCGCCCGCATCATCGATAACCTATTGGCTCCAAAGGCAACGGTTTCCGTGACCACTTGGGATCGCATTACGAGAGATTTGAACAATCTCGTGACGATGATTGATGCTGCCTACGATGGTCGAACGTTCTGCGAATATGACCTCTCGCGACCAATGCGCTCCAACAATACACCCGTATTCGCTTGAGTGCAGGATTTGAAGTTTCCGTCAGCAATGGTTCTGCCGAGAAGCGCGCCGGGAATGTCATCGTTAGACAAAGCAGGAGGAATTGGTGTCAACTTTCACGGAAAGCCGCGTACGACAGCGCGCTCAGCGGAAGGCTATCTTAAGAACGGCGAAAGCCGTTCTCAAGGAGGAAGTAGCCGCGGCAAAAACCAAGAATAGTTTTGATGTTTTTCTCAGCCATTCGACCTCTGACGCCGAGATTATTCTGGGTGTGAAAGGCGTCCTGGAGGATTATGGCAAAACAGTTTACGTCGACTGGCTGGAGGATCCGCAATTGGACAGAACCAATGTCACCGCAGCAAATGCGGGAGTCATTCGGCAGCGGATGCGTCAATGCAAGTCACTCGTCTATGTGCATACTGAAAATTCTGGTTCTTCGAAATGGATGCCTTGGGAGCTTGGCTATTTTGACGGGTTCAACGGTGCGGTAGCGATACTCCCAGTGACGCGAAATCAACAAGAAAGCTATAAAGGCCAAGAATACCTCGGCATTTATCCATATTTGGACGAAGGTCCGGTCGGGGGGAGCACAACCGACAGAATGCGGATTAACAAGGACCGTTCAGCATCACGGCCTTGGATCCCTTAGGTCAGCGGTCCGTGAGTATGTCGTAAGACAGGCTGAACAGTTTGAGCCCTATTTCAGGTTGTTTTACCGCTCCGTTCTGCGCCCGTGCGCTTACGCTTAATGCACTCGATGCTTGTCGCCCGTCAAACGGTGAACCACATAATCTGCAGGTGGAGCCAGACTTGCTCCGGTCGAGGGTAACCTCAGCGAGCGAACAGTAAGGAGCCGCAAAATGATTAAGGTGACAGGATTCGACAAGCTTTCCAGGACCCTTGACGGAGCTTCGAGGGCACTAAAGGAATTAGATGGCGAAATCGGTACCGTAAGCTTTGATCCGCACGATCCAGCGAGCATTGAGGCGGCAATCACCGAGATTTCTCGGCTCGTGGATGAGAAGTTGGGCGATGCCGCATCAGATCCATTTGTCGTGCAGCTGGCCGATGGGATGAAGGAAAGCTATCGACAGGGCATTCTGGATAAGGCCGCCGAGGTACGCATGAAGGGCGATGATACATGATCGATCGTGGAAACGACCTATTCAAGCAGATCAATAATGCGGTGCTCGACCTGCAGAATGCTCACCTGCAGTCCTACTCAAGGCCGCTCAAGAGCCTGGCCCGCCTGCTCAACCACCCAGACCTTGCTGAGGCGAACGAGGCACTGAGGCGCGATGTTGATCTCGACGCGTTTCTAGCCAGAAGCATAGAATCTCAGGGGGCCATGATCGGAAGCGCAGCGCCCGCTTGGCCTGACGATTCGTTGAAGGTACTTGGCCTGTCGCTGTTGCTGATCGAGAAGTTTGCCGCGAACCCAGAGGAAATGGCAAGCTTCGGGCACGTCTACTTCCATTCAGGCAGCAAGATTATCGCAAGCGTGCAAGAGGTAACGCGCCAGATCATCATTCCGTTCGTTCGCGACTACAAGACATTCGTCTTAAACGGTGGCTCCTCGCCTGCGAAACTCGTCTTGCCGCTATCGGATAAGGTCTTCATTGTTCATGGCCAGGAAACGGATCCCAGCAATGCCGTCGCTAGATTCCTGCAGGACATCGGATTGACGCCCGTGGTTCTGCATGAGCAGGTCAATCGCGGCCTCACAGTCATCGAGAAAGTCGAAGCAAACAGCGATGTCGGTTTCGCGGTCGTACTGCTCACCCCTGATGACATGGGTGGTCTCAAGGGCCAGGCGCCCGAGCCGCGTCCGCGCCAGAATGTGGTCCTTGAGCTCGGCTACTTTCTCGGCAAACTTGGGCGCTCCAAGGTCTGCGCCCTTAAGCGCGGAAACATGGAAATACCGAGTGAACTAGCTGGCGTCGTGTGGGAACCGATGGACGAACGCGGGGGTTGGAAGCTGGCACTCGCGCGCGAACTGAAGGCAGCAGGCCACCAGATCGACCTAAACACAATCGTGGGCTGATAGACGCGCTATTCGTGCGGAGAGACCCGTCCGCAATTTCGCTCCAGGCCGGCATTTGACGGGATTCGCTTACGCTGGCTTGTCTCATAATATAACGGGATCCGGCCTGATTACTGAATTGAACTCCCCGTGGTGTGACAGCACGGGTCCCGTACGTCAGGCTCAAATCTCGCCGTCGCTGTTCTATGTTCTATAACCCGCCGTGGAGTCTGGTCGTCGCTTACGCTCCGCCGGGGCTGCGCAGCCGACCCAATCCGAGGCTGACGAACGCCGCGATCTCGCTCGGGCGGTGCGACGCGGCGAGGCGCCGATTTTCCTGATCACTAAGGCCGTTGTTCAATCCGGCCCAAATCGGCTGTGCGGCGTGCGCGAGGAGGCGCTTGCGTCCCATTTCCCAGCGCACATCGGGCGTCGGCGCATCGACGAAGGGCAGGAGCCAGCCCCCGTCGTCGACGCCGAGCGTCTGCGCGATATCTGCGGTGACGCCTCCGAAGCCGCCAGCGAGGAAGACCGGATGGGCGTTCTCAAGTGAAATCAGCGCTTCTTCCATCAGGCCGGGAATCTCGCCCTGGAAACCACTGCGCTTGCCGCCGAGCAAGACACGGCCTTGAGTGCGTGTCGCCATGTAACGGCGCATGCCGGTCAGCGCACCGCGACGTATCGCCGGGTCGGCAACTAACTGCGCGGCTTCGTCGCGCTCGCGCGTCGGATCCATCTCGACGCCATCGGGATCGAGGCAGACGATGCGCCCAAGGAGTCCGAGTTCGTCCTGGCGCGCCGCAAGCTCGGAGAGCTTTAGCTCGCGGTGCTCCTGCCACGCCAAGCAGATCAGCAGTGGACTGTCACGTCGGCCGTATCTCTGAAGCTCCTCAATCAAGAATGTGGTGTAGTCATCCTGTCGTAGATGACCTCCGTATGCGAGCGTACCACCCGATACCAACACGCAGCGGGCGATCTCGCCTAGCGCTAGGCGAAAATGGATATCGAGCAGACCCAAGCGCTCAAGGTCCGGACTTTCCGACACTGAGATAGCGATTCGAGCGCCGCGTAGGGCATCGGTTGGCAACAGCTCAGCCATGCGGCGCCTCTCTGACCCGCCGCGCGCCGCCAGGAGGCGCGGCGTCATGATGTCCAGCGCTGGAAATCCGGCCAACGTTGCGATCTCGTCGAGCACGAGCCGTTCGTCTGGCCCCAACGGTGGATCGGGATGCAGCACACGCAAGGTCCACGGGGCAGCGACGGTAGAGGGTGAGCAGGACTTCAGCCAATGCACAAGGGTAACAGGCTCCGGCGCATGCGGCGCCCACCAGGCGACGTCGTGCATAGACGCTGCCGACGCGAGCCGCGCCTGGCGCTGCCACAGGGCACGCTTAAGGCTTTCGTCGACCAGCCGGTTCAGCGCACAGCGGATATCGGCATCAGACCAACCGCTCGCGTCCCGGCGTACTGGGACGCGCGGGACGTGGTCCATCAGGAACGACCCACGCTCGTCACCACCGCCAGGGGCGTCGAGGATCACGACCGGAAGGCCGCTCTGCTTGGCGATCAACATCTCGCGCTGACACCATTCGCGGCTCGAATAGAGATCAGTGCGCAGCGCAATGAGGGCACCGACAGCGGCGCCCTGCCGCAGGGTATTGTCCCAGTTGTGGCCCGGCTGCAGAGCGTTGGCGTCGAAAAACTCACTTAGTCGGGTTTGGCCAATAATCCAACGCACGCGGTCGATCAGCTCGGTGATGCCGCTCTCCTCGCGGGCGCTCGGATGCTTGGTGTGGCTGATGAAGACCTGAAGCCGACGCCGCTGTCCGATAAGCTGGGCGATTGATTGGGCAAGATCTCGACAGCGAAGCTCGGCGTCCGGTTCGACTGGCGCTCCAGGTGCCGCTGCGGCAAGAAACTGGAAGCGGCCAAAGATGCGGTGGAGCTCGGTGCGATCGGTCGCGCTCTGATGGAGCAGAAGTGGGAGAACGCAGACGCGTTCAGGATTGGCGGCCTCCGCGGCCGCAATCTCACTCGCATAAGTGCGCCACGGTCCCGGGCCAGCCTCGACGGCGCGTGCGAATTCCCGGCCGAGCATCGGCACGATGGCCACGATCTCGGCCTGCAGGATGCCATTGGGCGGACCGGTGTCCGGAAACGGAATGGGCCGCGGTGCGTCAGCAGCGGAGCGCCAGCCCCGCGACCGGGCGTAGACCTCGACGGCACCGCCGATCAGCCCGGAAAACCGCACGCCGTGAAAATGCGAGAGCAGTTGATCGGCGGCCGTCTGCCCGGCGGGGTCGTCCGGATGCCAGACTGCGTAGATTTCAAGAACCGGGGGAAGCATGTCCAAGAGGCTGGATTTAACACAAGTGTGCCACCCTAACGAAGTTCGTTCGCGTTGCGAAGACGCATGCGCGGGCGGGACAACCTCCGAGCGTTTTATTGAGACTTTGCCGCGCAGACTTGGTAGGCCTGCTACGCAGGATTTTCCCCTTTCGTTTGGAGACCGGTCCATGCCGCGTGACACGGCGCCGCACTGGCGCGACAAGCTTTCTTCACTTCGTGTTCTCGACCACCCGCTGTTTGACCCGGAATTTCTTGCTGCCTGGGGAGATGAAACTTGGCATCCGAACGACGACGATCGCAGCGCGGCCACCGAGCTGCACGTCCAGTTGATCTCGCGTATCACCACGCAGCGCCTCGGCTACGGTGAGGGCAACGAGATTGCAGCACTGCGAAGCATGCACCAGATCTTCGACAAGACGCGGGAGACCACGAGCAAGTACCTCGGCTGCCGACACGTCGATACAATCGCGTGGCATGTCTTTAATACCAAGGTGCGCCCGTTCACGGCGAAATGGCATCGTCAGAGCGAGCAGGGCGCACTCGACGCTCTCGACGCGACTGACGTCTTTCGGTCGGAACTGATCGGAGTCCAGCAGGCGCTGTCCCATCTCGACAACCTGATGGTGGAGATTCGTGACGGGCGGACGGCACCGGCGCAGGCGTCATCGATCGCCGAGCGCGAGCGGCGCATCGCAGAGGCGATGGCGCGACCGCTGCCCTGGGGCATCGACGAGCGACTCGGCGGAATATGTCCATCCGACGCCCGAATGATAAACGACGCGGAGCGAATCGCGATTGAGGCGCGGCGCAATTACTACGGCCTTGAAGAAAACAAGGTGCACGCCGTCGGCCTTGCGGTCTCGGGCGGCGGCATCCGTTCGGCGACCTTCGCGCTCGGCGTACTGGCGGCGCTGGCGCGGCGAAACCTGCTGCCACAGGTTGACTATCTCTCGACGGTGTCCGGTGGCGGCTACCTCGGATCGTTCATCACGACCTACCTCAATTCCGATCAGCCCGCCGACGTGGCGCCGGCGCTTGGCCTGTGCAAGGATCAATTGCCGTTCCGCCGCACCGATGGCGAAGCCCAGGCGCTACGCCACATACGTCATTTCAGCAAGTATCTGGCGACCGGCTCGCCATGGGAACGTGCCAAGATGACGACGGCGCAGCTCTACGGTCTCCTAATCAATGTGCTCGGGGTGGCGTATCTTGGGGCTGGCGCGGCGCTCATCGAGTTTGCACTGCGCAGCATGGGTCTCGATCGTGCCGTCTCGCCGGTGACTTGGCTGGCATTGTTCAGCCTAGCAGTCGCGTCGGTTGGGGTTCCGTTGATGCTGCGACGAGGCGGCGCTTGGGATAGCGCCGACAAATGGTTGGCGATCCCGGCGGTCTCGTTGGTGATGGTGATCGCCTGGCGGCTGTTGGCCGGATTGCATGACGCTTATACCTTTGGCACCATGCCACTGATCTTAGTGGCAATCGTGCCATTGCTTGCCGCGGGAATAGTCGGATTCTTCGGTGACCTTCCCGTGCGCGTGCGTATCGCCTTAAGCGTGCTTGCGGCGGTCGCTGCCCCGGTCTTCATCCTGCTCGCTGAACTCGCGGCCTACGAATGGATGGAGCGGGATCCCTTGCCACACACCATCATGTTGCTCACCGCGATCCTTCTGGCGACGGTCTTCTTCTTCTACGTGCTCAACATCAACATCACCTCGCCGCATCGCCACTACCGCAAGAAGCTGGGCGAGGCCTACCTGATCCAGCCCAACGCCAGTGAGCCGACAGCTGTCAATCGACAAGCGAATGCCAATTCGGATCCCAATCCGCCGTCCCCGCCATTAGCGTCGAACGTGTCGTTGCTTTTGTCGAAAGCAACCGCAAAGGGGCGCTCCCCCTATCACCTGATCAATTGCGCGCTCAACGTGCCCGGCTCTCGCGATCCCGCGATGCAGGGCCGGCTCACGGACTTCTTCGTTTTCAGCCCGGGATTCTGCGGTAGCCCGCTCACGAGATACGCAGCAACCCTCCAATGGGAGGAGCATGATCCGCATCTTGACGTCGGAACCGCGATGGCCATCTCGGGCGCGGCAGCCGCACCCCAAATGGGGCTCGGAACCATGCGCCAACTGACGTTCTGGCTCGCACTGCTCAACATCAGGCTCAGCTATTGGCTGCGTAACCCGCGCCGGAGGGCGGCGATCCTCTCCACACCCACTCTATGGCATCTGTTTCAGGAGATGTTCGGTTTGGCGCACGAGAGGGGACATTTCATCAATTTGTCCGACGGCGGCCACATCGAGAACCTCGGCGTGTACGAGCTTCTGCGGCGGCGCTGCAAGTTTATCATCGCTATCGACGGCGAGCAGGATGCGAAGATGACCTTCCATGCGCTGACGACACTGCAGCGGCTCGCCTATATCGACCTCGGCGTTAAGATCGACATCAATCTCGACGACCTTCGTCTCAACTCGCGCGGCATGACGCGCTCGCATTTCTGTTTCAGCCGCATTGCCTACCCACAGAAGACGCGCGACGGCGGTTCGGTCTACGGCTACCTCCTCTACGTGAAGCTGTCGCTCACTGGCAACGAGGGCGAATTCCTGCGCCGCTATCGGCTCGATGAACCAAGCTTTCCGCACCACTCGACCGCCGACCAGTTCTTCACCGAGTCGCAGTTCGAGGCCTATCGCAGCCTTGGCGAGCACGTAGGCGACAAGCTGTTTCTGCCGGCAATCATCGGCGACGTTGAGACCGCGCCAAACTTTAATGTGGAGACATGGTTCACCGCGATCGGGAAGAGTGTGTTGGACGTCTAATCACGGTCCGCGAGGCCAAGGAAAAACGTATGAGAGAATTTCTCTGGGACCCGGTCGAAGACGTCATGAACGACAGCCTTCTGCGGATCGTCGACCCCGGCCCCCTTCGTACCCCAATCAATTCCTTCGTCGTCAGACGGGATGCCGATCTGCGGTTGGTCATGGAAACGCAGATTGCGCAAGACGCGGTCTCACGCGTCGCGGAATACCCGTCAGGTACGCTGCGCCGGAACGATGCGGTTTTGCGCTGGGACAACGGTTTCGGCTTCCAGGTCATCGGGAAAGGCGTCCTGTCGCACGGTCATCAATCGTCAAACGACTATTTGCGAGGCAAACATAGCGCTTCCGAAAGCAGCTCGATTCATTCAATCGAAGCGACCTTCGTCAACACAGAGGCCCCTGCGTACACGATCGATTGGCTCGAGAATGTCGACGACGGCTGGTACTTCTGGCCGCATTTCATCAAACTCCAGAAGACGGTCACCGAAATACGAGCGATCGGCCCCGGCCCCGTCGATCTGACGATAACCGATCACGATGTACAGGAATCGTCCAGCTCGCAGTGCGTCAGGATCCAGGTCGGCGACCGGGAGGTCCACCTCTGCGCCAAATGGATCAAATCGGGTGGACTTCGTAAGCCTGGCTGCCTCATCTATCGAAGCACTCCCGACGAGGAAACTCAGGAGCGCATTCGGAACGTCTTATCGTTTTCACTCGGCATTTTTCTGGTATCGTTGGGCCACACGGTTTATTCGGCCAACTGGAACAAGGTGTCCTTCAAATCGGTCAGCCCCTACAGTATCAGGGGACGTATATTCGAGCTGCCCGTTATGCCCCCCGCGCTACTGGCGATGCGATCTTACAACGAGATCGAAGCGGCTCGGCTGAACCGGATAGCAAGTGCACTCTACGCGGCTTACGATGAACTCGGGTTTGGAGATCTCAATTGGGGCTTCTGGCACGCGCGTTGCGCAACGCCGCATATCGCGCCGGTACACTTCGGTGCCATCATCGAGGCCCTCCGGAGGGTCTGTGCAGATCGTCTCGCCGGAGAGATCGCGACCAAGATCGTGGACGACAACAAGGAGTGGGGTACGTTCACCGACGACGTCAAGCTACTTGTCGAGAAGCTCGGGATTTCTGAGGACAAGAAGGCTCATCTTCGAAACGCCGTGGGGCTCATGAATAGCATGCCGCATAGGGCTGTAATGGAAAGCATCCTTACCCAACTGAAACTCCAATTGGGCAAGAACGAGGGCCAAGCATGGCGGCGCCGAAACGATGCAGCTCATGGGAGAGCCATCCCCATGGGTAGCGAGTTGGAAGCTATCCAAGATACTAAGCTGCTTCGCGGGCTCTTTGATCGGATGCTTCTGCGATTGGTGAATGCAAGCGACGTCTACATCGACTACAGCACCCCTGGTCATCCGATCCGACCGCCTGCTGACCCACCGACACGGTCCTCCTGAACGCGGTTGGGTATTGACCATGCACAGCAACAAGGGGGCAGGAACAAGCGTGCCGCAATCATCGGCATGAAGTTGGCCCGACCTAGCACGAGGGGCGAACGGTCCCACAGCCTGCCTTTTCAGGTCAATGTCGAAAGCCAGGGCTCACCGCTATCAACGCAGCGCCATAGAAACACCACTGCTTAGCCAGCCGTCATCCGCACGGACCTCCTAGATCACACCCCAGGCGCGATAACGCCCCCGCCCCGTGATCTCTCGCACGCCGATCTCGCCGATAAGGTTGAGCGCCCCACGTGGCGTGATCTTGGCGAACTTGGCAACCATGCCCACCGACACAATTGGGCGCGAAAAGAGAAGCTCGATAACTTCCGGCAAGCTACTCGATGATCGCCGGCCTTGGAGCCGATGCTCCATCTGGCCCTTTGCAAGATGTAGGCGGTTGAGCGTTTCGAGACCCGAGTCGGCAGCGGCGATCATTCCGTCGAGGCAAGCGGCGATCCGCTCGGAGCGAGATCTCGCCCGGCGTCTTTCCCGCGGGATCGTCTTGAGACCAGACGAAAGGCCAAGAAGATGAGAGGCCATTTTGCCGCGCGAGCGCAGATAGGCGCCGACCAACAGATTGCCCAGCCAGTGCTGACGCTGAAGCGGTTCGATTCGCTCCCATGCTTCCCACAGAATCGCACCTGCCAACGCTGGCGAAAGGCTGTCCGCCTCACTGAGAATCGCGCGCCAGTCTGCCAAACGCGACTCCTCGTCCCAGTCTTGATCGTAGATGGCCCTTGCGACTGCTCTGAACGGCCGCGGCCTTCGAGCACCCGACCGGCGGCGGCGAGTGCTGTCGCTTGCCATCTAAAGATGAGAATCTCACCTCAATGATTCTAACGGCTTAGGCTGGCACTTAATTTGATAATGCTCACCTGATTTTGGCACCTAATCTGAGAACGAAGATCGCAATATTTCTCTTTGCGGACGTGTGGTGCGTAACCTATTTCCCGACCAGATTGACGAAGTGTTCTTAGCAGAAGCAGCCGGAAATCTGGTGCAGTCTGCAAATTCCTAGAAGGTCGCGCAAGGCATCGCGGCAGCAGCTAATTGAGAATCCCTCGGCATTGATTCTCACATTAAGTGCCAAACCCCGTCGAAACGGGGAGATTCTTACAATTAACTGCCAAGCGACATCAGTCGAACTGCGCGCTGTGTGGCGGAAGCTTGATCTCATCGCTCGAGGCCCGCAGCAGCAACTCCGTTGCATCACCCGCCCGCGAAAACTGATCGGGCGCGCCGCGTCGAACTGGGCATTGATCTTGGCGAGCTTGGCCTCACCTGCCTTCATCATCCGCGCCAATGCCGATTTAGTGAGCCTACGCGTCGGATCTCAATGCGCGGATGACACTTTTATCTTGAGATCCGTCATATCCCTGAACTCACAACAAGGACCGACCGCCAGCTTAATGGTGACGCCCTTGGGCATCTTGCTCGCCGCAACCTCCGCGGTCGCGAGCGCGTTCATGATCGTCGGCGTGAATATCAGCGTATCCGGATTGGCACATTCGGCAACAACGCGTTCAGGTGAGATGCGTTCGGCGGCAACCAATTTGTCGTCGCGAAAACCAAGAACGTAGGTGTCGGCACCGGTATAAAATCTGGACGGCGCGGCGATCGATTGATGCATGTGATGGTGTCTCCTCGCTGTGGCTTCTTGATCGACCACCCCTACCCTTCAGCGTCCTTGACCGCGGTCGCTGCGCCGCAGCGACGCAAGTGGTTCATCCGAAATCCGCAAAATGGGTTCGCTTTGGTGTTGCGAACTCTCAAAAGTAATGATCTGCTCGAATCAGTGGGCTGGGCGTTGCGGCACAATAAAAATACAGTGGCCCAGAAGTCTAGGGAGGACCGGCCCGGCCCACACCAGTTTCTTTGCACCTCAAGCGCCCATCATTCCGCTACCCAGTCCTTCGGCTCCCTCTCGCTCAAGCGATCAGTCAGCCGCCTCGCCTGCCACCTGGCAGCCATGGCAAAGTGAACCGTCCCGCCGCTCTGAGCCCGTTTACGCGCTTCGCTGCCTGCCTGTCTGGCGTACCGTGCCGCCTCGCTGCGCATGCGGCGTTGCCGTTAGCTGCGAATATTGCCGAGGCATGTACCAGAATCGCCGGATCCTGCGACGCGCTAGCATCGGTCACACTTGCCGGCGCATCCAACGTGGTGCCATCGATTATATCACGGGCAACGCTTCGCGCAGAAGCAATCGCGGCGCATGCCTGCGTGTATTCAGGCTCTTGGTCCCTAAGCCAATGCACTACATGCGCTGCATAGTCCGCCGCCCATAACCGCAATCTACCATCGTAGTCCCGATCACTGCCGGACTTCGTGACCCTTGCAATGATCCCAATCGGATCAAGCGTGTCCGCCATCATCGCAATATGTCGTTGTCGTGCCCCTTGCGTCACGCGCTGCCCCGTCGTCCTCCTTGTTGGCCCTTTTACTGCAAAAATGTGGGCCCGCGGTCAAGTTGGGCGGCGCGCGTTGCGGTTGATAGTCCAAGTCCGACTAGCATTTAACTGTGGCAATCGGCCGCAATATATCGTGACACGAGATAAGTGCTCTCCGGTTATTGGCTTGGTTCAGCCCGTGGCGGTCCTGCTCAACGGCCTTCACATCAATGCATCAATGTGTCGAAGGGCGCTGAGCGCCTGTGACGCTGGGGCATTCCGACTACCGACAATGGTTCAGCGCGCCGTTCCCGTCAGATGAGATGGCGTGGGCGACACCACCAAACGTCGCTGAATCGCGTGTTCTCATGTTTCCGTGTCCTCAACCCTAAACCGTTTGGCCTCCAAGGACTAAGGAGGGACGCCATGCTGGAAACGCGGCGCTGAAGACCCTTTTGCGAAATCAGTGGCGACGCCGCGCAGCCTAGCGGCCGCTCATTGTCAGCAAACCTGGTTCGTTTGTACCGGCCATAGAGGAAGCGCTCATTTCAAATTCGTCTAGTGGGTGACAGAATTCGATTTAGCTTTGATAACGCAGTGTTGCCTTCCGATTGTCTGCCCGCAATCCGCCCATATCTATGTTCTAGATAGTAGCACGGTCGGTCATGCATAACGGCAAACCTCAACCAGTGGACGCAACAAGCGCGGAGCGCCAGAAGATCAAGTTGGCTCGACTTGAAATAACACTTGGTCGATTCGCCTGTAGCGACCCGTCTCGCCGTTAATTGCGCGAGACCAAACTGGCCGGACATACGAAAGATATCGCCAAAACGAGGCGCCCGGCGCGAGGCGATGACAGACCCTCCGCTTGAGGAGAGCAGAAAGTGAGGCCTTTGAGAAAGATGCGCAGAGTGGTGTCGTTACAAAGCTTGCACGCGATTCTTCCGGCAGCGGTCCTTGATGACGTGGCAATCGAATGTCATGGAAAACGAGCCGATCATATCACGCCGGCGACGATGATTTCGCTTGCGGACGGAGGGCTGCTCTCACTGCTGAGGGGTCTAAAGGCTGCTTTGAATGATGGAGAGAACGCCGCGACAGCCAATTTCTTGGCGCGCGCCGCAGCCGCTCATATCCTTCATAGTCAGGCCGTTCATACACACTCTGTTCCAGCATTGGCGCGGGCCGCGCGCCTTTCTAAACGTCATGTGCGACGAATCCAGCAGTACATCCGATCCAATCTTTCGCGCGATATCCTAATTGATGATCTTGCAAGACACATCGGTATCAGTCGAGCCTCCTTCGCGCGTCGGTTCAAAGCGTCAACCGGCATGACGCCACATCGCTTCATTGTTGAAATGCGGGTACGACATGCCGCAGCACTACTTGCCGATGATGGTTTGACCATTGCGGAGGTTGCGGTACGCAGCGGATTTGCCAGCCGGTCGCACCTGTCGGTCACCTTCCGTCGGTTTCTGAGGGTGTTACCTTCAGCATATCGTGCCCGGTCTTAATCGGTAGCTCACGCAACACGTAACGCCACTACCGACTCAAATCATTCTAGCGACCCTCCTGAGGTTTAATCCATGCGCTCACAAGGCCAACCTCGCTATGCGCCAGTTCGCTGTGATTGGCGAGGAAACACCCTGGATTTGTTCCCGCTTCACATGTCGCCGACGTTGACTGAATTCCGACTCGAACAGACGTCTTTGCGGATTGGCGGCAACGTTCGCTTGCTGACATCTAGTCAGGGGTTGGGTTGGGAGGAACTGTTCGTCGCCGTTACGGAGGAATTGCCCCATGATACGTTCCACGGAGCAGTGCCGGCCGTCTGGCTTGCGACGGCGTCCACGCCTGCGGAGGTTCGACGCATCGGGGTTCGTTCAGAGCATTATCGCGTGCTGCCGAAAAATGCCATATCGATTGCGGGAGCTGGAGACGCGGCGCATGACGAAATCGCATCGCCGTTGAAGGTTGTCCACGTCTACCTGCGGCAGGAACTCGTTGACATGGTTGCGGCAGAGTTTTTCAAGGACGGGGGCGAGAGGCGTGAGATTGGGTCATCGTTTGGTCTGGACGACGCCATCTTGCGGCAACTGCTGGTGGCGACCCGACACTCACTCAACGAAGAGCCAGCTAATCGGCTCAAGATGGATTATCTCTCGCAAGCCTTGGCCGCGCATTTGTTGACGAAGCACTCCGTGCTTGGCCCTGCGAAGGCTACGCGTCGAGTAACGATGTTCAATGCCAGAGAGGTTAGCCTGATTATCGACTACATCGCTGGAAATCTATCTTCCAACATGAGCATCGCAGACCTGGCTGGAATAGTCGGACTCGGACGGGCGCAGTTCATTGCGCGATTTAAAGCAACCACGTCAATGACACCGCACCAGTTTGTGACCATGAAGCGGATTCTCAAGGCGCGGAAATTGCTGGTTGAGCCACATGTCGACTACGCGTTTGTTGCTGAGTTTTGCGGTTTCGCGAGCCGAACCTACTTCATAACTACCTTCAAGCGGGCCACGGGGATGACACCAAATGAGTATCGTCGTCGGATGAAGTAGCGAGGTGACTTAGCAAGCAAGGCGGAGACCTGCCTGTATCATCATTTCGCACCATCGTAGCACGTCGTAGCTGATCAGTGTGAGGCGCTCGCGAAGTTGCGATTTCTCTGTTGATGCAGGTTGAAAATATGCTGCAATGCACCATGTGAGTGCTTTGGGAATCGAACGCCTCGTTGAGGTAAATGAAGGGGAGAAATTTGACGTGGCACATGAAGAGACTATGCGCGCTCAGCCCGTGTCGGGTTACATGCGGTCTTTGTTTCAGCGCGAGGAGTTACCGCTCTTTCGAGACCACCTGCTGAGACTTGACGCTGAAAGCCGGCACGCTCGTTTCAATGGCTTTCTCAACGACGGATTTATTGATCGTTACGCTGCTCGTTGCGCCGACGACGGCACCGTGATCGTCGCCTATATCGTCGACGGTGTGGTCCGCGGCGCGGCTGAACTGCATCCGCCGGAAGGTGAGACCTTGCCGGAAGTGGCCTTCAGCGTGGAAGCTTGTGTGCGCCGCAAGGGCGTCGGTAGCGCATTATTCCGCCGCTTGGTCATGGAGGCCCGCTGGAAAGGCTACAAGCGCCTTCGGATCACCACGGGTGCCGACAATTACGCAATGCGTGCACTTGCGCAAAAATTCGGCGCGAATCTGGTGTATCAGCTGGGTGAATCGACAGGCACGATCAATCTGACAAAAACCCCAGAGGCTGCATTTGCGGACTTGGCGGCGGCTCCCTTCACAACTGGACGCGCCATCCTCAACCTCCACGAAACTTGTTGGAACTTGCTTTCCAGCATGTATGGCAACCGCGCCGCGTAAATACAAAACGCGGTCGGAACCAGCTCCGATCGCTTTTGGGCGTAAGCGAAAGCCGAAACCGGAAGGCAGGAATTTGACATATCCTAAAAATATGGCCCAAAAGTCTAGGAAGGACGGACCTCGGCCCACACCCAGTTCTTTCCTAGCCGGGAAATTTGTCCGTTTGTCTCCTGACGTTATTACCAACAACGGCCGATCATTCGGCGGGCCAATCCTTCAGCTCGCTCTAGCGGTCAGCTAGGTGTTCTCCACGGTCATGTCCGAGACCACGCTGAAGCTACCCAACGCACCAGCCTTCAGCGTGCCACCTGACACGATCGTTGGCCCATTGTAGCTGTTTGGGCTGGTTAGAATCGTCGTGCCACTGATTTGGTTCACCGCGCGAATGCCAGGGGATGCGAGGCCGAATATGCGGGCACTAACGGTCAAAGTGTCTGTGTGGTTGAAGTTGATCGTGCTGGTGCCAGCGCCAAGCGTCACCATAGGGGTGTTGAGAGTACCCGTCGGAGCTGGGGCAGAACCCATTGGTGCGCCGAAGTTCAATGTACCCGTGGAGCCTGCTCCGCTCGCGATGGTCGTGCTCGCGGTGGCGTTGACCGTGCCACCGTTGGCAATGGTCAGAGTTCCCGCAGCTGTATTGCCGACGATCAAGGTGTCGCCGGGAACAGTCCACGTCGGCTGCGTCGGGGGCGTCGTCGGAGATATATCGCCGCTAACGGTGATTTGTTGCGCCTGAACGATATCAGCGCTCAGCATCAGAGCCAGCGCAGTCGTGGTGGTGAGGAAAAGCTTTTTCATAAAGGCTCCCTCATTCGTTAGACTTCAGAGGACTCCACGGCGCATTGCGGGTTGAACGAACATGCTGGAATCCTTCGTCTTTCGTACTGCGTGAACCGTGAACCAACGACTCCCCTTTGCGATCGACCGCATCGCCACTCCACTCATGCGCTATGCGTCACCACTGATAGCGCAGACCTGCGGTGCCTTTGACGCCATCGCGTTTGCCGCCGCCTTCGTTCGAGATCGCGAACTGATAGCCCACCTCAGTAAAGGCGGAGAAATGGGTGTCGATCCTGGTGGTGAAGCCGGCGTCGACATCCATGTCCTGCCCGCGCGAGATCAGTGGCACGCTATCCAGCCCAAACAGCGTTACCGAGGGGGGCCCAAAGTCGCTCCAGACATTGGTGCGCACGTAAGGCTGCCACACCTGTCCGCTGTCGGTGGTGATGGTCCACTTGCCCTTCAGTCCCACACGAGCGGTCGTTTCTGAACTGGTGCCGAGCGCCACCGGGCCGAGCCCGTCATTGCCCGAGTCAAAACTCACATACTGCCACAGCAGTTGCGCCTGCGGCTCCAGTACGAAGCCAAAACCCAGCTGCGGCAGTGAGATCGGATACCCGCCTTCGAGCGAGGAGATAAAACCCGAACCCGTGGTCTTGAGACTCGCGAACTCGGTGCTCGCACCCCCGTTATAACTCGTGCCCTGTAGCACCAGGTCGACGTACCAGCCGG
>JGI24705J35276_12238534_pt1 | contig 25561 bp, 24 predicted proteins | sample TergutNt197P4_FD_35276 | JGI IMG/M metagenome (IMG submission 35276) | reverse complement strand
GTTGCCATCGGCAGCGGATGGAGATTGGAGGCGATCAGTTGCTCGGCCGCCCGGATGATGACTGGACCGCTGCGGTAGTTGCGGACCAGATGGTGGACCTGGGGACGCATCTCTCGGATAAACGTGTAGAACCATTGGGGATCTGAACCGCGAAACCCGTAGATCGCCTGATCCGGATCGCCGATGGCAAACACGGTTTCGGTCCGTGCCAGGAGGGTAACCAGGGCGTATTGCGCCTGGTTGACATCCTGAAACTCATCGACCAGGAGATGGCCGGTGGCGGACCGGATGGCGGCGGCCGTTCCATCCTCCTGGCGCAGCAGCTCCACGGTGCGCTCCACCACCGCCTCGATGTCGACCAGGGACCGTTCCGCCAGAACCGCGAGATACCGGCGGGCTTCGGCTGAATACTCCCCGGGATCGGATCGGCTGAACAGCTCGCCCAGATCGCGGGCAAAGATTCTTTGTTTTTTAGCGCTCCAGTCGGGAAAAAGTTCCTCGACCAACTCGGCCCGCTCTTCCGGTCCCACCACCTGCAGACCAGGGGTGCGGCGCCGCAACTGGGCCAGGCAATAGCCATGAAAGGTGGCGACCGTCACCTTCGCCCGATCGAACGCCGCTCCTTGCAGCCGTTCCCGGACCTCATTCGCCGCCTTGTTGGTGAAGGTAATCACCGTACAGGGGCGGTCCGTCTGCGCGGCCAGCCGCTGTGCCCGGCCCACCAGGGTATGGGTCTTGCCGGTGCCCGGTCCGGCCTGGACCAGGACCAGGGGGGCGGTGCTCTCCACCGCGTCTCTCTGTTCGCGGTTCAGCGCCTTGATCGCCGGAATTGGCGCCGCACTGGGCACCTCCTCCCGCGTTTCCAGGCGCTGGCGTTTTCTGGCCGTTTTGGGGACCGGGCCGGCAACCGGGCCGAACAAGCTGGCCTGGCCGCACAGCGCCGCACGCTCTCCTTCGGAAAAGACGGTGACCACCCCGAATTCGCCGTCATAGCCGGGTTTGCGGATCACCCGGTTGGACCGTACCCGTTCGATCGCCTCGGCCAGCAACCCAAATCCCTTGGCCCGGATATCCTCCACCGGGGTGTCGAGCAGCAATCCGAACTCGGAACCAAAGGTGTTGATCAGGCGGGCATAGCCTTCCATCACCTTCTTACTGGAGACACCACAGTCGAGCAGCTCGGCCACTATCTCCGCCAAGGGCACCAGACTGTGTACCCGCGGGCTGCCCGGCGGCCACATTGGCCGTTCCCGGTCGGCCAGCTCCATCACCCTGTGGAGCACGCCGATGGTCAGGGGCTTGCCGCAAACCGGACAGAGTCCGCCGGTGTCCCGCGTTTCCCTTGGTTCCAGGCAGACCTGGCACTTGCGGTGGCCGTCGCAGTGGTACTTGCCCTCTTCGGGATAGAACTCAACCGTGGCGGTGAAGACCTGCTGCCCGGCCGGGTTGACCGGCGATTGCAGGGCCTCTTTCATGGCGAAATAATTGAAGTCAGTGGCGAACAGGTTGGCTTCGCGCCCCAATTTGGCCGGAGAATGGCAGTCTGAATTGGAGATGAGGGTGAAACGGTCTAAGGCCGCGATCAGCCGATTCATCTCCGGGTCCGAAGAAAGACCTGTCTCCAGGGCAAAGACATGGGGGCTGAGGTCGCCGAAACACTCTTCAATCGAATCAAACCCCGATTTCGAACCGAAGAGCGAGAACCAGGGGGTCCAGATATGGGCCGGGACCAGAAAGCCCTGCTCCGCCTTTTCCAGAAGAATCTCCAGCAGGTCGCGGGAATCGAGCCCCAGGATCGGCCGGCCGTCGGCGGTGATGTTGCCCAGGGTGGCCAGGGTGGCATTGAGACGGCGGACAGCGTCAAAATCCGGGGCATACAGCAGATTGTGCACCTTGCGGACCTGGCCGCCCCGTTTGTAGATGGAGCTGATCTCGGCGCTTAAGACAAAACGGATGGCGGTAAGCTCCATCGCCGGCCTGATGCCCGGCGGCAACAGGTCGCTGATCTCGGCGGCCGGCTCGGCCCGCAAGCGAAAGAATCCCGGCTCAGCCGCCTCCAGGCACTCGTGGAGATGGGCAAACCAGCCGGGATGGGTGAAATCTCCGGTACCCACCACCTTAATTCCCTTGACCGCCGCCCAGGCGGCCAGACCGTACAGATTGCTGGCCTTGCTGGTGGCCCGGGAATAGAGGCTGTGGACGTGGAGATCGGCAATGTAGGTCACCATCACACAATCCCCTTCCAGCCGTAGAGTTGATGGCGCTGGACATAGCCCAACACCGGCGGCGGCAAGGCGGCCGGCACCTTGCCCTGGGCCAGTTCCTCCCGAATGGCCGAAGAGGAAACCGGCAACTCGATATCATCTAAGTAGAGCGCTACCCGGCCGTCCCGACCATGCCAATGGCCGCAGTCACCATCACGGACAAAGGCCGGGGCAAGGGCACCAAGCATCCGGTCGACCTGATCGTGGTCAACCTGATCCCGTTTGACCACGATCAGGTCAACCGCCTGCAACAGCTCATCGATCCGGTGCCAAAGGGGCAGATCGAGCAGCGAATCGGACCCGATGACCAGGCTGTACCTCCATCCCGCCTCTTGCCGCATCAGCGCCTGCACCGTGTTGTAGGTATAGGAGGGCGCCGGCAACTGCTCCTCGATGCGCGAGCAGCGGACGCGGCCCCCGCTTTGCCGGTAATCGGCCAGGGCAGCCTCGATCATGGCCGCCCGGTGGGCATAGGGCGCCACCCGCCGGTGTTTGTGCGGCGGCAGCAGGGCCGGGATGAACAGCAGCCGGTCGAGCCGGCAGCGGGCAAGCACATGCAGCGCCAAAGCGATGTGGCCCTGGTGGACAGGATCGAAGGTGCCACCGAAAAGCCCGATCCTCAGCGCGTAATCTGCTGCAGCCACGCCTCAGGCCCGGATTTCTCCGGCACCGTAGACGATGAACTTCTGGGTGGTCAGCTCCTTCAGGCCCATGGGGCCGTAGGCGTGCAGCTTGGTGGTGGAGATGCCGATCTCGGCACCCAGGCCGAACTGACCGCCGTCGTTGAACCGGGTGGAGGCGTTGACCATCACCGCCGAGGCGTCAACCTCGCGCAAAAACCGCTGGCTGTGCTCGTAGGAGCCGGTAATGATGGTCTCGGTATGCCTGGAACCGTATTGGTCGATATAGTCCATGGCCTCGTCGATCCCCGACACCACCTTGACCGTCAGGACCAAATCGAGGAACTCGGTGCCCCAGTCGCTGTCGGCCGCCGCCTCAATCGTTTCATCGCAGATCTGCCGGCTCAAAGGGCAGCCTAAGATGCGGACCCCTTCTTTTTTCAGGGCGGAGGCGGCCTTGGGCAAAAATTCCTCGGCGATTTGCCGGTGGATCAGCAATCCCTCCAGGGCGTTGCAGACACTCGGCCGCTGCACCTTGGCGTTAATGATGATTGGGATAGCCATCTCTTGATCGGCGTCGGCATCGACAAAGCAGTGACACACCCCCTTATAATGCTTGAGCACCGGGATGCGCGATTTCTCGGTCACCGCCCGGATCAGACCCTCGCCGCCGCGGGGGATGACCAGATCGATATAGGCCTCCTGCAGAAGCAGGACATCGATCCCCTCCCGGTCGGTAAATCCCAGGACCTGGGCCACGGCGGGATCCACCCCGTGCTTAACCAGCACCTCCCCCAACACCTTGGCCAGGGCCAGATTGGAATGGATGGCCTCGGAGCCTCCCCGGAGGATAACGGCGTTGCCGGTCTTGAGACACAGGGCCGCCGAATCGATGGTCACGTTGGGCCGCGATTCGTAGATCATCAGAATGACGCCCAGCGGCACCCGCATCCGGCCGATCACGATGCCGCTGGGCCGGCGGCGCATCTCGCTGACCTCACCCACCGGATCTTCCAGGGCAGCCACCTCGCGCAGCCCCTGGACCATGTCCCTGATGCCCTTTTCGGTGATCCGCAGCCGATCAAGCATGGCAGCGGACATCCCCTTTTGCTCAGCCGTAACCATGTCCTTGTGATTTTCAGCAAGGATATAGGGCTGTTGCGCGATCAGCGCTTCACCGACCTCAAGCAGGATGGTATTTTTCAGGGCCGCCGGCATGGCACTGAGACCACGGGCCGCACCCTTGGCTTTTTTTACCATCTCCAGGACTGTTGCTTCGATCTGTGCCCGTTCCATCGCGGTGCTCTCCTCGTGTGGTCTTCAATCTTGATGCCTGCTGCTTAAATATTCAGTATGACGCGAAGCAGGCCCATTGTAAAGCGGCTTTACAGCTCTCCTTCGCGCCCCTGGACCACCAGATTGTCGCGGTGGATGACCTCATCGGTATCCTTGGTCCCGAGAATGGCGGCGATCTCACCGGTCTTGCGGCCCTTGATCCGTTCGATCTCCACGGCGCCGTAATTGCTCAGCCCGGCGGCGATCATCACCCCCTGACGGTCAAGGCAATGGACCGGGGCCCCGACCGCGAAATTGCCCCGGACCTCGACGATGCCCGAAGGCAGCAGGCTTTTGCCCTGTTCGACCAAGGCCCGGCGGGCGCCGTCGTCGATCACCAGATACCCCTGGGGTTTGAGCACGTAGGCGATCCAATGCTTGCGCCGGTTGATGGTGCCCTTGCCGGGAAGAAAAAAGGTGCCCACCAGCTCGCCGCTGAACAAAACCTTTAAAATCTCCGGGTGCCGGCCGGGGCCGATGAAGGAGGAACCGCCGCAGGCTGCCACCATTTTGGCGGCGCGCAGTTTGGCCATCATCCCGCCGGTGCCCAGCGTGCTGGTCGAATGGCTGGCCATGCGCTCGATTTCCCTGGTGATGGCGGCCACGGTATAAATGGGCCGGGCATCGGGATCTTCCAGAGGATGGCCGGTGTAGAGGCTATCGACATCGGTGAGGATGATGAACATGTCGGCGCCGATCATGTTGGTTATCAAGGCGCCCAAGGTGTCGTTGTCGGAAAAGCGGAGTTCTTCGGACGAGACCGTGTCGTTCTCGTTGATGATCGGCACCACCCCGAACTCGAACAGGGCACGGAGGGTGTTGCGGACATTGAGATAGCGGCCCCGGTGGGAAAGGTCGGAATGGGTGAGCAGCACCTGGGCCACGGGCTGCTGGAACTCGGCGAAGGCCAGTTCGTAGGCCTGCATCAGCAGGCCTTGACCGGTGGCAGCCAGGGCCTGCTTGACCCTGAGTTCCTCGTGCGGGGTCTTGACCACCCCCAGCCGCTTGCGGCCGGCGGCCACGGCGCCCGAGCTGACCAGGATCACCTCGCGGCCGGTTGAATGAAGAAAGGAAATCTGGCGGGCGATGTTGGCGATGATCGATTCATCAAGGCCGTTGTCGCCGGTAAGCACGGCGCTGCCAACCTTGATCACCACCCGCTTGGCCTGATCAAACAGGGTCTGCCGATAGTAGAGCCCGTCTTCCTTACTCACCTGAAAGGTCATGGCGCGCCTCCGCCCGCTGCTGCTCCAGTAGATCGCCGAGCAGCTCACGCAACGATTCCAGGCCATCCCCCTCCTCCGCCGAAACGGCAAGCAGCGGCAGGTCAAGGCCGGCAAATTGTTCTTTGACCTGTTCAAGCCGCTGGGCATCGATCAGGTCGATCTTGTTTAAGACGATCACATGGCGCCGCTCAAGCAGTTCCTGCTTGTAGGCGGCCAATTCCCTGGCCAGGGTCAGGTAATCCTCGTAGGGCTGTTCCCCAACGCCCGCGGCATCGATGAGGTGGAGCAGAATCGAGGTCCGCTCGATATGACGGAGAAACCGGTGCCCCAGACCCACGCCCTGATGCGCCCCCTCGATCAGCCCCGGAATGTCGGCGATGATGCAGGGATCGATGTATCTGAAGGCAAGCACCCCAAGCTGCGGGGCAAGGGTGGTGAAGGGATAGGGGGCGATCTTGGGGTTGGCCGCTGAGAGTTTGGACAACAGCGTTGACTTGCCGGCGTTGGGCAATCCGATCAGACCGACGTCGGCCAGCAGCTTGAGTTCGATCAACAGCCAGCGTTCCTCGCCCGGCTGTCCTGGCGTGGCCTTGCGTGGCGCCCTGTTGGTCGAGGTGGCGAAACGGGTATTGCCCAGGCCGCCCCTGCCGCCCGAAGCGGCGCAGAAGGTTTGCTGGTCTTCGGTCAGATCGACCAGGACCGCACCGGTTTCAGCATCCTTGATCTGCGAGCCCAGCGGTACCCGCACCACGCAATCGCCGCCACCGCGGCCATGCTTGTCGCTGCCTTGGCCACCGAGGCCGGATTCGGCCTTGAAATGGGATTTATAACGGAAATCGATTAAGGATTGCAGATTGCGGTCGGCCCGCAACAGGACATCGCCGCCCTTACCGCCGTCGCCGCCGTTGGGACCGCCCCTGGGCACAAATTTCTCCCGCCGGAAACTGACGCAGCCATTGCCGCCGTCCCCCGCCTTGACGAAAAATTTGGCTTCATCGACAAAACCCATGGCCTATCCGTGACCTACAAGCAAGACAATACGAAAAAACCCGGCATCAACACATCGTGATGCCGGGTTGCAACTTGATGCGGGAAGCCGCGCCGGTCAAGGCGCCGTGCCTCCCGGGAAAACGATCAGTCCTGCTCGGGGGGATAGACGGAAACGCGCTTGCGGTCCTTGCCGAAATCCTCGTATTTGACAGTCCCGTCAACCTTGGCGAACAGGGTGTAATCGCGGCCGCAACCGACATTGGTACCGGGGTGGATCACGGTACCCAACTGCCGCACCAGGATATTGCCAGCCTTGACGACCTGGCCGCCGAACCGTTTGACTCCGCGCCGTTGGCCGGCGCTGTCGCGGCCGTTGCGGGAACTGCCGCCTGCTTTCTTATGTGCCATGGTATGCTCTCCAGATGGACTTTGCTTATGCCGAAATTGTCTCGATATTCAGGGCGGTGTACATCTGCCGGTGGCCTTTCTTGACCTGATAGCCCTTCCGCCGCTTCTTCTTGAAGACGATCACCTTCTTATGCCGTCCCTGCTCCACAATCTTGGCCACCACCTTGGCGCCGTCGACCACGGGCTGGCCTATCTTGACCGTCTCGTTGTCAACCAGCAACAGAACATCCGCCAGTTCAACCGTATCGCCCACTTCGCCCTGCAGCTTCTCAACGCGAAGCGTGTCACCGGCCTCTACCTGATACTGCTTGCCGCCGGTGCGGATTATTGCATACATGCGACTCCTCCTCTCTCTCCTCAACGGGAACGTCGTGCCGTAGAAATAATTAGTCGTAGAACTTGACATTTAACTCGATTGAACCCAAGCTTGTCAAGAGTTATCTTCATCAACAGCCCTTTTCCCCTTGCTCCTAAATAAAGCAGGAATCAACCGGGCGGATGAGGCCACAACGAGGGGGGAATTTTACCCCCCAGAGGATGGTTTTTCCTGTCGCGGCCGGCGAAATAATTGTACTCTATCAGCAACGAGATGGCCGTCTCCGCCATTGCTGACGAAAAAAGCGGCGGATTTTTTTGTTTATCCTCATCACCCCCTATTCCAGGAGAAGCCCCATGCAGAAGATGGAATGTCCCTGCGGTTACATCTACGATTCCGCTGAAGGCGATTATGAACACGGCGTGGCGCCGGACACCCCCTTTGCCGACCTGCCGGATGACTGGGTCTGTCCGAAATGCGGGGCGGAAAAGGAATTTTTCTATGGGGTTGATTGAGCGTTTCCCCCGCAAACCGGATGAAGAAACTGGGTTGCGGCTGTTTCTCCCTGCCGTTGCCGCGCCCTTCACCGGCCCAGTGTGCAGGGCTTGCAATGCCGCTTCGCCATTGGGCCATTTTTTTCTTGTGCAAAAAAGATCGATACAATAGCATCGACTCTTCCGGAGCAAGAAACGCTCCCCGTTTACCCCAGGAGGACCTGGTCATGTTGTTTTCCTGTCGCATTTTTCTTATTGCCACGGTTGCCATCCTGGTTGTGGCCTTCTTCCGAGTTCCGGCCAGGGCTGACTACTACAACGAGCCGGCCGAGCTGGTGGACCGGGCGACCTCGGTGTACCGGAGATTTCTGGCCGATCCCAACATGGAATGGTTCCGAAACAATGTCGGTGCGGCCCGCGGCATTCTCATCGTGCCGCAGATGCTGCGCGGCGGCTTCGTGGTCGGCGGCTCCGGAGGGCGGGGGCTGCTGATTGCCCAGGATCTGGTCACCAACAAGTGGAGCGCGCCGGCCTTCTACAGCTTGGCCTCAGTCTCCATAGGCCTGCAGATCGGAGCCGATGCCTCGGAAATCATTTTGCTGATCATGACCGATCGGGGGCTCAATGCCATGCTGTCCACCGACTATAAGCTCGGCGCCGACGTGGCCATCGCCATCGGACCGGTTGGCGGGTCGGCCAAGGCCCAGACCGCCGACATCCTCGCCTTTGGCCGTTCGCAGGGCGCCTATGGCGGAGTCAGCCTCGAAGGCGCCGCCATCTCACCGCTGGACGACTGGAACGCGCGCTACTACGGTCAAGGGGTGCAGATTTTCGACATCCTCATCAACCAAAAAGTGGACAACAACCAGGCCGACAGCCTGCGCCGACTCCTGCCCAAACCGCGCAGCGCCGCGCAGCCGCTCGGCAGATAACCGGGCCATCCCCATGCAGCAGGAGCCGCATCTTTCCCCCGATACCGGGGCCCAGCCGCCGGTTTTCACCCTCATGCGGCCGGGCCCGGGCGATCTCACCGTGGCCCTGACCGGCTCTTGGACTCTGCATGGCCACCCCCCTGACCCGACCAACCTACTCGCCGCCCTCGACCAGACCGTCCGCCGTCTGTATTTTACCAGCGACGGCCTGACCCACTGGGATACCCGGCTGCTCATCTTCCTGACCGCCATCCTCGACACCGCCGGGCAACGGCAGATCGTGGTGGACCGCGCCGGGCTGCCTCCGGGTGTGCGCCGTCTGCTGACCCTTTCAGAGGCGGTCCCCGAACAGGTCACCTACAGCCCGACGGGCCGGGAACTGCTGGCCACCCGCGTCGGCCGCGCCGTCCTGGCCCTGGTCGAGCAGGGCCGCGAGGTGGCCACCTTCACCGGTGAGATCCTTCTGGCCATCCTGGCCCTACTGGCCGGGAAAAAACCGTTCAAGGCCCAAGATTTTTGGTATTTTATCCAGAATTGCGGCATCGGTTCCCTGCCGATCGTTTCCCTGATCGCCGCCCTGGTGGGGGTGATTCTCTCCTTCGTGGGCGCGGTGCAGCTGCAGATGTTCGGGGCCCAGATCTATGTGGCCAACCTGGTCGGCCTGGGCATGGTCCTGGAGATGGGCGCCCTGATGAGCGGGGTAATCATCGCCGGCCGCATCGGCGCCTCCTATGCGGCTCAACTGGGAACCATGCAGGTCAACGAGGAAATCGACGCTCTGCGGACCATGGGCATTTCGCCGGTGGGGTTTTTGGTGCTGCCCCGGATCCTTGCCCTGATGCTCATGCTGCCGTTGCTCTGCGTCTATGCCGACATCATGGGCATCCTGGGTGGCTCGGTGATCGGCGTGACCATGCTCGACCTCTCCCTGGTGGAATTTCTGGAGCAGGCCCGGAAATCCATCCAGCTCAGTCAGTTCGGCCAAGGCATCCTCAAGGCATCGGTGTTCGGCGTGCTCATCGGCTTTGCCGGCTGTCTGCGTGGCATGCAGTGCGGCCGCAGCGCCCTGGCGGTGGGCGAGGCCACCACCTCAGCGGTGGTGACCTCAATCGTGCTGATCGTGGTTTCGGATTCGTTCATCACCTATCTCCTCTACCGCTGAAGCGCCGCCATGACGCCACCCGCACCCGCCATCACCGTCAAAGGGCTGACCATGGCCTACGGCAGTTATGTGCTCCAGCGGGATCTCGATTTTACCATCAACCGGGGCGATATTTTTGTGATCATGGGCGGCTCGGGTTGCGGCAAATCCACCCTGCTGCGTCACATGATCGGCCTGAAGCAACCGGCCCAAGGCACGGTTTGCTACGGCAAGGCCGACTTCTGGGCGCTGAACGAGGACGAACGGGCGACGATCATCCGCCGTGCCGGCGTCCTCTATCAATCCGGCGCCCTGTGGAGTTCGATGACCCTGGCCGAAAACGTGGCCCTGCCCCTGCAACACTATACCGAGCTGAGCCCCGAGGTGATCGCCGATCTGGTCGCCTTCAAACTGTCGCTGGTCGGGCTGGCCGGTTTCGAGGCCTTTTATCCGTCCGAGCTGTCGGGCGGCATGCGCAAGCGGGCAGCACTCGCCCGGGCCATTGCCCTTGATCCGGATTTTCTCTTCTTCGACGAACCCTCGGCCGGACTCGACCCGATCAGCGCCCGCAACCTCGATCAATTGATCCTGGAGTTACGCGAAAGCTTAGGCGCCACCGTGGTCATCGTCACCCACGAGCTGGCCTCGATTTATGCCATTGCCACCAACTCGGTCTTTCTCGACAGCGAGGCCAAGACCATGCTGGCCACCGGCAATCCCAAACTTCTGCTGCGGGAATGCGCCGACCCCACGGTGCTCAATTTTCTTACCCGGGGAACCGGGCAACGGGAGGTTCGAACGGTTTGAGCAAAAAAGCCAATCCCACCCTGGTCGGCAGCTTTGTCCTCGTTGCCTTGGTCTTGATCCTGGCGACCGTGGTCATTTTGGGCAAGATCAAGTTCAAAGACAACCGGCTGCGCTGTGTCGCCTACTTCACGGGCTCACTGTACGGTCTCGATACCGGCGCCCCGGTGACCTTCCGCGGGGTGACCATCGGCCGGGTTACCGGGGTCCAAATCGACTTTGACAATGAGCACAACAACTACGTCATTCCGGTGTACCTGGATATTGAGCAGAAGCCCGATCTCGCCGGCAAGCGCCAATCGCAATGGAACACGGAGGAACTCCGCACCGTGTTTAAGCAGATGATCGGCCAGGGCCTGCGCGCCCAACTGAAGGTCACCAGTCTCCTGACCAGCAAGCTCTACATCGATCTCGCCTTTTTTCCTGAAAACCAAGCTCCGCCGCTCACCGGGGAAGGCCCCCTGTTCGAGATTCCCACCCAGCTCTCCGGCATGGAGCAGATAACCCAGAAGCTGGAAAGCCTGCCGCTCACCGATATCCTCAATAAAACCGCCACCGCCCTCGACGGCATCAGCAACATCGTCAACTCCAAGGAGGCCCGTAACACCCTGAAGTCGCTGGATGCCACCATGGACCGGATCAACGGGCTGCTGGCCAAGGCCGATGCCGAATTTCCCGCCCTGGCCGCCGAGTTGAAGAAGGGACTGGCCAATTTCTCCACCCTGTCGGCCACGGCCACCGCCTTTCTTAAAACCGCGGACCAGGAGATGCCGCAGGCGACCGCCGAGCTGAAACAGCTCTTGTCCGGATTAAACGCCACGGCCGAGGCGCTCACCAAGACCCTGAACAACATCAAGCAACTGACTGAGAAGGATTCCATGTTCGCCTACCAGGTGACCGCCTCCTTAAGGGAGATCGAGCGCACCGCCGTCTCGGTCCGGCAACTGACCGACTACCTCCAACAGCATCCCAATGCCCTGATTTTCGGCCAGCGAGAGGAACAACCATGAACAGCCGCCGTCTTTGCCCGCGTTTTTTGTGTTTGTGCCTGGCCGCGCTCTGCCTGTTTCTGCTCAGCGCCTGCCTGACCCCGGTCGCCACCACCCTCCACACCTTGCAACCTGTCCGCCAGCAGGCGCTCGCTCGGGATTTCGCCGATTTTTCCGGATTGATCCTGTTAATGCCGGTGCGATTGGCGCCCCAGCTCCAGGGCCGTGCCCTGGTCAGCCGGCTGCCCGATGGCACTACCCACGCCTCGACCACCCATTTCTGGGCTGGCCCCCTTGATGAGCAGATCGGCCAGCAGTTGGTCAGCGACCTGAGGGACCTGCTGGCCACCGACAATATCGGACTCTACCCCGGACCGCGCTTCGGCCGCGTCGCCTACCAACTGGAAATCGAGGTCAACGAGTTCAGCAGCGACGGCCAGGCCTTCACCATCGTCGCCGTCTACACCATCAGCGACACCGCCACCAAGACCATCATCACCAGAAAGACCTTCCGCCAGACCCGGACGATCGATCAACCTGACGCTTCCGGCCCTGTTGCCGGCGCATCCCAGGCCATTGCCGATCTGAGCAAGGAGGCGGCCGCCGCCCTGCTGGCCGCGCACCGCTCCCAACCAGCAGCCAGGTGAGCCCATGTCGCCCCAATCCCCCGCTTCGATCCGCCCGCCTCTGCTCGCCCTCGCCCGGCCGGCCGCCATCGACCAACCCGGGACCGCCACGGCCCGTTTTTTCCGTCCGCTGGTCCTGCCGTTACTGGCCGCCCTGCTGCTCCTGAGCGGTTGTGCGCCCAAATCACAGGACCTGTTCGGGGCGATCATGTCGCCCAAACCCCTTAAAGTTGGCACGGTCATTGACGCGCCGCCGCTCGCCTATGCCAAGGACAACACCATCGCAGGATTGGAGCCGTTTTTTGCCCAAGGCTTGGCCGCGGCCTTAGACCGTCGCCTGGAATTGGTGCCCTTGCCCAGGGCGGAGATGTTTTCGGCCCTGCGGGACAAGAAGATCGACATCATCATGGCAGGAATGACCGTGGCCGAGGCGCAACGCTACAGGATCGCCAGCACCACGCCGTATCTGGCCTCGGGCCAGACCACCCTGGTGCGGCTCGGCGACTACGACGGCTTGGGCAACGGCATCAAGCATTTGACCGAACCCTCGACCCGGCTGGGCGTCGTTACCGGCACCACCGCCGACGTCTGGCTCAAGGGGCTTCGTCCCAAGGGTGCGATCAGCCGGTTCGCCACCCCCCTGGACGGGGTGCAGGCCCTGATCAAAAAAGGGATCGACGTCTTCATCTTCAACCAGACCACCAACTACTACTACGCCTCGCTCTATATCGACCAGGGGCTGACCCCCGGCAATATCCTGCTTACCAGGGAGGAACTGGCCTGGGGCATACGGACCGACAACGACGATTTGCGCGAGGCGGCCAACAAGTACCTGGCCGGGATCGATCAAAGCGGGGAGCTGCTCAAAATGCTGAAGCAGACCATCCCCTTCTACCGCGACACCGCTTACAGCCCGCTGCAATAGCCGCGTTTGTTGAGCTTTGAGCTTGCCGGTCGGCTCGGTCGGAGGGGCTGACGATCACTCGCGGCCAGCAGGCCAAGACTATCCGGACTCCCTCATTTTTGCCCGTCATTCCCCATCCAGCCGCACCAATCCCCGGTAGACACTCTCCCTGGCCATCAGATGATCATGGCTACCCTGCTCGACGATCCGCCCCTGATCCATCACCACGATCCGGTCCACCCGCCTGATCGTGGACAGCCGGTGGGCGATCACCAGTGAGGTGCGGCCGCGGAAACCGGCGGCCAGCGCCTGCTCCAGCATGTTCTCCGATTCGGTGTCAATGGAGGCGGTGGCCTCGTCGAGCACCAGAATGGCCGGGTCGCGGTACAGGACCCGGACAAAGGAAAGCAGCTGTTTCTCGCCCAAACTTAAATTGAGGGCGCCCTCGCCAATCCGGGTCGAAAGCCCCTGGGGCAGGCGGTCGACAAAGGCCTGCAGGCCGGTCTGGTCAAGAATTGAGGCCAGCCGCCGCTCATCTAATTGTTGATCAAGGATGATATTGGCCCGCACCGTGTCCGGCAGGATGAAAATATCCTGCATGATCAGTCCCACCCGCTGCCGCAGGAAGGCCAGGGGGAGTGAGCGGACATCGGTACCGTCGATCAACACCTGGCCGGCCGTGGGGTCGTAAAAGCGGACCAGCAGGGAAACCAGGGTCGATTTGCCGGCGCCGGTGGTGCCGACCAGGGCCACGGTCTCACCGGGGCTGAGGCGCAAATCGATCTTGCGCAGGATCGTTTGTCCCGGTTGATAGCCAAATTCCACCCCCTTGAACCAGACTCCGCCCGCCACCGGAACCGGCACCGCCGCGGCTGACAGGGCGGGGGCCGGCAGGGTTGATTTGGTATCCAGGGTTTGGAAAATGCGCTCCGCCGAGGCCATGGCTGCCTGGACCAGGGAATACTTCTGGGAAAGTTCGCGCAGTGGCTGAAAAAAAAGCCGCATGTAGGAGACAAAGGCGGCCAGTTCGCCGATGGTCAAATGGCGGCGGATGACCTCGCCGCCACCATACCAGATGATCAAGCCGATGGCGGCCGAACTCATCAGGTCGATTAAGGGCATGAACAAACCAAACACCTTGATCTGGCCGAAGCTGCGCACCAGGTATTCTTGGGTGAGGCCGCCGTGGATGCGGCCAATCCGTTCCTGGCCGCCAAAGCACTGGATCACCGCCATCCCGGCCAGGGATTCAGCCAGAAAGCTGTTGATCAGGGCCAACTGCGAGCGGATGGCCCGGAACTTCTCCCGGGCAAAGTGGGAAAACACCGCGGTGCTGATCGCGGCCAGCGGAACGAAAACCATCATCACCAGGGCCAGCCGGCTGTTCATAAGGAACAAAAACCAGAAAATGCCCACCAGCTTGAGGCCATCGTTGAACAGGGTGACCATCACCGAGGTGAACATCTCGTGCATATTTTCGATGTCGTTGGTCAGCCGGGTCACCAGACGGCCGGCGGGCTGGTTGTGGAAAAAGTGAAGATCAAGGGTGAGCAGGTGGGTGAAGAGATGCTGGCGCAGGCGGTGCATGATCGACTGGCCGATCCATTCCAGCACCACCACTTGCAGGAAGGTGGCCAGAAACACCAACCCGACCAGCAGGCCGTAGAACAGGGCGGCCCGGCCAAGCCCGGCAATGCGCTCGGGGCGGCTGATCCCTTCGGCGATGATGGAGGTATCGATGCCGGTCTGCATCAGCCTGGGCAGGGCCAGGGAGGCCACAGTGATGATCAGCGACAAAAGGATGGTGCCGGTCAGGGCCAGCCCATGCCCCCGGCAGTAGCCGAGAATCCGCCACCAGAGCCGGGCATCGCCCACCGAGCCGGGGTTCCCCTCTTCTAAGTAGCCGAAGTTATGCATGGCGCTGCTGCTTCTCCGCCATGGCGCGGTACAAGGGGTTGGTGAGCAGAGTTTGGTGGCAACCCTCGGCAACGATGCGGCCCGCATCCAGGATGACGATCCGGTCGGCATGGCGCAGGACATTGATCCGATGCGAGATGAGCAAGACGGATTTGCCGCGCAGACGCTCAAGCAGGCCGTGCAGCACCAATTGTTCGGTTTCGACATCAATGGCCGACAGGGCATCGTCGATAACCAGCACCGGCCGATCGCAGAGCAAGGCCCGCGCCAGGGCCAGCCGTTGCCGCTGGCCACCGGAGAGTGTAACGCCCCGTTCACCGATCATGGTCTGATACCCTTCGGTAAAGCCTGAGATATCGGCATCGATCGCCGCTGCCCTGGCCGCCGCCTCGATCTCTTCCATGGTGGCGCCGGGACAGCCAAGGGCGATATTGGCGGCCACGGTATCGGCAAAGACCACCGGTTCCTGGCCGACATAGGCAATGTGGGCGCGGATATCCGCCTGACCGAGACGGTTGACGTCGATCCCCTTGAAAAAGAGCATGTCATCGGCCACCGGATACATCCTCAGCAGCAGCTTGGCCAAGGTGGACTTGCCCGAACCGGTACGGCCGGTCATGCCCACCAGGCCCGGGCCGATGGTCAGCTCAAGCCCTGCCAAGGCTGGCCGCGTGGCCGATGGATAGGTGAAAGAGAGGGCCCGGCAAGCATAGATGGCCGGCAGGTTTTGGGGCAGCGGCATGAATCGACCGGTCTCGACCACCGGCCGCTGCGCCAGCAGGTGATGAATGCGGCGCAGGCTGGTGATCCCCCGCTGGGCCAGGTTGGCCACCCAGCCCACGGCCATCATCGGCCAGATGAGCATGTAGAGATAACTGATGAAAGCGACAAAGGCGCCGATGCTGATCTGGCCATCGATCACCAACCCGCCGCCGTAATAGAGCAACAAGAGCATGCCGACATTGCCGACCAGGGTGGCGATGGGGAACAGCAGGCCTTGGATGGCCGCCACCTTGAGATTGCTCCGCACATAGGTCTCGCCCAAGCTGCGAAATCGCTCTTCCTGGAAACGCTCCAGGGTGTAGGCCTTGATCAGTCGGATCGAGATCAGGGTGGCGCGGCTGAACTCGGTAAGCAGGGAGAACTGTTCCTGCACCAGATTGAAACGGTGATGGAGACGGCCGGAAAGGACGCGGGTGCAGACGATCAGCACCGGCATCGGTAACAGGGCGATCAGGGTCAGCTTGATGTTGATCGCCAGCATGAATCCCAGGGCAGCGGCCGACATCACCAGGGAATCCACCGCCGCCACCAGCCCCATGCCGCACGCCATCTGGACAGTGGCCAGATCGTTGCTGGCATGGGCCATGAGATCGCCGATGGTCCAGCGCTCAAAAAAGGGCTGATCCATGCGGACCAGGTGTCCAAACAACTGGTCGCGCAACTTTTTTTCCAAAATACGGGAAAAACCGATGATCAGGTAGCGCCAGACAAAGCGAAGCCCGGCCACCACCACCGCCACCGCCAGGACGTACAGGCTCAGTTCGATCAGGCGCGCCTCAGTGGCGGTTTGCGCCGCCAACCCGTCCACCGCCGACTTGACGAACCAGGGGATGATCAACTGGAGGAAATCGACCGCCACCAGGGCCAGAAAGCCGAACGCCAGGCGTGGCCAATGGCTGCGGAAAATAGGGGCGAGCAACGCGGACAGGGAGGCGGGGGAGGCCGCTTGGCCGCCCGCGGTATCAGGGCCGGTGGCGGAGACGGTCATCGCAGTGAGGGCAGCAGCTCTTCGCAGGCCTGAAATTTAACCAGGAACATATGGAATGATTTCATTTTATTTTTTGATCAGCTGGTAACGGGTTGCCAAGGCGAGAGATGACGTCACGCCGCAAGGCGGTGCTGGTATGCTGGTATACACTGAGAATCATGTCCAGACTGGCATGTCCAAGGATTTCCGGGACATATTGCAGATCAGCACCGGCGGCAAGCATTTCACTGGCGGCCAAGTGACGCAGATCGTACACCCTGATCCGCTTGGTGTTCCTGGCCTTGGCCTTCGCATTCCGCCAGCTTTTGGTTAAATGCTCCGCCCTTCTCCCCTTGTAGTGCACACAACCTTCCCCATGATCCCTGTCGCCGAATCTTCTCCCCTCCTGGTGCGGCAAAAGCACCATGAGCCCCCTTCGGCTATGGGGATCATCCTGGCGGCCGTGCCGCCCTTCTTGGCGCTCTCGACGAAAATGATCCCGTTGATCAGGTCAACATAGCCCCATCTGAGTACGGGCATCTCCGAGCGACCGGGGCGAATTCTGGTATAATACCCCAGCATGATAGCTCGTTTCAATTTATGGATAAACTCTTAATCTCCACTCCGGTGAAGCGCAAATGCGAGCAGGGCAAGGATGCGGGTCATGGAGGTGCCTCCTAATTATTGGATGTTGATATTTTTAGTGATTACTTTTCCATCACGATAAATTTTCAATTCATTAGCACCTGGCTTCATGAGTGTTTGCGTAGAAACATCAGGATCAGTCGGTTGTCCGTTTATGGTCATGATTATGTCCCCTGGGAATATATTCGCCTTGTAGGCATTTCCGTCTTTCATCACCGCAGTGACAAGGCCGCCTGAACGCGAATCTGTTTCACGCATATATGAGTCTGGCGGGGATTCAATTTTGATCATCAGCTTCTGTGGATCGTTGACAAGACGCGCAAAGTATACAGCCAAGTAATTGTAGCGGTTCACAGAATAGGGAATATATTGAGTACTGGCAGTTCCAGGGTTATATGTTGTTGATATCCCTGAATAAGAACCGGTAGAGCTTCCAGAGTATACATTCCCCGTGTGGATTGTAGTGGAAGTCCCGCCGGGAGTATAAGTGGTGATTGGTATCGACTCCTGTCTGGTATGCGAATAGTCCGCTTTCCAGAGCACAAGGCATGCTCCGACATTTTTTCCCTGAGCAAGAGCTTCGTCATTTCCCTGATTGCCTGGCCCTTCCCAGGCGGACGTGCCAATGGGGCGAAATCCCTCGGTGTACATTCGATTGCCGACATCTTTTGGCTCACCCGGTGGCATGGATCTAATCTCAGGAGATTGACAAGTTTGTATACCGCCTGCTGCTTGCACCTGCTCCAAGGTTTTCCCGGTGTAAAAATTGGTGAAGGCATTTCCGGCACAACCTGTCAGCATCATTAACGCGGCGGCAGATATGATGATGTGAAGTTTTTTCATGTCAGCCATTCTGTTAGGTTGATTTTTTCTGCTCATAGCCTTTCTCCATCACGCCCTTTGCCAAACCAAGGTCACATTTCCACAACCTCATCCCCTTGAACACCACGACCCCGATAATACTGAACCTCACGCCGGTCATATCCCACTGCTGGTAAAGCTCGGTGTAGAGCGGGCGCAGATACACGTTTGGACTCGGTTTCAAAGATATTTACCAACTCATCGTCGTCTTCGTATGAGGCGGCATCCGTCTTCTGTTTTGGGAGTGAGCTGAGGCGCATCGGTTCGCGGGATTATTGTCCAGAGATGCCAAGAAATAACGCTAAACATCTGTCCACCTCCTGCATGATCGCATCGCCGGCTTTGCCGATGACACCGCCTATTTTTTCTCTTGGGATAGTCGTCGTTTTATCCAGCATGATTTGAGATGTTTTTTGCAGGCCGTTTTCCGCTGTGGGGGATATTGATATGCGAAAAAGAGGCGTGTCGCGCAATTCGCTGGTGATCGACAAAACAGATACGGAAGGGTGGGCATCGAAAAGGTCAGACTGCACAATCAATGCTGGGCGTGGTTTGCCGTAAGCCCCTGGCAGGACCACTGCCACGATTTCGCCACGCATCATTCCCACTCAGACGTATCTGTTGCGGCTTCGATCCAGGCCATGATTTCTGATTCGTGCGGGTCGTTCTTCAATGCCAGGGATTGCCGGCGGCATTCTTCCGCAAACCCAGGGCGGCGGGCATCCGGCACCCAAATCTGCACGGGTCGCAATCCCGCCTTTCGCAGTTTATTCCTGTGTTTTTCTACTCTTTCGGCTAGTAAACCCATGGCGCCCTCCTTGGTTACATGTAGCAATAGCGCGTATTGTTACATGTAACAAGGATTTTCTTGTTCACGCCCTCGCCCAGCCACGAGGGGACACTGGTAACTCTTGGCAGCCTTTATCCGCGGCCATCTACATATAACAGATTGTAACAATTATATTTTTACAGAGAACAGCAGCTCTTCATAGGCTGCGGTCAGGCGGATAAACCGCTCGGGATCGCCACCATGGTCCGGGTGCAGTTCAAGGGCCTTCTGCCGGTAGAGACGGGTGAGGTCCTGTTTGCGCATTGCAGCCAACTGCTCGGCATTGATCCCGAACATGGCAAAGGCCTGGTGGCGGGACACAGTTTTTGCGGAAGGCATCGGCCGCCGGTGAGAACGTCCGGAACGGGCCGAATTGCCGAAATTGGCCCAGGATACCGGTTCCTCGGGGAGAGAGTCGAAGTACATGATCAGATAACGGATCAGCGGGTACGGCAGCCGATTGCCCAGGGGAAAGCCCTGCCAGAACTCCACGTCCACCGCCACCCGACAAATCTCCTCAACCAGGACCGCGTCCAGTTGTTGCCGGTCAAGGGCCTGGGGGATGGAACGGGCGTAGCTCTCGTGGAAAAACCGCTGCAGGTCGAAGATGGTGAACAGGTAGCTCTGGTATTCACGGGGCAGCAGGAGCTGTTCACGCTCAAGGATCATCTGCTCGATCTCATCGCGGCTCTTGTCGAGCAGCACGATGTACATCGCCAGGGTCTTGTCGATGGTTTCAGCCGAGGTTCTCCCTAAACGCAGGAAGTGGATGCGGCGGCGGTCAAAGGCCTGGGTCTCGGTCATAATCCGCGCCAGCAGGCTCTGACTTGCCGGCTGCCAATTGCGGTACTGGTGCCGCTGGCGAAACGGCCGCAGCCGATTCTTGATGTAGGGATCGACAAAGGGAAAAAACAAATCCTCCAGTTCGGTATACGATGTACTCACGCCCTGCTCGCGCAGGCGGCGGAGGAATTCTTCATCGAGATGGAAGGAGGATTCATCGGGATAGACGAGACAGCGGCCGGGGTCCGGCCCCAGTTCAGCCACCTCGCGGGAGTAGAACACCCCGCCGCTTAAGTAGGATTCCCGGAGCGCATATTGGTATTGCCGGGGACCGGTTTCCTTTCGGGCTAGGTACATACAGGTTCACGCGCAAACAGCGGGACACGAGGGCGGCAAGCATACCCTGTCCCCTCCCGGCAGCTCAAAGAAAACGTTCCACCAGCTCTTTGACCGAGTCGATGGCAAAGGGTTTGGCCAGGGAAGCGGCAAAGTGGTAGTCGCCGCAGTTTTGCATGACCTCACTGGTACTATCGCCGCTGATGGCCACCAGCACGGCCTCCGGGTCCAAGGCACTGATGGTGCTGGCGGCTTCCATCCCGCCCAGACCACCATGGACCACCAGATCCAGGAGCACCAGGTCAAACCGCTGGCCCTTGGTCAATTGCTGCCGGTACAGTTCGATCGCCTCCCGGCCGTTGCTGGCCAGCATGACACTGCAGCCGAAATGTTCGAACATCTTTTTATTGATCACCCGCATCACTTCTTCGTCGTCCATAACCAGAACCCACCGGCCAGCCCCCATCCGGACATGGTCTTGAGAACTGGCCGACACCGCTGTCTGGACCGGCAAATACATCTTGACCGCGCAACCGCCTTCGGGTGGATTCTCGATCCAGACCGCGCCGCCGTGCTTCTTGATGATGGCATGGACAATCGTCAGTCCCAGGCCCATCCCTTTCTGGATTCCCTTCTGTTTGGTTGAAAAATAGGGGTCAAAAACCTGGTCGACAATGGACGGGTCAATGCCTGGCCCGGAATCGAGAAACTCGATTCGCACCAATTCCCCGCCCGGCAGAGAACGATCGGTTGCCACCGCCTCCTGACCGCCGTCGACCCGGTCGATCGTCACCCCGATCTGACCGTTGTCATCCAGGACGGCAACGGCGTTGCTCACCAGATTGCTGAACACCTGGCTGACCAGGATGGGATCCACGGACATCGCCAGGCCGTCGTCGTTGCACACCACCTGATATTTGATCTTGGTAAAGGTCAGTTCCTGTTCCAGGATCGCGGCGACCAGGTCGCACAACCGCACATTGGATCTCTGGGGCAGATAATTGTCGGAAAAGGTGGTGAGCTGACGGAGCAACTGGGTAGTCAGATTGATCGCCTTGGTCGCCTCGTTGAGCAGATGCTCGACGCTCTCGTCCCGGCTGACATAGCGGGCCATTTCAACATTGCCGCAGATGATGGTCATCAGATTATTGAAATCATGGGAAATCCCGCTGGCCATCAACGACATGGCCTCCAGTCTGCGGATTCGTTGCAGCTCCTTTTCCAGATGCCGCTGCCGTGCTTCCAGCATCTTGCGCTGGGTCACGTCCTGGAGGATACCAATGAAGAAAAAGGTTTCGCCCTCAATCATCGGCGCCAGGGTGCAGGTCACCTGGCGATCGCCCATCAGCACCGGATCGTCATAGGTAAAGCGCAGCGGCTCAAGCGTTGATTGAAGTCCCAGTTGTTCCATCCAGGCCACGATCCGGTTTCCAGCCTCCGGCGACACCAGGGAGGCAAGACAGCTCCCCAGAACCTGGGCTTCGGGTTCATTGAACAGGGCGGTGGCAGCGGCGTTGACCATGACGATCCGGCCCTGATGGTTGAGTTCGACCACGCCCTCGGCCATCCGGGCCAGGATCATATCGTTATGTCTTTTACTGAGCAGCAGTTCACTGGTGACCTCGCGCGGATAGAGCCCATCCAGCCCATGGATAACCCCGGCGGCTTCCCGCTGGTTGGCGCGGTAGCGGTCCAGGGCGGCCTTGACATGGCCCTTCATCACAGCACCCGGCCCCTTGGCGATGTACATATCAGCCTTGATCCGCTGGCTGACATCGTTGTCCTCCAGGGCGACGCCGGACAGGACCACCAGGAAGATATCCGCAAGCTCCGGGGTGTTGCGAATGATGAGGCTGAGTTTCTCGCCGTCGATCTTGGGCATGATCAGATCAATGAAGATGACATCGGGGCGAGATTCGGCCATGCGATCCAAGGCTTCCAGACCATTTTCGGCCACCTGCACGGCACAGCCCTCCGCCACCAGGACATATTCCATGAACCGACGGATGACCGGGCTATTATCGACCACTAATACTTGTATGTCACTCATGACAAAACAGCTCCTTGATCGTTTCAGCCAGTTCACGAACATCAAACGGCTTACTGAACACCTTGTTGGCACCCAATTCCTGCGCCGCCGGCAGGTAGGCCTCGGGCCCGATGCGGCCGCCTCCGGAGATGGCGATGATCTTGAGATCTGGATATTCCTTTTTCAGCGAACTGATGGTTTCCAGCCCTTCCTGTTCAGGCATGATCAAATCGGTAATGACCAGATCCGCCGGCTGCTTGCGGAATTTTTGCACCCCCTCCCTGCCGTTGGCGGCTTCGATCACCTCATGGCCGGCCCATTCCATCACCTGCCGCAGCAGGACCCGCATTTGATCGTCGTCGTCAATAACCAAAATTCTCATCCGCCCTCCCTTTTCCGGCCAGCCAGAATCTCATGGACGGCAATGGCCAGTAACCGCATATCTACAGGTTTGGCCAGAAACCGCTGAATCCAGTGCCGCTGGGCTTCTTCCATGGTCAATATCTCGCTGTAACCCGAGCAGAGGATAATGGGCAGATCCGCCCGGAGCGCGTGGGCCTGATCCGCCAGTTGCAAGCCGGTCATCCTCGGCATGGTATGGTCGGTTATCAGCAGATCAACCTGCTCTTCTCCCTTGGTAAGAATGGACAGCGCCTGCTCGGGACTGGTCGCGGGCAGCACCCGATAGCCCAGCATGGAAAGCATGCGGGTGCGCATGGTCACAATATCCTCCTCGTCGTCAACAAACAAAATGGTGCCGGTCCCATGCGGCACACCCTGCGCGCCATGTTCCTGCTTACCTTCGCCGCCGCCCTCATCGGGAAGGCGTGGAAAAAACACGGTAAACACCGTTCCTTTGTCCACGGCGGAGGAGACATCGATCACGCCGTCATGGGCCGCGATGATGCCATGGAGTACCGCCAGCCCCATGCCGGTCCCCTGACCCACCTCCTTGGTGGTGTAAAAGGGATCAAAGATGCGCTGAAGCGTCTCCGGCGGCATGCCCCGGCCGGTGTCGGCGACGGTCAACACCGCGTAATGCCCCAAATCAAGATCGGGATAGCGGAGCTGCTCGACCCTCCCGACCACGATCTCGCGCAGGGAGACCTCGATCACCCCGGTCTCGTTTGGCAGCGACTGGGCGGCATTGGTGCATAGATGCATGATCACCTGCTGGATCTGACCGGAGTCGGCATGAATCATGCCAATTCCTTCAGGGACGGCGACCTTCAGTTCAATGGTCGCGGGCAAGGTGGAGCGCAGCAGCCGGCAGGACTCCTTGACCACCGGGGCGATCAGCAGCGGGCACCGTTGATGGGTCGACTGGCTGCTGAAGGTGAGGATCTGCCCGACCAGGATCTTGGCCCTGATCCCGGCCCGTTTGATAGCCTGAAGGTGTTCGGTGATTTCGCTCTGGGTCACTACCGGACTGGCCCCGGATGCCTCCTGGGCCCCGGCCCGGAGACGATAGAGCAAAAGATCGGCATTGCCAAGGACCGCGCCGAGGATATTGTTGAAATCGTGGGCAATGCCCCCGGCCAGGGTGGCAATGGACTCCAGCTTGTGGGCATGGAGCAGACGCTTTTCCAGGTTACGCTGGTGGCTGATGTCCTTGGGTGAAAGCACATAGCCGACAACCCGGTCGCCGTTGAACAGGGGTGAGTAGCTGACCATGAAGATCTTGCCCAGATACCCATGGCTGATCTCCTGGCAATGGGGCGTTTTTTCCTGGAAAACCTTCTGGGTGGGACAGCCGGGGCAAACCTGGCCGCTGGCCGCGAACAACTGGTGGCAGGGGTGCCCGGCAATGGATTCGCCGGTGGCCGCCAGCAGTTGGTGGGCGGCCCGGTTACCCTTGACAATCTTCAGGTCGCTGTCGAGAACGAGCACCGGATCGACGATGACGTCGAAGGTGTATTGCCACGCATCCACGACCCGTTGCAGGACAGGATCGATTGTAAGGGCGGCGCCGGCGTCGTCTGGTTCAGGGGATGCGGCTTGACTGGACAAAGATTGCGCTGGGGTGGCGTCAAGGGTGCGGCTTGTCCGTTGGGTTCTCCACCGGAGGGCATGGTAGAGAATCGAGCAGAGGGTGTAGACTGCCAACAAGCAGCAGATCGCGAGGAGAAGAGTAGTATTCATCCGACTGCTCCGGACAAGGATGGGGAACGCTGTCGGAATATCCGCTCCCGAAAGAAATCAATGGTCCGACGTCTCCGGTCAACAATCTTGACCTGTTCGGGAATAAGGTCGGATATGGTGTTCCGCATGATGGACATCTTATATTCTATATTGGTTGCAAAGCGATTGTCCAGATACCAGGCGTAAAAGAGGCCAAAAAATAGGCCAGGAGGAGTGAATCCCTCGCCGGGGTTGATCACCCGGGTATACACGCGATCACCTGATTGCAGCCGATACATCCGGGACAGCCGCAGGTAGGTGTCAATGTCCCCGGGCGTAAGGAAACTCACCAACTGCCCCTGGTCCCTGACCCGCACCCGGTACACCCGGCCCATCACCTCGCTGCCATGAACCAGATCCTCGATGCGCTTCTCCTGAATATAATTGCCCAAGAGCGACTGGCCCAGGGCCACCAGAAAGACCATCTCGAAACGGTTGAGGTTGCCCACCTGATCCTGGCGGATCTTGATGCGCTGGTCATGGGGATCGTAAAACGAATAGATGTTGTCCCATTCCTGGCAGCGCTTCCATGATTCCGGTTCCACCAGGGTGATGCCGCGGATGAACTGGAGGTGATCCACCGAGATGTCGGGATGGCGAAAAACGATTTCCACCACCCGGTCCATGACCCACTTCCGCTCCTGCTCGGTCGTTTTGACCATGGCCAGCGAATCGGCGCTGATCTGCTCGGTGCCGAGGAGATGCAGGATCGAACGAATTTTTTCGTAGCGCAGACAGGGCGCCGGATTGGTCCCATGCCCGCTGGCAACGGCAAAATCAGCGGCCGGCAGGGTCTCCTTGCGCTCGGGCTGCCGGAGATAGCCAGCCTGCCGCAGTGCCCAGAGCCCCTTGATGGCCAGGGCCAGGGCATCGGGATCATGCTGGATCGCACCACGCTGCTGCAGCAGGTCACGGTTGAAGATTCTGGCCTCCACCGAACCGAATCCCAGGGCCCGTACCCGATTGCGGTCGATATAGATCGGCTCCTTGTCTTCCAGGGCGTACCGCTGGAGGGTCGAACCGGGGATATCGCTCATATCGAGGGCCACCACATGGGAAAAGAGGTCGTGCACCCCGTCGGGGATGTTGCGGTGGTAGGCCCGGATCAGGTCGGAGACGTAAAATTTCCGGTCCGGGGCATCGTGGGTGGCGTCGGTCTCCCCCTTCTGCACCCAAATATT
>JGI24705J35276_12238535_pt1 | contig 25634 bp, 19 predicted proteins | sample TergutNt197P4_FD_35276 | JGI IMG/M metagenome (IMG submission 35276) | reverse complement strand
TAAATACCGTTCATTTTTGCTTTAAATTGCCATGTCAAATGTCTTGTATTTATTGCAGGAATTTGATTGGTATAACAGAGGAAAACGAGCGTTTTATGGATTGCTTCGATTTTAAACGATTTGTAAGGTCAATGGAAGAGCGTAAATTGTTATCTGAACATACGGAATTTAATATCGCAACAGGTGAAATCACCATTTACTCACGAAAGGACGAATTGCTCGATTCTGTTGAAAAGTATAAACTGACATTGGATACAAACGCTGCCATATTTGACGAGCGTATAGCAAAATTAGCATCCCGATCTGGAAGTTGTTTATATATCAGCCCGGATTCAGGAACAAGGGAAACCTACAAACGAATAAAAGGTGTCGACGCGTTTGACACAGTTTGGAGCAATATTCGTAAATATGTTGAGCATGGCGTACGGTTATATATCAAATATGTATTATTGGACAAAAACAGCAATAACTCCGATATTACGGGGTTTATTAATGAAACTTTGAAGATCAGGGATGGCGTATTAAGCATTGTCATTTCCTCAGACTTTTACAAACAACATCCATATACCGACGAGCAGATAAAACAAATCGCTAAGATGATCACCCTGGCGAAGCATAATAATATACCAGTTGCCATTAACTCGTCATACACGTTCAATGATATTGAAAGAATCAACAAAGCAGTGGAAAGCAATTTGTAAATAATAAAGAGACGGAATATTCAAAAACAATCATTGAAAGGAGAATTATTCATGGTATTATATCAAGTATATCATTGTGGTTTTCTTGGTCAGATAATAACACATCGTCTCACAAAATATCCAAATGAGAATGCAATTTTGCTGGCGGGAAACAGATCGCCGATACATTTTGGTTCATATACGGAGGTTTGTAAAAATTTCGTTGAATCGGGGCTATTTGATCAGTTTTTTTGTTATGATGAGTTTCTTGGCATAGGAACCCAATCATCTGAAGGTGACGTCGAACAGGCAATCTTGGCGGGATACGACAAACACTTTCATAAAATCGGTCTTGATATAAAAACATTCAAAACGATTGTAATATCATTTGATGGCTATAATTCGTTTGGTATTTATCTTTCTTTAAAAGGAATTAAACACTCTATAATCAACGTTAGTTCTGATATTTTTATCAGACATCATTCGCAATACAACCGTTTAAAAAAGATGAATCCCGATCTGGAAGCTTATTTCAATGTTTGCTATAAACACTTTGCTTCCGCTTCGCTTATAACACGCCCAGAACCGACTTTAAGATCTCAATTCAAAGATCATGATAAAAATACTAAACATGAATTCTTTGACGAAATATCTTCTATTCAAGGTTTTTGCGGAAACGACATACAGAAAATTTTATCTGCATTTAATCTGGACAACGACATGATTTACAAATCAGGGAAAGTACTTATTGTCCCCTACAGTACAGGAGGTCTTAACGTTGAAAGCAAAAAATCCCACAATGCTATTCAAAAGAGATATTCTATTGATAATCAATATCATTTAATTCATCAATATTTATTTGATTATTATCTGCCTGATAAAAATATTGTAATAAAGCCGCACCCGTCAATACCGTTATCTGGCGATATCCTTAATTTATATTATGCCGGCAGAAAATGTTTCCCGGCATTATTTCCGATGGAGTTCATACCGATTATAAAAGCAGATAATGAGAATAGCGTGTACGACACCGCAGTTATTGGCAGTTTCACTGGAAAATCAAAAACCGCCGGACTGGCTAGAAATCTTTTATTCGTATCACACGAATTTTACACCAGGTTTTATATACTTAACCGCATATATGTAACATTTTCCATGTTAAGAGAATTGTTTCCAGAGTTGATCATTAAATTACGCATGAACGACGACAGCGTACTGGTAAAGGAGTTTTCAGAATACGCAATGAACTTCGAGCAGGATTTATTGGTGGAGGACAATACCGATTGTTTCACTGACACAAATACTGCATATATACTAAATGACCATGGCGGTAATTCATATGAAACTCTGGCCAGGCTTATGAACGCCGCTGAAAATTCTATGGTGTTTTTTTTAGATTCCAACGAGAAATTTTACGAATTTCTGCATGAACATGGAACTCTTCACCAGTTTATTGTCCAAATAACTATCAAAAAAATAAAACTTAACATAGCACCCAATCTTGAGTTATGCTTGGATGAAAGGTTATATGTTTTCTGTAAAAATAAACACAACAGAAAGAAAATAATGAAATTCACAATGAAAAAGCGCCTGAAATCTGTAGGTATTGATTTGCAGATTACACCTAAAATGGTTGACATATTTTAACAGATAAGTTAGCGGATAATTATGCGAAAACATCAGAGGGCTTATATATTTGGCGCGGGTTCAACTGGCAGAAAGTCTTTAACTGATATTAAGAAACATTATGAAGTAATTGGGTTTTTAGACAATGATTCTCACAAATGGGGCGGTAGTATTGAAGGATATATGGTTGGGGGGCATAATCTTAATCCATGATTATTTTTCTGAGGCATATACGGGCGTAAAAGGAGCAGTAAATGATTTTATCAAAATTGAAAATAAATTAGCCTTTTCCCTATTGGAGATGGAATAAGCATTGGGGTTCAATGCTGAAATGAGGCATACAATGAAAATAATAGGGGTAATTCCCGCGCGTTATGCATCATCAAGATTTCCTGGTAAACCGATTGCTGACATTTGCGGTAAACCCATGATTTGGTGGGTATACCACCAGGCAATAAAAGTTTCGCAATTCAACGGTGACGTGTATATTGCTACTGACGACAAACGGATTGAAGACGTCTGTATAAAATTCGATATGAATGTCTTTATGACAAATTCAAAACATCCTACAGGAACCGATAGGACGGCAGAGGTGGCAGAAAAAATAAAAGCGGATTTTTATGTAAATATTCAAGGAGATGAACCGCTGTTATCTGATGATATAATTTATAAAGTTATTCCTTATTTATTGGAAGGCAAAGCCGAGGTTACAAATTTAATGAGTAAAATTAAAGACCCAATAGATTTTATCAATCCGACTGTACCAAAAGTATTGGTAAATAATGAAAATATTGGAGTTTATTTAACACGCGCGGGTGCGCCTTATCCTAAAGGAAGCATTGATTATGATATTTATAAACAGGTATGTGTATATGGTTTCAGCAGAAATGCCCTGTTGTTTTTTAAAAACCAGCCTCGCGGGAGATTAGAAAATATTGAAGATATAGAGATACTAAGATTCATTGAATGTGGATATAAAGTACAATTTATTGAAATAGAGAACACATCAATCGCGGTTGACACGGAAAAAGATCTTGAAAAAGTAAAAACTATCATTACAAACAGATTGGGTCGATGTAATGAAAATTAATATCCTTGATTGTACATTGCGCGACGGCGGTTATATCAATAATTGGTGTTTTGGAAATACTGCCATAAAGTCCGTTGTTTCATTATTGACTGAGGCAAATATAAACATAATAGAATGTGGGTTTTTATTGGACAAAACCGTCAATGATGATGAAACACTGTTTAATAGCGTTTCTGAAATTCGTAAAATTCTTCCTGACGATCATCGAAAATCAGAATTTGTGGCGATGGCGTCCGTTGAAAATTATTCCACGGATAATTTAGAAAGGTTTGATGGGTCTTCAATATCAGGTATTCGTGTTATATTTCACGATTATGAAATCAAAAAAGCTATTCGTTATTGTATGATTGTCAAAGAAAAAGGGTATAAATTATTTTTTCAGCCTATGAGTATAACTACGTATTCTGATAAGCAATTAATTTACCTTATTGAACAGGCAAACGCTCTTGAACCATACGCCGTTTATATTGTTGATACCTTAGGCCTGATGACCCAAAAAGACGTGGAAAGAATTTTTTACCTGTTCGACAATAATTTGAATCAATCTATCGCCATTGGCTTTCATTCACATAACAATTTGCAGCTTTCGTTTTCAAACGCACAAAAACTTTTGGGCATGAATACAAACAGAACATTGATCATCGATGCTTCGATTTACGGTATGGGGCGGGGCGCGGGTAATCTAAGCACGGAACTGATAACTCAATATGTTAATGAAATATTTGATTATAGCTATCGCGTAGATTATTTGCTGAAAATTTACGATAAGTACATTCGAAAGATTAATGAGCAATTTAAATGGGGATATTCTGTCGAGTATTATCTGGCCGCAGTACATAAATGTCACCCTAATTATGCTAAATATTTATTGGAAATGGGTACGTTGCCAATAAATGATGTAGGAAATGTTTTAATGACAATTGCTCATGAAAACAAACATTTATATAATGAAGAATATATTGTTTCGCATTATTTAGCGTACCAAGATAATTGGATAGAAGATTCAGACGCATATAAAGAATTAAAAACTCTTATTGCCGACACTCCGGTTTTACTCCTTGCGCCGGGTAAAAGCATTTTTGAAAATATTGAAAAATTACAAATGTATGTTAATGAGAAAAAGCCTTTTATTATATCTGTAAATCACAAAAACGAATTAATTGCACCGGACTGTGTCTTTTTTTCAAATCGAAAACGTTATGAGGAAATAATAAGCGATCATAGAATTTCGTCGCTTCCCAAAATAATTGTGACTTCAAATATTAAAAATACATATCAGTCTGATTATTGTTTCAATTATGCCGAACTTTGCAGTACAAACGGAAAATTTATTGATAATGCCTCTATCATGTTGTTAAAACTTCTTGAAAAGCTGAACACTCGATCCGTTGCTTTAGCGGGCATGGACGGTTTTCTGCCTAACACCGATAATTATTATTACAATAATTTTCAAAACAATCGAAACGCACAAACATTGTTTGAGTTAAACGAAACACTAAGTAATGCGATATCGTTTTACGCAAAAACCATGAATATTTTATTCTTAACACCATCCGTTTATTCAAAATCAAAAAAGGGATACAAAAATGGATAATAAAAATTTGCCTTTAGTTCTGTATGGAGCGGGAAAAAAATCCGTGAAAGATATTGAAGATATGAGGAATAATGGCATATATCCAATTTGTTTTTGTGACAAGGATTCCACTAAACAGGGAAATATTTACATGGGCTTGCCTGTATTGAATATTGAGCAAATCAAGGAAAAATACGGAGAATTTGATATATTTGTCACTCCACAATCAAAGGAAATAAAGCGCGAGATATATGAATTTTTATGGAAACAAGGGATTAATACCAGAAATATAATTAATTGTGAAGAAGAAAAATATGTAGGATGTGCTTTTTTAGAATCACACATGGCATTACTTCAAACGCCGGCGTTATTTTTTTGTTGTACATCAAGTAATGTAAAAGATGCAACACCTATGATTACCTGGGAAGATGATATTGAAAATTTTGAAATAGACTCCGCCGTTTCTCAATGGCTGGATATGAAACACAGACTTATTCAATCAATAAAACAGGGAGAACCGTCGGACTGCGACGGTTGCCGTTTTCTTACTGAAGATTGGTGGCCACTGGATAAGAAATTAAATGTTATACATTTTGCGTTTGAAGCTCCATGTCAATTGTCTTGCTGTTATTGCTTGAACCGAGATGATGTAAGTGAAAAACATGACAGATTCATGAAATATTTTGACTATAATGGTTTAATAAAAGAACTAGAAAAAAGGAATTTACTCAATGATAATTCTACTATCATTATCTCAATGGGAGAAATTACCATTAACCATCGTAAAAACGAAATATTTGACGCTGTAGAAAAGTACCGATTGTCAGTTTTTACAAACGCTATAGTATTTGACGAACGGATGGCGGAATTAACTGCAAGACCAGGAAGTGAACAGACTGTCAGCGTGGACGCAGGAACCAGAGAAACATATAAGAAAGTAAAAGGATTGGACATGTTCGACAGGGTTTGGGAAAATATAACAAGATATGCGGACCGAGGCGTAAAATTTGTGCTTAAATATATATTCCTGCCTGAAAACAGCAATGATGTCGACGTAGAAGGTTTTATCCAGGAGATATCAAAAGTAAAAAATGTCGTTAAAATTTTAATATCATCAAATATGCTAAGGCAGGCGCCTCATACAGATGAACAAATCCGCCTTATCGTAAAAATGTATAAACTTGCGAAACAAAATAACATCTCCGCTAATTTTAATAAGACTTTTTCAACAAATGATATGGAAAGGATTTGGGCAAAATGTCGTATTCATTTATAGAATGAATAGATACTAATCGAATATAACACAATAATTTTTTCATTTGTCATGTTCCTCAGAATTATATCTACTATGAATAATCTTTCTAAAATACGGCTCCATGGACGAGACGCCCGGCATCGCAATTATGTCCAAGTTTAACGTCACAATAGGCTCTGTGCAAGCAATATGTATTTGAGGATAAATTCCTAAAAAAACAAAAACATTACCTATCTGTTCAAAACAGTTGCTATGAATACGAAAATTATCTGGTTTTCCATTAATCAATATTTTGTTTATGAACACTACTGATTGACCAATACTCAACTTCATAACTATGTCTATAACGGCCTGTGTTCGTGATATATATAATTCAACATTCACACGTCTATCGGACGGTATGGTGTAATTTGCTATTTCGTTCAGATTTCGTCCGTCGGTTTTAAAAATAGTAACGAAATCATTTACCATAGCACAACAATCTATGTCCGAACCCAATTTCTTTTCAATTTCTTCTAATACAAGAGACATATTTTTAAGCTTTTTAATTAAAAGCCCAATACGGGGTTCGTCCGCATAGCAAGATTCAAAAAATTCAATCATAATTTTTCTCATTCTATTGTCTAGCTTTGGAAACGCTTCAAAAATATCGTCAATTGTGTTCTTGTCATAGTAGTCATGCTCATTGTCGCTGAAATTTTTAAGAAATGAGCTGTAATCAATCCCTGTCTCTTTTTTTAACCATGTCACTTCATTAATACTATTTTGCGCCAATTCCTTTTTTAGTTTGTAGTTATAGTCAAATTTGGGACCGCGTATCCTTACTAAAGGCGAAATACGAAAACCCGCTCTTTCATGGTTTAACGTAATCTCGTTACCATTATCAAAAAATTTAGGTATTTTTTGATTCAAATAGTCTAAAGCGCAAGTAATTATATGACACATGGACGCATTAGATTTTGTGATTTTGAAGAGGTTTATTTCTTCACTAGTGAAACCTAATTTGCTCAAAAAATGCCGCACCGGGCATCCATATGCAATAGCGTCCTCAAATCTGTATATTTCAATATTATGTTTGTCGAAAACATTTTGAAGCGTACTAATACAACGCGAATAATTTGACATTGTTGGAATGCCAGAATACCCAGCTTTTATTAAGGTTTGGTGGAGACTGATGTGAAGACTTATAGGCTCTCGGACATAAATTATGATACGAAAATGAATATCACCAAAGTTATGCTCAAAAGATGCTTTAAGTTTGTTCAACGCTGATTCGGAAAAATCAAACAAATCCTCTGAAGAAAACAATAAGGTATCGACCGACATGGTTTCGGCTGTTTTTAATGAGTCGATAAAATTTTTTCTGATTTTATCATGGTCTTTCCCATACCCATATCGAACCATAGAAATATTGTTTTTGTATCGTTCGTCATACAGGAAACCAAATGCGTGACTGTGGTTAGCACCCCATGCTGAAAAATATGATAAACCTTTATCGACTAAAATTTTTGCATTTCCTGAGTCGTAAAGGCTATATTGTATACTGGTCGTTCCAGTTTTGTACATTCCGCAGTGCAATATTATGTTTTTGATGAATCTCATTTCATACCTCTTTTTAAATATATATGTCATGGAAACACTACTATAGGTGATATGGTTTATGAGTGCGCTATATGCTCCTGTCAGGTGTCAATGTTTATTCCACTTATTCTCAAAGATTATCTTTTCATCATCAGAGTAAAAGTGATCTACTTTTGAATTTTCATTATAAACAGATTCAAATAGCTCTTTCTTAATTTTTACAACTTTTTTTATATTGTTGTATAAATATTTATATATCTTATTTGCCCCTTCGTTAGCAATATTCAATTTAATATCCGGAGCATCTACAAAACTTCCAATTACAGTTTCAAGATTATTTAGTTTTTCAAGTTTCAACACAAGCACCTCAATGTTATCTTTTTTTATAATACTAAATCCTTTTTCCTTGTCAAATGGATAAGTGAATATATCAATGTCAAATAATGATTTTATTTCATTGTCAAACCAAGCTAATTGACGCTGAATGCACTCTTTTACGTATTCGGTGCATGAATCTACAAAAGAACTACCCGGAAACATAACAGTATTAAAACCAAACGCGCCTATAAGCGTAAATAGTTCCGAAAAGCTTCTGTCTATGGGATCTCTCATAAGTGTTATAATTTTAACTTTTTTACGAGACTTCAACATTTTATGATATTCATATAAATGTTTTTCTGTATAATCAATGTAATCAGGGTAAGCTTTTATATCACAGTAAAAATCGTTTAGATAATGCATACGTGTAAATAAAACGCCTGACCTAAAAAGACTGTTGGCAACTGTTATAGTACCGACCTTCGCAGCAGTAAACAATATTATATCTTCAATATTTTCCATATACCGCTCTATACATTGAGTTACGGCTTGGCATTGAGTCGTTATTTCAAAATTACACAATTCAAGCTTTTGCAGTTCTCTAATATTATTATAGGCACTCAAAAACGAACTGCGAAAGTTCTCGTTTATTCTGGCGTCATAGATATTTTGCGTGATTGATATGTCCAAAGCAAGCATTGTAAATATATTTCCTGTTTTTAGCCTCAATCCTGCTAAAACTTCAATTATTTGCTCAATAAAAACAGCCTTATCAGTTGCTATAATAATGGCTATATTATTGGAGTTATCAATCTGGGCTAATTTTTGCGAAGATACCACTTCTACGCCATCAATTAATATCCCGCAGTTGTTTTCGTAGCTGTTGCAAAAGCAAAAAATCGGTATATTCATTGCTTTAAGTTTTCTATAAATTTTTTGGGCGGATATTCCTGAACCATAAATCACAATTTTGTTATTAAACAAAATATCAAAATTTTCAATAAGTTTTAATTCATCAATTTTTATACTATTGTTGACCATACAAATCCCCTTTTGCTTAGATTAATCCGTTATGTTATTTTCAAAATTATTAACAAACTGAATTTTTTCGTTTTCTGAATAAAAATGATCCATTTTAAAATTACCAATATATACACTGTTTATAAGTTGTCGGGATATTTTTAGAGTGCTTTTTATATTATTGTATAGATATTTATACGGTTTTTCATCGCTTACATTAGAGCGCAACAGTTTAAAATTTGGTGCGCCTACAAACTCGCCAATAACAGACGTAAGGTTATTCAGTTTTTCAAGTTTTATCAGGAGTATTGAAATATTATATTGTTTGATAATAGAATACCCTTTTTCTTTATCAAAAGGGTATTCAAATACGTCTATGCCAAATTTCGCCTTAAGCTCATTATCAAACCAATTAAATGTAAAATTCATTTCTTCCTGGATTCCCGATTCTATATATGAATATACAGAGAAATTTTCCCTATTCAAGCATACACTGGGGTTATAGTATAAACGATACATCAACATAGAAATGGCTCGGCTTACAGGTTCACTTACTAATGTGATAATTTTTATTTTTTTCCGGGATAATAATGTATTAATTGATTCCTGTGCAATATTGTTTAAAGTATCAGTGTTCTTAATAGTAGGCAACACATTTAAAGAATGTATATGCGAATTGGCGACACCTACTGCTGCAAGGCTTTTGCAAACCGTATCCGAACCAACTTTTCCAGACTGATACACCAGTATATTATCGTAACCATTTATACAACTGTCAAGCCATGAACCATACATCATAAGCCGGTTAGCACATACGCGCAATTTTGAAATATTGCTTTGAGTTTTCAAGTAAGAATTGCGCCATCTTTCATTAATCTTTACTCCGTTAATATTACGTAATAGTAATATATCTAAACCCACCATTGTAAATATATTTCTCGTCCTGAGTTTCAAGTCTGCTAAAGTATCCAATATTTGTTCAATAAAATCAATTTTATCTGTTGCGATAATTATGATAATTTTTTCTGACTTGTCAATCCATGCTAATTTTTGAGGTGAAATAATTTCTATTCCATCAATTTGAACGCCACAATATTCCATATTACTGTTACAGAAAAACAATATCGGTATTCCCGCAATTTTTAGTTTTTTATATGTTTTTTTACCGTGTTGTCCAGAACCATAAATTACAATTTTACTCTCGAATAAAATATCAAATTTTTCAATAAGTTTTAGGTCATCAATTGATATGTGGTTGTATTTTATAGAATCATCCTCAGATTTTTTTGTTTTAAATATTGTTGTTAAATATTCCAAAGTAGCCGATGGAACTATTTTCGAAATCCCTTCAAAATCATTTGCGTCAAGCAACATGCGTACTCTGCTTGCGCTTATTGGTTCATCGTCAATCTCTATACGTGGAATGACAATAACGTCGATATCATAGGTTGGAAGTATTGACCGCATTTCCTCATTATATTGACGGGTAACTTTGCAAAACGGTTCTTCGCCGACAAAACGTTTTGTAATATTGAGTATTGGGGCGATCTTCTCAGCAAAAACAGCTACATCCAGAGATGCGTCAATTGTCTTATAGAGAGGATTTTTGTCAGATATACCCTCTTTGTCGAAATAATCGGCAAACGTTAACGCGGAAATAATGAACTTACCGCTTGGAATTACGGTAACATTATCAATATCTTTTGTTCCTAGTTTAACTAATTCAAATCTATCTTTAAACTTAAAATATGATTTATCTTCTTCGACGACGAAAACATAAAGATGATCAACTTGCTTTGATGCCATATTTATAAGATAACGGTGCCCTAGGGTAAAAGGGTTACAATTCATAACAATGGCCCCAATAATATTGGCATCGCTCTTTGCAACAGATTTCAACATATTTTGATATGTTAACAATTCCTTATTAACATTAAAGGTAGCCGATAAAGTCTGTAATCGCTTATTGTTTTTAAAAGAAGTTTTATCAAGCTTTGTTTCATTAGATATATTTTCGTCTTTTTTACCTGCATCACATGTATTAAAAGCATTTTTCTCAAGAAGACAGTTAAATAAGTTTTTTGCGATTGCATTATATCCAATAAAATTTAAATGAACAACGTCGTAAAACACTTCACCCATGTCATGTGGGCGGTTAAATACAGGTTGCGGATCACAAAACAAATAATTACTTCTCATATAGCTTTTAATATCTTCAGAAAAAGGGTAAAAACATATAACAATGTCATTTTCGGTAAGCGCTAATTGTTTTATTATATCAATAATTCCTTTTGTACAGTATCCGCTTACACATGAGAAATTGAAAACAGAATAATATTTATTTGAAGATACAGCCCATTCATTTATATATCTCTGAAGCGAACTGCCTATGGTGTTCTTGTCATCCGCCCCCTGTCCATATATAAGGCTGTTTCCTAAAAGGTAAATATTCCCGACTGGATTCTCTGGTTTATCCACAGTAATGCGCATTCCATTTTCTGCAGTAAAATATTTATTATTTTCTTTTATATCTATCACGCACTCAATATAATCATTTCCAAATCCATGAGGTTTGAAAACAGGGTCAACATGCTCCGGATGATCTATTGCTTTTTTAAATCTACCCAAAGCGATACCTGCTTTGAGAAGCATGGCTTCATGATCGGACTTGTTTGTTATATGGTCTAATTGTGGATAATTGCAAAAAAATATTTTTGCTGGTTTAAGAGCAAAAATTTCGCTTGCCGGATTAATGAAAATTGATTTTAAGTAATTGTCGCTTATCAAATCAGTTAAAAAAACAATTTTAGCTTTTGTTAAGGATGATACCCTATCATATATTTCATGATCTCTATGCACTGAAGAAATAATAATGACATCTGTTTCAGGAACAAGGTCTGCCTGTCGAGAACTTATAGTAAGTATTCGCCGGGGAAATAAAGGTGTTACCGGGATCATGCGCGTATTGTCGGAAATGATAAAATTCATCGGTTTATTATTATAGAGAAAATAGTTTAAAAAATTATACCCTAACGCGCCATCTATATAAATAGAAAAACCTGTTTCGGGGCAGTAATCACTAAGCAGATCTCCCCCAAATAAATAGATTTCCTGCATTTTCTTTATATAATCTAATTGCTTAGTATTAAAATTATCACTGTACACACTACCCCTCCTGCTTTTTTCGAATGACATACAAATCCTGATGACTCCACCAATAGCCCTCTATCCATTTATTCGGTAGGGTAGAGATATATTCCTCGCAAATTTTGCTGACATATGAATATTCCGATATGGCCGTGCCATAATCGTCGATGCAAAGATCAAATTGTTCACTGGTGTTTATAAAAGCATATCCATTATCTGAAACAGGAATGTGTATATAATTTTCGTTACTAATATTGCCGTGAGTAGTAAAAATTAATACTCCTCCAGGGTTAAGGCATCTATACAAAGCTTGAATCCATTTACCGAATGTTTTATCCGGAACATGCGAAAAAAATGACAACGCGAAAACAACGTCAAAACAATTATCCACACGAAAATCATCAGGATCTATTGTTGATATGATTGTTTTTACATTAAAATTATCTTTAATAAATAACAGCGCATCATTATGAATATCTGAAGAAGTTATTTCAAAATAATTTTTGTCGATATGACGTGTTACGCGCCCGTATCCACAAGCAAATTCGAGTAAAGATAGCCGAGAACAGTTTGTAAATATTTCCTCGCATATTGTTTTTAATTTGATGGCAGAGTCATACCCATCGTTGATATATTCATTCATCGCATCGTCTATTCCCATAGTCCGTACATGATGAATAAAAAGAAAATCTTGCGGATGAATTTTCAATGCCTTGCATTTATCAAACGCGTCGGAAAATGGCGGTCTTGACGAGTAACTTTTGTCTACAATAATAAGCTTAACAGAATCATTAGCAGCAAAATATTTTCCATCTGTTGAAACACCAACGATTTTAAGCATATATTCTCCAATATCCAAATCAGGTAAAGTCATATGCAATACGAATCCCGATTCAATATATTGCTCGCCGTAAACACTGGCAACATCTTGACGCGATTGTTTTTTCACGGTAAACAAATCACCGTTGAGATAAAAAAAAACCGAGTTAAATATACATCCTTCTAAGTCATTGATAATCCAACCTTTAATAGTAAGTATACTCTTTTGCGGCAGAACAATCTCGCGAGGAAACGATTCAAGCCCAATCTCCGCACTTATACCGCTACAAACGGATTCAATACACCCTTTTACAACAAGTAGTTTTTGTTCTATCTGTGGTAGTTTAATAAAAGCTTTCATTATCAACGATCTCCATCATATTTTAATGGCTAGCCTACCCTCATGGTCGATACACTGCATCAACGGTTTAGGGATGTTCTCAAAGTACTCGTCAACCGCGCTTCTCGCACCGTCACAAAAACCGTAATCGTCAACCATCAACACTCCCGTCTTTGTAATTTTTGGATACAATATTTCCATTTCCTTTTTAGTGGATTCATAAAGGTCCGTATCCAGACGAAGAACCGCGATTTCTGCAGGTATATTTTCTAAATCCAACGTTTGCATAACGTCGCCTTTGACGAATATAACATTATCGTTCAACAATCCGTATTTTTCAAAGTTATCCCTCACATCATCAATAGAATTCCCGCATCGCGAAATGTCATAAAGGCTTTTGTGGTATTCAGCCATCATATCCTTCGTAACTGTTTCCATCGTTTGGATAAGACTATCCTTCGAAGTTGGATTAATGTTAGTAAAACCGGCAAAGGTATCGAAAAGCCATACTTTTTTATCAGAGCCAAACATTTTTATGACAGCGGCCGCAACCATGGCGTTACCGCCTCTCCAAACGCCGCACTCAACAAAATCACCTTTGATGTTGTTTAAAATCACATATTTACATGCAGACAAAGTAGCGAAAAGCCTCTCATCCGATACCATCGTCAACTCATTTTCCCTGATGTAGTTCAATATTTCCCTGTCGGCGGTTGAAAATTCAATGGGATAATTCATTGGACGTGAATTAACTATAGCATTATCACGGCTGATGCCAAGTATCTCGACAACACCATCAATCACATTCCAACCAAGGGCGCTTAGTTTATCCGTCACATCTTCAGCAATCGCTTTGTCACCAAGCGTTATTACCATTGTACGATCATAACTGATTTTTTTGAGGAAATCAGGTAAATAGACTTTATGACCTTTCAGTTGTGATATCCTTTCCGCATTTATATCCCAAATATCATAGTTAAACGTCAAATCGGCGTACTCATACATTTGAAGAATCTTCTCCATGTTATTTCCCGCGCCGTAAAATGTGACTTTGCCAGGCAATTTGCGTATTTTATCGATAAAATAGTTTAGAGAGTCTTGGTTCATAATATAATTCCAATGATATGTGATTGTTTTTGCGGCATCAGGACACAGCCTGCGCAATCTTATAAATCATCTCTATTTCATCTGCCTTATAGGTAGAGTCAATTGTCACTGGAATACCTTTTTTATTTGAAAAACTGTACATTCGCGCGATAAGCCTGATCTGTTCTTTTGTATGTGGCGATTGCCTGAAAAAATTAGATGAAATCACTATGCGTATATCATTTGAAACTATTTTTGAGACTTCTTTGATAAAGCCGTCCACATCCGCCTCAGTGCTGTTTTCCGGCAGGAATATGTATTTGACATTAATTGTTACACCTCGCTCTGCATATTTCTTAATATTTCCCCAAACTTCGGCGAATACATCCAGGCCCTTTAGCTGTTTATATGTTTCAGCGGTTCCCGCGTCCACGCTGATAATCAACCAATTTCCTAGCCTTGCGGTCATTTCCGCCGTTCGTTCGTCAAATACAACAGCGTTTGTAAATACTGCTAATTTATACTTTTGTAAGATATCAAGCAGTTCGTCCTTTCGAGGATCTATAGTAAGCTCTCCACCGGCTAATCCAAATACTGTTTCATCAGACAGAAGATTTTGTTTTTCCAGTGACTCTACAAAACACTTCCAATCAAAAATATCAGATTCTTTTTCAACAGAAAGTGTGCCGTTTCCAAGACCACAATAATAACACGACAGTTGGCATTGGAAATTAGCAATAAGCGTGAGCGTTTTTATTTTTTTATCAGTTGCCCACCAGCCATCTTCAATGCAGCAACAACCGTCGCATTTTGTTGGGATTCCGTTTCTGATAGAGTAAATCAACCTATCCCTTAAACTAACCCATTGCGAAATTGCCGCTCCTATTTCAGCACAGTGTGTATTTTCTTGAAAAGTTACAAATGGTGATTCGTTCATTTCGTTATTTGCGACACCACAAATAGCTATTTTAGAAGTATAGGCTTCCATGTGTGATTCCAGAAAACGACATCCCTTGTAATGTTCTTCTTCGCAATTTATTATTCGCTCAATCTTAATTCCGTGTTTCGTTAAATTATCAATAATTTTCCGTTTTATAATGGTTAGACTTGGCGTAAGATATACTTCAAAGTCTTTATATTTCTTAATCGTTTGTTCGAGGCTTATTACGGGTAATCCGAGGTAAATGGTTCCTTGTTTTTTAGCGTCAGAATCACAAAAACATAAGGGGGACATACCATTACTTCTGATAAGTTCAAGTTCTTTAATTGCATTTTGTCCGGCACCGTAAAGAATCAAAGGCAAACTACTATTTTTCACGAATATTCTCCTCTCAAAAAGACTAACGGTCACCACTGAATCTATTCAAAAACACTTCGGCGGTCAGACTGTCAATATTTACCGAAACCCAATCGGTATTGTAGAAATTACATTTACTGCAAGCAGTGTATGACTTCTGCTTGCGCGACAAAAAATCATTTTGTATGTCTTTCAATCTCTGCGAAAGCCAGATATCCTCAAGTGGGTTTTCATTAACATTGCCATATATTAATTCATACATGTAGTCTACACAACAAGAGCTAACGTCGCCATTATTATTAATAAACATTCGATAAAATGGATATGGGCAAACCTCTCTTACAGGAGTGACACATTCTTTAACATTAGCTCTATTGATAAAGTTTTCACGTCCATTCCAGTTCATGATTGATTCAACACTGATTTCGTCTGCCAATTGTTTGTATTTTTCGAGAAATAATTCGTTCTCTTCAGAAAAAACATCCATAGTTTTAACATAAATAAAAGGTCCTTTTTTATTAGAATCACGCTTACTTTTAAACAAGGCAATATTTTCTAATATTTCATCGATATTTATTTTTGACTGTGTTATGTCTTCGTGTTTATCTTGGATGACAGAATAAATGGAAATTTTTAAATAAGTTAAGTTGGATTCTAACAAAGCCTGTGCTTTATCACCGGTCAATATAGAGGCATTGGTCGTGAGATACGAGCTGTCGCACAGAGAAGAAAAATTTTGACTAATCATATATACGAAATCAGGGTTTAGCAATGACTCTCCGACATCATTCAGCCATAAGGCTCTTATTTTTGCCCCTCCCCAATTTCTCAATCCAGATAAGGCTCTGTCAAAAGTTTCCCTTGACATATGTTTTGCCCGGCCGGATTTTGCAAACGTTTCTGTACTTTGTGGACAAAAAACGCATTTAAAATTGCACATACCTGACAACTCAAGAGAAACCGCAAGAGGTTTTGAAAGAGGTATCGCATCCAGTAAGTTGACGGGCTTTTGGTTTCTTTGTGAATATTGCGCTATTTTGATATAATTTTCCACTTCCATTTTATCCCTCATTATGAAAATAAAGCCATGCTATCATGCTGATTTACTTAAATAGTTTGAATATAAAATACCCTCAACCCCCAACTTATTTAACGAATTATTTATATCGTCAAAGTAAGTGTCCGAGCATATTATTATTTTTCTCTCATCCAAAATTACTTTCGAAGGTTTTTGGATGTCTTTGTTGGCAAATCTTCCTTCCTTAAACGAATCTATAATTACATAATCAAATAAGCGTTTATCATACACGACATCTAGCGCCGTAAGAAACCTTTTAAGAATGACCCCGGCTCCGAAAAATGCAATTTTTTCATTTTTATCTATTTTTTTATTATTCAGCAATCCTTCTAAATACTGTTTCAGTGAGGAATATGTAACGACTATATTGTATTCATTAAAAAATAAAAACTCGCAGTCTAAACAGCACTTAGGCATATTTTCAACGTCAAATTCTTCAAGAGCCTTATAATAATCTTTATATTTCTTAGAATTCAATACTTCGCTTAACGTTTGCTTTTTCAAGTTTCCAACTATCGGCTTTGCAACGGCGCATGCACCGTTGCAACATATAAGCACGTCCTGATTCGGAGCGATATCAACGCCTGTTTTAAAAAAACTGCAAAGCGTCATCTTCGTATTATAATAGTTTTTATCAACTATGCTTTTAAATGATTGAAGTTGATTAAACGCAGGATAAAGACTCGTGATGATGATTTCATCGATCTTATCTTCCCAAAACCGGCAATAATCCAAAAAATCGTGCTTATTTTCATCAGCCAAGATATATTTAATAACGGCTCTGATTTTTACTTTATTTTGATTTCGTTGGTTAATAAAGTATTGAACGTTTTTATAAACCTTATCCCTAAATGTAACGTCTTTATAATACGGATTCTGAAAAGAGTTATATACATTATAATCGTATCCTGTAGCTGAAATAAAAAGCCTAAATCTGGTCACATCATTTTCTTCTATGTTTAGCAAGTTTTCAGTCATTTGTTCATCAAGCGCTAATGCGTTTGTATACAGGGAAATATTTTTGAAAACACGTTTATTGACGGCATATGCTATTACTTCGATAATATCGGGATACAAAAGTGTTTCGCCATAACCTGAAAAAATAATTGTCTCCACTCCTGCTTGGGCAGCATAGTCAATATTTTTTTTACAGTCGTCGACACTTATTTCGGCTGCTTTTATGTTTTTATCGAGAACACAAAATGTACAATTCAGATTACACTTATAATTTACGCCTATAGTAATAGCTTTCATCATATTATTTCCACCTCGATTTTTATTATTTCCATTGTAAAATATATAATATAATAATAGTTTTCATTTCGAAAAAAAACGAAATATTTGTTTTACAACTTTTTCCGCTTCATCTTGTTTCAAGCCGTAGTACAATGGCAGCCGGAGCAGTCGTGAGCTGTCTTTTGTTGTATATTTGTCCTCGCCGTGAAATCTGCCGAATTCTTGTCCCGCTCTGGAAGAGTGGAGAGGAATGTAATGAAACACCGTATAGATTCCGCGTTCTCTCAGGTATTTGATCATTCCTTCACGTGATTCGACGTCTGTTGTTTTTATGTAAAATAGATGCGCGTTATGCGTGCAGCCGGGTGGTACAGACGGTAACTCAATATAACCCCTGTCGGCAAGCGGTCGTAAAGCTTCTTCATACCGGTGCCACACATCGAGCCTTGCGGTGTTTATTTCATCGGCATACTCAAGTTGAGACCATAAATAAGCGGCATTGATGTCGCTTGGTAAATAGCTTGATCCCCATGCCATCCAGGAATACCTATCAACATGGCCTCGATAAAACCGGCTTCTGTCTGTGCCTTTTTCTCGAATGATCTCAGCGTTTGCCAGATCATCTTCATTTTTGATAAGCAAGGCGCCGCCTTCGCCCATGCTGTAGTTTTTCGTTTCATGGAAACTATAACAGCCAAAGTCGCTCAATGTCCCTAACGCTCGTCCTTTATACGTAGACATCACGCCCTGAGCCGCGTCTTCAACTACATACAGGTTATATTTATTTGCCAGATCGTTGATTACGTCCATTTCGCAAGGTATTCCTGCATAGTGTACGGGGACTATCGCCCGCGTTTTGTCCGTTATCGAATCTTCAATAAGATTTTCATTAATGTTCATTGTATCAGGACGAACGTCGACAAAAACAATTTTTGCGCCGCGGCCGACAAAAGCATTAGCGGTTGAAGTGAAAGTAAATGAGGCCATAACGACCTCATCACCCGCTTTTGTGCCGCATAAGCACGCCGCCATATCAAGAGCATGACTGCAGGAAGTAGTAAGCAGAGCATGAGCGGCGTTAAATCTGTTCTTGATCCATTCTGTGCATTTTTGCGTAAACTCGCCATCTCCGCTGACTTTTTTCTCCAAAGCCTGACGTATATAATCCAAAGACTTTGGCATTATTGGAGACTTGTTAAAATCGACTTTCATCTTATGCCCATGCCTTTTTCACGCCAGCCCCATATGTAATAAGGGGCTTTAGGTCCAGCATTAAAAATAAGATCTAAAACAGACACATTGTGCGTAAAAGGCGGGGTGCGCTGCCAATATTCAGGATAACCAGAATAATCTTTCCATCGCAACCTGATTCCATGCCGTTCAAACATTTCATCGCTTAAATAACTTTTCGCTGCCGGCCCACACAAATATGTTGTCGCGCCGCAATCTTTACAGGCTTTTACTACGCGTTCCGCTTTTCCATCCGCTAAGTCAAAATTTTTTGAATTTAGTATTTCAGTTTTGATATTTAAAACGTTATTGATGACATTAATGAAGCAGTAATTTATATTGCATAAATAATCCATTTGCGAACACTTAAAATATGTTTCTTCGAGTAATTTTGAATAATTTTTATAATAACGTGATTTGTGATAATTTTCATATATTGTATTCCAATGCCTTTTTGCCCAGTCTTTATCACTTACCTTTGTTTCACTGATCTTTTGATGGAATTTGCCCTTTGTAGCAACAGGAATTGACAACCATCTTGCTCCGCCTGCTGTTTTAATCAAATTACGATTTCTCCAGTCCTTGCTGGTATATTGAACTTCATCATAATACACAAAAATATCTGCATCATGAATTAAATCAAAAAAACCTTTCCATGGGATGTAATTTGATTGTGACATAGCAACGATTTTCATATTTTCTCACCAGGATATAGCGATTTATATCGATTAAATAGAGTATCTGTAACTTCAAAAGAATCATCCTTAAATACCGTGATGGTAAATTCAAATGGCATATAATCGTTTCTTAAAACAACATTTCTTGATAAATCATATGCCATTTCCAAAATCACCACCGGGTTGCTATACCATGCATAGTCATATTTCCATTCTACCTTGTCAGAAAGAAAATTAAACGATATGCCTTGCCTCGATAATGCAAATGCTTTTTTCATACAGTTTTCGATAAACGCATAATTATCCGTATGGTTAAATCTGTAGTTAAGCGATCCGGAAACCAATGCGAAGTCTGCCGTTCGGTGGTAGTTTTCGTCGAGAAAGTCTGCCGTCATGAATTCCGCGTCAGCAACATGTTGTATATAAAGTTTTTTGGCTTCATTGATAAACTCTGGTGTAACATCAACGCCATAATACGTTCCGCCGCCGATATTACGCCAATAAGGGAGTAAATCGCCGAATCCGCAACCGATATCAATCACCGAAGCTCCTTTTGAAATATGAAGATCCGACGTTAAAATATCAAACCGAATGCCCTGTTTACCTTTATTCCACTCAAGTGAACAGGGAGAGTAACCGTATTTTTTGTAATTATCTGATAAACGCGCAAGTAATTTATTTTTATCTTCACAATTTATCATCTGCAATACCTATATTTATGTTTTCTGCCAACTCGTCCATTACCTTGACAAGCGCGCCTATATGGGCCTGAAGATTCCATCCCGACACTATTTCTTTTGAGCGTGCCTTTATGTTTTCCAATAAACCTCTGTCTTTAGCCAATTTCTCTATATAAGGAACTATATCATTCTCATTTTTCAACGAATTTGCTTTACCCAAAAGCACTTCACCGGCGTCAGCGCCCAAGGGAGAAACAATTGCAAGTCCTTGTTGCATAGCCCAAGCAATCGTCGTTCCGCCACCCACACGCATGGGATTCACGTACATGTCACATATGCCATACAAGCCAGGTAAATCATCTTCATATTCAATGAAGAATACATTCTTATTGACCAAACACTCATGTTTCTTGGCCATATGCGGTAAATCGTTACAACCTACGCATAACCACTTTATGTTATTCGCGGTTTCTATTAAGCCACAAAACCGCAAGATCAATTCCTCTGAAAGTTCAAATGATAGTCGATTGCCTACCGTTACCACAATGATGTCATCTTGCGAAAGTCCATAGTCTTCCCGCTTAAATTGTTTTTTGGGCGGTAGAAAAGCTTTGTATAGCGGCAGAAAAAAAACATGTTCATGGCGAACAGGCGGCGAAATTGAAACATCTTCGATCGTTGTTGCAGTTAGTGCCATTTTGTGAAAAAATGATGACGAACAGCCTTGTATTCTGAGTGGCAGATAGACGGTAGGGTAATTACAATGATAGTAGTACGAAATAATCGAAAACTCGTCTGTAGCATCAAGAATACAATATGGGTTGATTTCGCATATTAACCCTAAAATTTGCTGTTGGCGCGTACGAGATGTACTAGCAGAAGGGAAGAAAATCAGCTCAACAGTTGGATAGTAATCGTTTTTTAATTTGTTTTTAAGCGCATCATTTTGGCTTATTGAGCACCATTTACTTTTCAAAAAGCTTGTACCAGAGTCGCCATACGACGGATCTAAATCAATAATGTAAAGGGAATAACCGAGGCGTTTCAATTCGCTTACTATTGGCGAAAGTAATTGGGCAACACATTCATCAAGATTGTGGCTGATAACACATATTTTTTTATTATCATCACGGTTATATTTCGGCGGAACCCATGTGAGAGCAAGTTCTTTAGCGTAGTCTGCCATCAACCGTTGTCTATCTGAAAAAAAACCATCATAAATTATATCTGGATAAAACAGCCACATATAATTTGAATCTTGAAGCAGCCAATACTTCTGAGCGGTATTCCCCTTGATTTCACCAATATACTTTATAAACAGTCGGAATAAATCTGCTTCAAAACATCTGGCTTCATACAAGACACTAAGCAGCACAATACATAATTCAGGTTCGGTTAAAACGTTTTCCGTTATGTAGGCTGCACGACGACATATTTTAGCATATAGTCCACTACTTCTCTTGTTATTGATTTCCTCTATGAAATTGTGGAAAAATAAAATATTGCCGAAGGATTTAATAAAATAATCCGACAAGGCTCCACTTACAGCCTTATCATCGTTCAGAAATTGCTCAAGCGACAAAGCCGAGCAATGATAAGTTATAAAAAAATCAGAAGGTACCGGAGGGAAATTAAGAATTTTCGCTTCGGGTACGCCATAACCAATCAACATAGTTTTAATTTCATCTGCCACAGTAGAGTCAGTTACCGTTATCAAAACCACGTCATACATATCATCTGGCAAATCTTTGATTGTTTCAGGCGCAAAAACTGTTTTTCCATCAAAGTTTTTATCGAGCCTCAAAACAATTTTGCGGTAATCCATGTTGTAAAAATACCGATAATACTCTTGACCAAAATGTCCAGAGCCATACAAAACAATTCTTTCGGACGGCTGGAAAAAATGAAATGGCATATGCGGCATTACAACACCTCAGTTTTCAAACAATTCTTTTAATATAAATGAAAAAATCTGTTCTCCGGCTGTTCCATCGTTTGCGAATAGCGCATTTTTTTGAAATCGTGTCCTAACAGACAGCGGCGTATGATTCGGAGTCGATGTGATCAGCTCATTAATAAAATTATTTAGCGTATAATGCCTGTTATCAAATAATTTGCCGTAATCAGTATCAAAGCTATCATATGAAACAATATCTTCTGCTAGTCGTAACCTTCGCAGTCTTTTAGTTTCGGGTTCATAGGAAATGATTTCCGCGGTTTTATTACAGTAAGAAACAATTTGGCTTTCTGTTACGTCGCAGCTAAAATAGTTGGCATCATCTATATGCTTATTGATATGATTGACCTTTTCCTGCTCAATAATCTCCATTAAGGCATGGACTGGTTCGATACTTAAATCGTGGGCATTGATTCGCAATACTGCTTCACCCCAAATCGGCAGCAGCCAAATCCACCCATCCAAATATTCCACAAAGCCGGTAAATAAAGCTCCTTCGGTGATGATTTTCAGATACTCATACCGATCATTATTCTTATCCCAGCGGACAAGACTATCGGTGTTTTCAGGCATAAGCCAGAAGTACTCTCCATCAAAGCATAGATCAGTAAATACTTGTTCGCTTTCTCCACCCCGGTATAACTTTGAGCTACATTTTTCCATGTTGAACACGAGAACTGCATTTAATGAAAAAACCGAGGCGTAAATTTCAGAGCCTATCACCTTGACAGATTTAAAGAAACGCCACTTTTTTCGTTCCTTTTCATTACACGTCATTAGGGTCGGTTCAATCCAGTCTGTAAATTGTTCCATTCTGCCGCTTAACGTGTCGTATCGGATAATTGCCGGATAAGAGAACGGTATTAAAAAAAGGAAATAACCAAACGGAATGATTTTGGAAAATTTCCTCTTAAAATTTGGCAAATTGGTCACACTAAAAATCGGTTCCGGAATCAATATGGTACTGAAGTCGCCTGTATTAGCGTGATAGACCGCTATGTTGTTCGCCCGAAATGGAGCAAAATAAACATCATTTTCTATTCTAGTCGCAGACACATATGGATAACTTGATTGAATTGGGTTGTTCGGGAAACGACCGACAAATTGATAATCCAATGAATCCATATTTAAACGGAAAAGCCTATTACCAACAACTGGCATAATCCAAAGAATAGACTTCTCGATATTGTCGAAACAATAAATCGGTACGTCTCTATTTTGTTTGTCAAACAACTGAATCGGATTTTGCAATAATATCCGCTTACCTGTACGCTGGTACAATGCGACCAGTGAACTCTTGTCGCCGAAATATCCCGCAGTCAGGGCAATCGCCCTGTGCAAATCTCCTGTTTCATCATATATTCCCCAACCTTCAAGTTTGTAATTCTCGACAATCCTCTGGTACTCATCCAGCAATTCTTCCGATAACATGGAATTATATGTCGCTTCGCTGAGTGGATGTGGTCTCCACCAGAGAACAACCTCTTCTCTTTGCTTAAAGATATTGAGTACTGATTTCAGCTTTGCTATGTATTTTTCGCCGCAGTTTAGCAATGTTCCGATGGAAGTATTGTACAGAACCGCCTTTTTCGTTGTGCCATCAGGCCGCTCAAATAACCTGCGCCATTCAGCCGGTAATTGATAATCTTCGGGTTTTCCATTTGTGTCTAAATCAAATTTTGGCGATCCAAGCGCGACAAATTTTTCTTCAGCGTTCCCGAATTGCCCGGCGCAATTATAGGTTTCCTCTGCATCTTTAAACATATGGATATAGTATTGCCTGACCTCCTCTGATTGGACAATAACCCTATCGGCGTACAATGTTCCCGGTAGAACGCATAAATCTTTATCCACATCATCGTCACTACTAACAAAATAAGGAATATATATGAGCAGATCAGTAAAACTCTTTAACCTTTTGCTGTAGAAATCCGGGTGTACGCTTGTGATGTTGTTGTAGTCGTCATAGGGATTATGAATGAAAATGGCATCTGGTCTCCGGGCTTCTATGTCATATTCCCGCCAATTGATAACTGGCACACAAGAAGGGTATTGCGAGATTTCATAATGCATCTCTCCGAACTCTCCACTTTGTGTTCTATCAAAATAAGGAATGGGAACAACAAAGGCGTCACAGCGGGGATCGGCTTTAGCCGCCGACCACACCGATTCAAAACAATCCCACATGCTTGCTTTGTACGGCAAAAACACTATTTCCAGTTTATCCGGCTTGATCTCGTCACGGGAAAGACCTTGAATTCTTGTCAAGAGAGTTTCCATGCTTTCGACATTTAGAGCTTCACCGGTGTTTGCCGCTTCTGAACTCCGGCTCAGGATGTCGCATAATTCCGCCAAACCGGCCGTGGTTTGCGTTCCAGCACCGGCGAGGCTTTCAATATCATTCAATGTCCGGGCGGTTAGTTCACGCGTGTCGGAAAGCAGCTTGCGCAGAACCGCTTCATTTTGGCTTGCGTTCAAGCGTCTGATTTCAGCCAATGATTCCTCAAGCGTTCCTAATTGCCCGAATATTTGCTTTTGCTGCCATTTCCTCAATGATTTATACCATTTAATGCGGTCTGCCGTTGTGATGCAGCACCTGATGATTAGCAAGTGTGTTAATCTCACTTGATCTTATCTATGAGTATACATCTTCGCCTTTTTGATGGATTTTGGGGATACGAAATCAGTGAGCAAGTTTTCTTATTTCTTCTTCTGTTGCGCCTGTATGCCGTGAAATATCAACTATTGGCATTCCCGTTTCCAGAAGACTTTGTGCGACGGCAAGCGCTTTCGCTTTTTCGCCTTCAATCTTGCCTTCGATCTTGCCTTCGATCTTGCCTTCGATCTTGCCTTCGATCTTGCCTCTAGCCTCAGCTTCGATCTCGGCGGTGTACATCACGGAATCATAAATGTCTTTCGCCTTTTGCAATTGGTCGTACATGTC
>JGI24705J35276_12238536_pt1 | contig 25688 bp, 12 predicted proteins | sample TergutNt197P4_FD_35276 | JGI IMG/M metagenome (IMG submission 35276) | reverse complement strand
CAGATTGACCACCATCTGACGGGCTTCGACATTCTTGCTGTTTTTTATAAAATACGAAATTACCGGCGTCGAATAATGAATAAACTCCGGTTGGGGAAACGAGCGAAGCATAAACCGATAGACGTCTTCAGGCAATTGATACAAGATATTGATTCCGGCGTCAGGAATAGAATCGGTTAAAATTATCCCTTGCCGGTCAGGGAACAGGAAGTGTATAAAATCCTCTTTGTATTCGTCTTTATAAAATGAATCGGGAACGAATTCAAAGTTCGGCGTGCGATTCATTATCCAAACTTTGCGAAAAGGCAGCGAGAAAAAAGTCTGTTCAAAAAACGCTTCTTTAAAATCGGAAAAAGCATCGGAGCGATTCTCTCCGGATAATTCTTTGTAAAGATAAGAGCCTGTTTCTTCCGGATCATATAAAGAGAAAGAAAAATGTTCCAAGTCGGTATAAATCGTCAGAATCAACCGGTCAGGATGCGCTATATTTCGATATTCCTGCACTTCAAATAACTTGTGACAAAGATAATTCATTTTTGCCAATAAGCAAAGCCAAAAATTGTAAGAAATTTATCTTACCTTTGATTCTCGAAAAACAGATTAATATATTTTCATACTTATTATGATAAGGGGAATTACATAAATTTGTTACTAATATATTGTGGTAATTATTTATTATGATTTTTGTAATTGAAAAAGTTAACCCCTGAAATAAAAGACTGGATTGAAGATTTAGCTTTTCGAAATTCTGAAAATGCTTTCAAGTCACTCTATTATACTTATTGTGATGCCATAATGAGGTATATTTTCATGTTCGTAAAATCAACGGAAGTCGCCGAAGAATTAGTATCTGATGTTTTCTTTACCATTTGGAAGAACAGAGAAATGTTGAGTGAGATTGAAAATTTCGAGTCTTATCTTTACAAAATAGCTAAATTCAAATCATTAAACTATCTACGTGAACTCAAAGTCAATATAACCGACTTGGATAGCGTTACAATTGATTTATACCAATCGACGACTACAACTCCTGAAGATGATTACCTTTCTCAAGAATTGATTTCCATGATAAACAATGCAATAGAACAATTACCTACCAAATGTAAGCTTGCTTTCAAATTAGTGAGAGAAGACAATATGAAGTACAAAGATGCTGCCGACCATTTAGGAATATCGGTGAAAACGCTTGAAGTTCATCTCTCAAATGCGATGAAGAAAATAAGGTCGATTATCGAAAAAAACAATAATTAAATTTCCGGATAAGGGTATTTTAAAATAAATGTTACTTAATAAATGTTATAGAATAAAAATATGACCATAAAGTTGGAACAAATAATCGTAAGAAATCTTTCTGGAGAAGCTTCGCCTGAAGATATTAACGCATTTGCCGAATGGATATTGCAAAACGATCAGCATAAAGAACAATACCTTAAAATAAAGAAATTCTGGGATTCAAAATTATCGGGCGTACGGATAGAAAATAAATGCAGTTCGTTCGAAGAACTAAAAAGCCATATCAAACGAGGGGAAAAACATTCGTTTATGACTAAAACCCGGCATATTTTCATTAACGCAGGAATAGTTGCAACATTAGCGGGTATAATTATCTATTTGGGATTTACAAGACAAATTCAACTTAGGGAAAAACCGATAGAACATTTTATTTATCTTACGAGTAATAGCCCTGCCGCTTTCCGTTTGCCTGATGGAACGTCAATTACACTTAATAAAAACAGTAAGTTGGAATATTCCGGTTTGTATGGGACAACCGATAGAACCATACATCTTTCAGGAGAAGGGTATTTTGAAGTTGCACACAATAGTGAAAAAAACTTTATTGTTGACATGGGAGAAACAAAAATCAGTGTTACCGGAACCATTTTTAATATCAAAAATATTCAAACCGAAGACTCTATGAATGTAACACTGGTTGAAGGGTCAGTACGGTTTGAAGCCTTCAATCAAGTAGTAAACTTAAAACCTGACCAACAGCTATCCTATAACAAAAACAATAAAAGATTAAGTATAAACAATGTCGAAACTGATGTTGTAACTGCATGGAAAGACCACCTTATTAAGTATAAGTCTATATCGTTTGCCGAATTCGTGACGGAATTAGAACAAGTTTATAATGTTAATATCAGTATTCGCGATGAAAAATTAGCAAGCGAGAAGATTTCCGGATCCTTCGATTTGGATTTAACGATTGACCAAATTTTGAATCTTATGCAAACTAATCTATCATTTAAATGGATAAAAAAGGATAGGATATATCTAATAACAAAAAAGAATAATTATTAATACTCTAAATAAATACTGCCTATGAAACTGTCCGTAATCCTATTTTTCTTATCTGTATTTCAGGTAAACGCTTTAACTTCTTATCCACAAGTCACTAAGTTAACCCTGAAAACCGAAAAGACATCTTTAGTAAACATTTTTAAAGAAATTGAAGAGCAAAGCGAGTTTCTATTTAATTACGTCGATAACGACGTAAACAATATTGAGGCAAAAGTGAATGTTACTGATGCCAGTATTGAAGAGACTCTATCTCAAGCATTGTTAAACACGGGATTAGTTTATACTATTAATGACCGGCATATCATTATCTCAAGAGAAGAAATTCAAGATAATCCTGTCAAACCAATCAGAATATCGGGGTCGGTTAGAGACAAAGAAGGAGTCGGTTTAATCGGAGCAAGTATAAATGAAAAAGGAACCCCAACAGGAACAGTAACAGACAATGAGGGTTACTTCACGCTGGAAGTATCGCCTCAAGCTGTTTTAATAATTTCTTATGTTGGGTATTTGCCTCAGGAAGTTGAAGTAAAAGGGAAATCAGCCTTTGAAATAACCTTACTGGAAGATAACAAAATGATTGATGAAGTAGTAGTTGTAGGCTATGGTCAACAGAAAAAAGTAAGTATTACTGGAGCTGTTGGAAGTATTAAAAACGAAAGTATTAATCGGTTAGCCAACAGCACTACAGCTGCTTTACAGGGAGTTACGCCGGGTTTGACGATTCTGGACAAAGGCGGTTCTCCCGGACGATCCGCTACAACACTCCGTATTCGAGGTATCACAACCATTAACAATAGTGATGCTTTGTTACTCGTTGACGGAATAGAACAACGCATCGAAGACATCAATCCCGACGATATCGAAAGTATTTCAATTCTAAAAGATGCTTCTACAACAGCGATTTATGGTTCTCGCGCTGCGAACGGTGTCGTATTGGTTATGACTAAACGGGGCAAAGAGGGTCCTGTAAAAATAAATTTCAATTCCTATTGGGGAAATCAAAATGTAACTAATAAACCGGAACACATGGAGACTGTAACCTATATGAAGCAGCAAAATTATGCATTTGTGAATGCCGGTCAGGATATTCGCTATTCGGACGCCTTTATACAGGAATGGATTGACAATCACGCAAAAGATCCGATTACCTATCGTCCTGCTAATCAATGGCAAGATGCTGTGTACAAAAGTGCGCTACAACAAAACTACAGCCTCACCGTAAGCGGAGGTAATGAAAAAGCGAAAGGATTGATGGCTTTGCGTTATTACGGACAGGACGGAGTTGTTCCCAATTTTAATTCAAACATTAAAGAAATTCGTGTAAATACTGATTTCAAGCCTAATAAGTGGCTAAATATTTCGGCTGACGCCAATTTTCGTACACGCTATTCCCTCGCAGCAGTAGGGGCGTATGACTATGACGTCAATGGAGGTGGTGTTTTCTATTCAATGTATCATGCAACGCAATTCGTTGTACCCGTATATCCTGACGGGAGCTACGGTTTAGGTAATAAAAATGCTAATCCGCTGATGCTCGCAAAAATGGGAGGAGACGACAAGCAATGGAGAAATCTTTTCTACGGAAATGTAAAAGCTGAATTAAATATTATTGACGGACTTAAGTTTACAACTCAATATGCGCAACGCTACGCTTTCAACAAAAACACAACCTTCAATAATGCCTATAAAGTAGTGGATACTAACTTTTTAGATTGGACAGCTACAGCTCGAGATGAAGCATACAACCCCAGTCCGACCCGTCAGCGGGTAAGAGATGTATCACGTAACAGCATGGATGATTACCGTGAAGACATCGACGAATATACACTCAACCTTTTGCTCGACTACGAAAAGACATTCGGCGAACACAATGTACATGCATTAGCCGGCTTCTCACAGATTGATAATAAATGGTCGCACAATGAAGCCTACCGTCAGGATTTCTATAATAACGAGGTGCAATCGATTAATATGGGGGCGGAAAATACATGGAAAAGTTATGGTTATAATAACGAATACGCCTTACAATCGTATTTCGGACGTTTGAACTATAATTTCGACAACCGTTATCTGCTGGAAGCTAATTTACGCTACGATGGCACTTCCCGGTTTACAGGCGATAACCAGTACGGGACATTTCCTTCTTTTTCTGTAGGATGGCGTGTTTCAAATGAGGCTTTTTGGAGCGACGGCTTAAGAAATATTATCTCCGACCTGAAGTTTAGATGGTCATGGGGTAAAACAGGTAATCAAACTGCCGGTCTATATGCTTTTTATGAATCATATACTTCTACTACGTATAATTTCAATGGCAATGTAGTACAGGGTTATATGCAAACAACTTTGGCAAATAAAGAGCTGAAATGGGAAGTAAGCACACAAACCGATTTCGGATTTGATGCGGGCTTCTTGAATAATCGTTTGAATCTGACAACAGACTACTATAACAAACGTACAGATGGTATTCTGGTGAATTTACCTGTTTCCGGAACCATCGGTCTTGATGCACCGGTGCAAAATGCTGCCGTTGTTGATAATAAAGGTTTTGAAGTATCTATTGGATGGCGAGATCATATTGGAGATTTTTCATACAATTTAAATTTTAATGTATCTAATAATTGGAATAAAGTTATCAGCCTTGGAGGAGCTAATCCCACCGTCTCCGGAGGATTAGCCGATGTGATTACTACCGTTAGAGAAGGATATCCTATCAATTCGTATTGGGGATACAAAACCGGCGGACTGCTAACTCAACAGGATATCGACAACAAATATCCTGTGTATGATAACCGTATGGGACCCGGTGACGTTAAATACATCAATCTCAATGGAGATGATAAAATTGATGCGGAAGATATGACAGTGATTGGAGATGAATTTCCACGATATCCGTTTGCCTTTAATGCTAATGCAAGTTGGAAAGAATTCGATTTATCTTTTACCTTACAAGGTGTAATGAATGCCCAAACACGTGTATCGGGGGCACTTGCCGAAGGCGGTAATTTTGAGGGTTTTACGCTTGATATTTTCAAAGATTACTGGACGCCTGAAAATACCGGCGCCCGTTTCCCGCGTCCGCGGAAAAGTGTTGATTACAACTCCATGATGTCTGATTACTGGGTAGTTCAAGCAAATTATATTCGCTTGAAAAACATACAAATAGGATATACTTTACCTCATGCACTTACTCAAAAGGCGACTATTGAAAAAGCCCGGATTTACTTGGCAGGAAGTAATGTACTCACTTTCTCTCCCTTGAAAGAATGGGGATTGGACCCTGAATTTGTCGCCGGACGTTTTCTATATTATCCACAAACTTCAGTCTATTCAATTGGGGTTAACTTGACATTCTAATTATTATAAACTCTAAACGAAATTCATTATGAACAAATATTTTATATTGCTAATGCTGACAGTTGTTGCTTTTGGATGCAACGATATATTAAATACGGTACCAACCGACCGTTTATCGGCTGAAGTATATTGGCAAAGCGATAAAGACGCCGAATATGCGGCTAATGCAGTTTATCGCTTCTTAGAAAGTCCCGTAACAATATTGGGACGCGACGAAATGTCGGACATTGCTCGGGCAACTTTTGAAACCTCTGATGAGACAAAAGTAGAAGCAAGTATTGCCGACCCGCAAACAGGAATTTTTCAGAATACATGGAATGACATGTACAAAGGCATTCGTTGCTGTAACGACTACATGGCAAATGTAGAAAAAATTAAGCCGACCGATGAAGCTAAAGTGAACCAACTGACTGCTGAAGTACGTACATTGCGCTGCTATTTTTATGCCCGATTGGTTTCCTACTTTGGCGACATACCTTTGATAACAACGCCTATCGGAATTAGTGAATCAAAAACGTTGACTCGCACTCCGGTATCTGAAATATATGATTTCATTTATACTGAAATTACAGACGCTGAAAAGTATTTGCCAAATACAACTGCTGAAAAAGGCAGAGTAACGAAGGGGGCTGCTCTGGGTATATTGGCAAGAACTATGCTGTTCGCTGCCGGTAATGTTACGGAAACAGACAACCGTTCCGACACTTATTTTCAACGAGCTAAAGATGCTGCCGACGCTGTGATCGGATTAGGGGTTTACTCCTTGCTGCCAACCTATAAATCATTATTTACTTATGCCAGCGAAAATAATGTGGAAGTGGTGTTTGACAAGCAATTTATGAAAGATGTATATTCCAATTCCGTAATGAACAATTTTGGCGCCGTATCGTTAGGGAATAACGGATCAGCTATGTCACCTACCAATGTGATATTAGACGAATACGAAACAACTAACGGCAAAAAAATTACGGATGATCCGGCTTACGACCCGAAGGATCCGTATGAAAACCGTGATCCTCGTCTCAACTATACACTCTATGTTCCTGGAGATATCTTGCCGGACGGAACAGTCTATGATTCACGTCCGGGTTGGAGCACTTCAAGCGACGTTATCGGCGCAAGCTATCAGGTTTCTAAAACAGGTTTGCTTCCTAAAAAATATATCAATGCAGAAGATATCGGTCAAAGCAATCGCACGAACTGCGGTATTAATCTGATCATCCTGCGTTATGCAGAGATTCTGCTTACGGCAGCCGAAGCGCGAATCGAATTGAATCAGGAAACCAATGTGGCACTGAATTATATCAATCAAGTACGTCAGCGCTCCGATGTTAATATGCCACCGCTATCGGGTATCTCATCACAAGGAGCATTGCGCGAGGCAGTACGACACGAACGAATGGTGGAATTGGGACTGGAAGGTAATCGTTTTTTCGATATTCGTCGATGGAAAATTGCCGAAAGCGTCTGCAACATGAATCAAGTGAAAGGCATGACGTATGTGGATAAGACGACGGGGCAACTTGTTACGATTGTAACCGATTACAAAAAAAAGTTCACAGCAAGAGACTATCTTTGGCCTATTCCTTACAACGAAAGGCAATTAAATACAATCTTGACTCAAAATAACGGATGGAATTAATTATGAAAAGACTATTATTTAATACACTGCCGCTCGCAACGTTATCTCTTTCGGCAGGCGTGTGTGTTCATGCGCAAAAGGGAAATGATAAACGACCGAATATTCTGATTATACTCGCCGATGATATGGGTTATTCCGATTTAGGCTGCTACGGAGGGGAAATCCGTACGCCTAATCTGGATAGGTTGGCTCAGAACGGAGTCCGTTTCAATCGTTTTTATAATGCGGGACGCAGTTGTCCTACCAGAGCATCTTTATTAACCGGACTTTATCCGCATCAGGCAGGCGTCGGAAGAATGACATTCGACGACCATCTGCCCGGATATCGAGGCACTATGACGCATACCGGAGTGACTATCGCCGAAGTTCTGAAAGACGCCGGTTATCATACCGGTATGATTGGCAAATGGCATGTGGCGGAGACGCCGCTGCGTCCGGACCAACGCGAATGGCTGGCACATCAGGTACAATATGACGAATTTGCTCCTAAAGATAATTATCCCGTTCGCCGCGGGTTTGAAGATTTTTATGGAATAATCTATGGGGTAGCGGATTATTTTGACCCGTTCAGCCTCGTGAATGGAGAAGAGCCGGTAAACGAAGTGCCTAAAGACTATTACACTACAATTGCATTTTCGGATAGTGCGGTTTCTTATATTAACCGGTATGCGCAATCGGATAAGCCTTTTTTCATGTATCTTGCTTATAATGCGCCGCATTGGCCTCTACACGCCTTAGAGGAAGACATCAAGAAATATGAGGACGTATATAAGGTCGGATGGGTAGCTATCAGGAATGCGCGTTATCAGCGAATGTTAAAATTAGGAATCTTTCCCGAACAATCGGATTATCTAACAAACCGTTTGTCAACCAAAGAATGGGAAGCAAATCCCGATAGCGCTTGGGATGCCCGTGCAATGGCAGTCCATGCAGCTATGGTTGACCGTATGGACCATGAAATCGGGAAAGTCCTGAAAGCGCTGGAATCAACGGGCGAAATGGATAATACGCTCATCTTCTTCCTTTCCGATAACGGATGCAGTCCGGAAATCTGTGAAGATTTTTCGCCAGGAGAGAACGACCGTCCCGATATGACACGCGACGGCACACCGATGATTTATCCGAAAAAGAAAGAAGTAATGCCGGGACCGGAAACTACTTATGCCTCTCTTGGACCGGAATGGGCAAATGTGTTGAACATGCCGTTCCGTTTCTGGAAAGCAAAAGTGTATGAAGGAGGTATATGCACGCCAATGATTGCTTATTGGCATAAAGGAATAAAGATTAAAAAGGGTTCGATAAACAATGAAATGTGTCATATCATCGACTTCATGGCTACTGCTATCGAATTGGCTCAAACTAAATATCCTGCTACTTATAATGGCTACAATATCCAACCGTTAGAAGGGAAAAGCCTCGTACCGATATTAAAAACCGGCAAGCGGGAAGGTCATGAAATCATCGGTTTTGAACATTTCAATGAAAAAGCCTTGATGAGTAAGGATGGATGGAAAATTATCCAACCAAACAGGAAAGGAGCGTCTTGGGAATTATATGATTTAAATACCGACCGCACGGAAATGAACAATGTAGCGCTTTTATATCCCGAACGGCTTAAGCAAATGATTTCACAATACGAAGATTGGGCAAAGCGGACAATGGTAGTGCCTGCACCTGGCCAAGAATAAAACAATTTGGAGTTTTCTATTTTTTATACATTTCATTATTTTGATATTCGGTCGGTTTTATTCCGTATTCTTTTTTAAAACACTTTGTAAAGTAGCTTGGATATACGAATCCGGTTTTATAGGCGGCTTCCGATACGTTGTAACCTTCGCGAAGTAATTTACAGGCAATATTCAGTCTTTTTTTACGAATATAATCGCCCATGGATATATTCAGCAGGCTTTTCATTTTCACATGAAGAACGCTTCGACTGATAGCAAGGTTCTGTGTTACATCTGCAACAGAAAAATTTTCATTTGCTATATTCTTTTCAATAAGTTCATTAATCTGATTTATAAAGTTTTTATCAAGTTTACTTAAAGATGCGGATTCAACATCGTCGCCCAATGTATTTACCATTTTTTTACGTTCCACGTGATTCGTATGGATAATATTTTTTACCTGAAGTTCCAGTATCTGAGGGTCAAAAGGTTTTTGTATGTAAACTTCGGCTCCGCTTTCATATCCTTTTATTGTATCGTTTGTATCATTTTTAGCTGTCAAAAGAATTACCGGTATGTGTGAAGTAGCGATATCGTTTTTAAGATTCCGGCACAAAGTATTGCCATCCATTTTAGGCATCATAACATCGGAGATTACAAGGTCAATGGGATATTTACGCGTGATTTCCAAAGCCTCAAATCCGTTTTCAACCGCATATACGTTATATTTAGGAGCAAAGCTATCAGAGAGGAATTTAAGCAATTCCATATCATCTTCCACGAGCAAAACGGACGGATGTGATTCCGCATTCTCATTTTCCGCAGGCAATGAGTTGTTCGTTGATTTACGCTCCGGGTAAGGAATGGCAAATTCGTACTGATTGAGCGGTAACAAGGTCTTATCCGAGCTAATTTTGTTCTTCGGATTGAAAGCAGATTCCGATACATTCAGATTTACGACAAAACAACTGCCTTTCCCTAACTCGCTCTCAACGGAAACATTGCCTGCGTGAATGGCAGCCAGCCTCTTAACGAGAGCCAGTCCTATTCCGTACCCTTTATTGTTCACATTGTGTCCTCGTTTTGTCTGATAATACTTATCAAAGATTTTATCCAATTCTTCGGGAGCGATTCCAATTCCCGTATCGTGTACTTCGATACGCAGATATGTATAACCATCCGGATTATCGGTAATAGCCGCATTAATAAAAATTTTCCCATCCGGAGGTGTGAATTTTATAGCGTTCGACAACAGATTATTGATTATTTTCTCCACATACGAGGGTGAAAACCAGACGTCTTCACCATTGTTCTCACAGTGAATATGTAATGGAATTGACTTCACTGCCGCACTCTCTCTAAACAATTGTGTGATGTTTTCAATAAAATCCAAGGGATTACCTTTTTGAATATAAAATTGAATATCTCCCGATTCCACTTTATTAAACGTAACTAATTCGTCAATCAATCCAACCATCTTATTTGCATTCTTTATGGCTACATCCATTCTTTCCTGCGATTCCGGCGTCAGTTCCTGATTTTGGGAAATGTGTTTCAACGGCGCAATAATCAGTGAAAGCGGTGTTTTTAGCTCATGGGAAACAGAGGTAAAGAAATCCATTCTCACTTGATTGATTTCTTCCAATTTTTCTTTCTCCATCTTGGCAATGCTTACCGCATTTTTTTCTTTCATTCGGGTGTAGAATATTCGATAACTGATATACAGAATTAATATCAATACGACCAAATAGATTAAAAAAGCCCAAAACGAGAGGTAAAACGGAGGATGTATGATGAGTTTAATTTCTTTTATGGGTTCTTCTTTCCATCCTTCATTAGAATTATTGGCTCTGATTTGCAATGTATATTTTCCTGCCGACAAATTTGAGCCGACGAACTTCCGCTCCTGCCCTACATTTCTCCAATCCTTATCTACTCCCGATAATCGAACCTGATAATTTATCGTACTGATATCTCCCAGAGATATTGCGGCATATTCAATGCGGAATGAGCGGGACTGATTGTAAGAAAATTGAATAATCGGCATATCATCTATTGCGTCCGTTAGAGGAGAGGCCTGACTTTTTGCAGTCATTACCTGATTGTTGATACTTAAGTGAGTAAGATGAACGTAAAACTGTTTTCTATTTTCTTCTATTGCTTTAGGGATAAACGAAATCAATCCGTTGACACTGCCAAAGTAAAGTAATCCGTTTTGAGCTTGAATCGACGAAGAAAAATTAAACTGATTCACCGGAAGCCCGTCTTCAACCGTATAGCATATAAAAGCGCTTCGTTCTTTGTTAAACTGGTAAAGTCCCCGGCTTGTACTTATCCATAACCTGCCGAATTCATCTTCAATTATGCTGCAAATGGTTGCGTTAGACAACGAGAGTTCTTTATCCAGGGTTTCGATAGTCTGGTAAGGCGGGTCTATATATTGTAACCCGCTATTATTTGTGCCTATCCAAATTCTATCATCGGAATCCTGGTATAAACAGGTAATATAATTATCTTTCAATTGAGAATTGCTTGCTTTTGCTGTCCAGCCGTTGATTTCATAAGTATCTGTTTCAATACGGAGAAGTCCGTTATTCCGGGTTCCGACCCACACATTATCATCTTTGTCCATCAACAGGTAATAAATAAAATCCGTATCAAGAATCGAATGGTTAAAGGGAAGAAAACTGTTTTTCTCGGAATCATAGTACCTTAAGCCTTGAGTTGTGCCTATCCATATAGTTCCGTTTCGCTGTTTTTCAATAGTAAATATGGCATCCGACGGTAATCCGTTTTTTGAATCGGGCATATATTGTATCCATTTCCCCGAAGATAAATTATAACAGAACAAGCCATTCCTGAAAGTGCCAATCCACATATCGTTGGTTATATCGTTATAAAAAAGCGCATGTACGTTATGTCCCAGACCCGGAATTCGGTCAAAAACCTTAATTTCGCCTGTCAATGTATTATAAATATTCAAACCGCCATCTTCGGTAGCTATCCACAGAATATCTTTTTGCGGTTCGATTATTTTACGAACAGCTTTGCCTTTGATATCTTTAGAATTATATCCTGCTTTAACCCAATGAAATTGTTCCGTTTTTTTGAGTAAAACATTAATTCCTCCAAAATAAGTACCTATCCATATATTATCGTCTCTGTCACATAAAATAGCGTAAATGGCATTATCGTTCAGTTTATTTTTATCGACAAAGTCCTGTTGCAGTATTTTCACTATTCCATCGGGGTGTAATATGGTAATTCCCTTTTCCGTCCCCAGCCATATCCTGCCCTTTTTGTCCTCGGTGATAGTGCGCACCGTCCCGTCGGATAGCTGTAATGCGTCATATATAACAGAACTTCCGGTTTCAAGGTCAATATTCATTACTCCTTTACCGTTACGTCCTATCCAGAGGAGTCCTTTTGAATCGAAATAAAGCGGTATGATGCCATCCGAACCGGTAACGAAATCAGAAAAATGAACGGGATTTATCTGGGTTACTTTAGAAAAGAACGGGTCGTAATAAAATATGGAACGATTGGTAGAAATAAACAACCGGTTATTTTTGTCTATTGCCATCGATATGATAAATTCGGAATCCATTCTCGGATGCATAATAAACGCATCTGTTTTTTCATCATATACATAGAGTTCGAAGCCTCCGCATATAATCTTTCCATCGCTTGTTTCCACAATGGACGAAATGTTGGCGTTTGGAATGTCGTAGTTTTGGAAATCATCCGTAGCGGGTCTGTACTTGCATATTCCCATATAGGTGCCAATCCATATCCGGTTTCTGGTATCCTGATAAATTTTCTTGACAAAGTTTTGATTAAGTGAATGAAGGTCATCCGCTTGATTAAAATAACTGACGATATCATAGCCGTCATAACACGACAAACCATTCCGTGTTCCTATCCAAAGCCTGCCTTTGTTGTCTTGCATCAATGCTTCGATTTGCTGGTGCGGAAGTCCATCTTCGCCTGTAATATGCATAAAGCGATAGTCGTATTCCGGCATAGACGACAGTAAAGAATTGAAAATCAAACAGAATAGAAAAAGAGAGAACAGACGCTTATACATATCTTCAAAACTAATTATTCCGATACAAATTTACCTAATTTTCTTATTGACTACTCTTCCGCCTTCCAGATAAAGTTTTAACATTCCGCCTTCCATAACGGGAAGAGGTATTTGAAGATTTTGACCCATATCCTTTTTTTCAATCATTAACATGCCGTTAAATGAATAAAACGACAATTCCTTTACTTTATATGGACTATTAACGTACAAAATATGGTTATCCGTAAAAATCCGGATATCCGGATTGTCTTTGCCGGGGCTACTTATGCCTGTATTTTCATGAGGAATAAGTCGAAACTCCAGCCACGTCCAGGAAGCATTCGTATTGACGTCGGCTATTTTTTCGGTAGTAAGCGTGTATTGTTCTTTATTTACGATTTCTACTGCTATTGCCATTCTGCTTTCTACCGGAGGATTTGATTTGCCGAGCAGCCGCCAAGGAATGGCGGCTTCCAGATTATAATAACTCGTTTGCAGATTAATTGCATACAAAATCCCGGGAACATCATTATCCGTTTTCCAACTACCGTTATCTCCGTATTGAAATTTGACCGTTCCGTTGGTGTCGAAAAAGAAACCGTACATTCCTGCCTGCGGCGTAGAGCCGGAAACATCACCGGCGTCAATAAAGAAACGTACGCCGTCATTGTCGGTTCCGGTATTTATAATGTTCCTGTCAATAACCCGAGCGGTCAGATAAAGATAATTATTGTCGTATAAAAAATCGATTGTCGTTCTGTTTTTAGTAACGTATCCCATTGGGAGTTGATTGGCATTCGCCGTTGTCCATTTCTCATCTGCGGTTCTGTCGCCATCTACCGTAATCGAACCATAAGCGGCGCTTGCAAGACGAACAGGATAGCCCTTCATCATCACCACACTGTTAGCCCCATTGGGAAGACCGATAGAACCTAAAGCCGCCACTATCCCCGTGTCAATGACCGATACGGAATTCCAAATGGAATGTTGGTTTTGTTCCAATGAAAAAGGAGCGCTTTTGGCTTTGAAATTTTGTGCTTGTTCATCTCCAACTACGACATACATGTCGGCGTATTGCAAATCCGCAGATGACCTGTTTTCATTGCTTTGATAGGATGCAATCGTTTCTCCCCACGGGAGCTGACGAATATAGGGGGCCGCAGAATAAATACTTGTGGAAGGAATGGTTTGGAATATCATTTTTCGTAAGGGGCTACTTGCATTCACATATCCGTTCTCCCAATTGTCTTGCAGCGAATTACGCACAGTAGTCGCGGCAAAGTTTCCTCGCCCCGGCCATCCGTTATCTTCGATAATAACCACTATTTCGCTCTCATCTTGAAGCAATAGGGGGACAGGCATGCCATCCCTGTAACCTTGACGGTAGCATACGGTAACAGGTGCACTCCAAGTCAATCCTTTATCGAAAGAACGACACATGGAAATTTCTTGGTCATTATTGGATGTGTACGGAGCTTCATTTGCAAAATAACATTGCACCTCTCCCGAAGGTAATTCAATGAATGCCGGTTCCCAGCACCCATCATTAAAGGTATATTGAGCGTCGAAAACAAAAATCGGTTCGCTCCAGGTTACTCCATTGTCGGTACTCCTTACTACGCGGATGCCGAAAAGACGTTCTTCCGAATAAGGCGAATTGGGACGCAGGTTTGTGCCTATCAATATAGTTCCATCAGACAATTGGATAACTTCGGCATTAGCCATAGCAACTCTGCTTGGCGGCGCGGCTATTCGTTGCGGCGTACTCCAGTCGTTTCCCTTATTCTGACTGTAGGCAACGGCAATACCCCCTAATGCTTCTGCAACTGCCAGTAAACGGCCGTCTTGAAGCTCTATCATTCGTGCATAGTTTCCCGATGTAAATACCGTAGTCCGACTATTTATATCCCAAAAGATACGTGAGCCTTGATAGGGGGTTACCCGTTGACCGAAAAGCGTCGGCGAAATTAGCGAGACTAATGCCAACAATATAAATTTTTTTAAATATCTCATGTATATTTAATCATTGAAAGATAATTTTTACAACTCCAGTCGATTCCACTTGCATTTCCGGTTTATCAGGCAAAGTGGAGACTAAACGATAGGTAACGCCTGTCGTAAAATCAACCCTCGAAGCGCCCGATACCTGTTCCGTATTTCCAATATAAACTTTTTCCGACGGTAAATATGTTGTAAATTCGGGAGCAAGGTTACTTACATCCGTACCCGCCGGTAAAGTGATGTTCAAGACGAATGTGCTGTAATCAAATTCATTTAGCGTTGTAGTTCCGGCAACACCTAATAAATTGAATGAATTAAATTTCGGATAATTAATCGTATATAATTTATAGGGACGCTCGGTTCCAAAATTAGATTTTATCAGAATATCTACCGGAGAAGACAAGTTATATGCAGTCGTAGCAGAAAAATTGTTCCCATTGACTAATACTTTTGTCGAGTCGGACTGAATGTAGAAACGTAATCGCTGGGAAAGCGATACGGTTTGCTCTCTATTATTGTAAATAAGGCTTCGCGGCAATACCATCAGCCATTCATCATTGGCATATTTCTCGGCAAATACTTCATCCCGTATTATTTGAGGACAAGATAGCCGGTCTATTTCGGTAACATCATCAATGACGGTAACGGCAAACGAGCAGGTATCGTATTGCAAATTTGCAGCCATTTCGCCGGCGGTAGATGCCACACATACGACTTTATATGTACCGGGTACCGAGTATGAATAAGTAAACAAATTTTTATTCACCACAAGTCCGGTATTGCTTTGGTCGCGAAGGTCATATTCGTGCATATCATCGCCGGTATAAACGACCACCTGATCTGCAGCGCTGCCCGCAAAATTAATACTCATTGTCTCATTGATTGTTAGTAAATCTTTATTAATGCTTGCTTCCACATGGGGAGGTCTAACTTTATCTTCTTTACAGGAGAAGATAAATAGAAAGATGCATATTTCTACTATAATTTTCAATAATTTATTCATCTTTATATAATTTTTGAAAAGGTGAAGACTTCAAAATTGCATATATCAAATTTAGTATCCGGGATTTTGTATCATTACCCCATTGGATATATCTATTTCTCGTTGAGGAATGGGGAAAACTTCATTCACTCCCTCACGAAAATAAAAACCGCGTTTGGTAGTGCGACTTGCGCCATACGCTTTAATAACGTCTGCCGCCCTTTTTTGACGCACCAGATCAAAAAACCGATCCCATTCAAAGCAAAATTCAATATGCCGTTCTGTCCATATCTGGTCGCGTATCCATCCATACCCTCCCGATGTGTAAAGTGTCGAACTGCCGTTAATCGTATTCACAAGCGCTTTGTTTTTATTCAGCTCGGTCAAAGCCCGTTCACCGAAACCACTTTCATTCAGCGCTTCGGCATACATCAAAACCACATCCGCAAAACGTATTACACGCCTGTTTTTGCCGTTGTCGCCTTCGTATTGAGGACGCTCTCTCACCGGAGTGTACCATTTCAAAGACATAATAGTTGAGGGAGGCGATTCGTTTGTCTCACCGTCCGGAGCATATTCATGATGACCAATCACAAAGCTTCTGCGCGGGTCGTTGCCGAATAATGATTGTACAATTTCTTCTCTCGTCCATATTAGAGGCGAAGATGAATAAAGATTGGTGTAAATAGGTGTTCCTTCATTTGCATCTCCTGTAGAGCCGTCTGCCGATTCTTTGAATACGACTTCAAAAACGGAACCTCGACAAAATTCGCCCGCCTGAAAAAACTGTCCGATATATCCGATATTATTACCGTTAAGGTCTTTGTAGTCGAGAGAATAAGAATTTACCAATGCCGGAAGCGTCGTATTTGTCGTTTCGTATGGATCGGTCTCCGAATTTAGCTCCTGAGGCTTAAACCAAAGGCGTTTACGAAGGGTTTCCCAATCTTCCTGTGCGAAGTCGTATTTAAGTATTTCGCCGAAATTCATTGAATTACCTCCAATAAAAAATTCGCCCAGCCGCACCATATCTTCCCACTTCTGCGATTGTTTGCCAGGTGTTGCTTGATACATCAGTACTTTCATCAATAAAGCAACAGAGGCGCCTTCGTCGGCTTTTCCCGCATTTCCTTCCGTATATCTCGCCGGCAGCATAATGGCGGCTTCCCGTAAATCTTTTTCTATATAGGCATATACTTCTTCCGCCGTGCTGCGGGGAACAACAAGATTGTCAACCGTTTCAATTTCAGGCCGGATAGGTACTCCGCCGTATGTTTTAACCAGATTAAAATAATAGAACGCCCTTAAGAATTTTGCCTGTCCCAATATTTCGCGTATATTTTTATACGTATTGTACTCATTATCGGCTATTCTTACTTTATGAGCATTAGCTATTACCTGATTAGCGCGGTGAATACCTTTGTAATTAACATCATACCTGTCTCGTATCCATGTATTTGAGGTGGTGAATCTGAAATTGACCAATTGTCCCATTTGGCTTGTTAACCCTTCGTCCGCACCCCAAACATCGTCGGCGCAGGCTTCGCCGAAACGCCATTCACATTCGTTAAAAAGGTCCATCTGTAAAACATCGTAAGTTGCATCCAGGGCGGCTTGCAATTTATACCGGGTGTCGTAAAAATCTTCATCGGTAGAATACCCCAATACCTCCTTATTCAAAAAATCATTGCATCCCGTTGTACATATTACCGTAAAAATCAATATCAGTATTTTGAAAAATAATCTATTCATCGTGTCTATATTTTAAAAATTATAATGTTACTTTAAATCCTAAGGTTATAGTACGCGATTGAGGATAATTTCCATGGTCGATTCCCATATTTAAATTATCGCTTTCAGTGCCGGTAACCTTGCCTACTTCAGGGTCAAAGCCGTTATATTTCGTAAAAGTTAATAAATTATATGCACCGATGTACAACAATAAGTTGGATGTATGCAACCGTGTGCAGATTTTTTTATCAAAGTTATAGGTTAGCTTCAATTCTTTCAGCCGGATATAAGATCCGTCTTTGAGCATAAAATCGGAAGCCCTGAAATTACGATTAAGGTCTGTGTCTCTAAGATCCGGAACGGAAGCATTCAGGTTTAACGGGAAAAATGCCCTGTCGTCCCTTAATTGCCCCGACCACTGCTTACCTCGGATATCGGCATACAGATTATTGCTTGAAGCTGCATTGTTCAGGTAATAATCCATGACATTGAATATTTTATTTCCGGTTTGCCCTTGGAAGAAAATACTCAGATCAAAGTTTCTGTAACCGAATGTCAATGGAATACCAAAGACAAAATCAGGCAGCGGCGACCCCAGATACGTTCGGTCGTCGGCAGTGATTTGTCCGTCGCCGTTCAGGTCAACGAAGCGGAAATCGCCCGGGCGGGTGGTCTGTTCGAAATCGAGCTTGCCATAGTCATATTGTGCGCTTGCTTTTATTTCATCTTCGGTATTAAAAATACCGTTTGTTACATAACCGTAAAAGCTGCCGATGGGTCTTCCTACTTCCGTTTTGGTGATGAAATCAAGAATACTTGGTTCTTCCAACCAGCCGCCCCAAACAGGTTCATTGCCGGTTCCCAAGCTGACTACTTTATTTTTCAAGTAACTAACATTAAATCCGAGTTCATATCTGAATTTGTTTATGTTGTTTCTATAATTTATGCTTAATTCTATACCCTGATTGCGAACAGATCCGGCATTCGTCATCGGAGCATCGTTAAGCCCTGCGGATATGGGTACGGGAACACGCAATAACATGTCTGTAGTTAGTCTGTTGAATGCTTCTACACTAAAATTCAGACTGTTTTTGAGAAAACCCATATCAATACCTATATTTGCTGTTTCCGTCTTTTCCCAGCGAATATCCGGATTGCCTATTGAAGTTGCGGTAATTCCGGGATAAAGAATATGATTACCTACTCCGAAAGGATAATTGTATTGTGTATATAAAAGAGTATAGCGAGCCATTTCATCAATCCGGTTGTTTCCCAACTGTCCCCAGCCAATCCGAAGTTTTCCGAACGAAAGCCAGTTGTTGTCTTGTAAAAAAGGTTCGGAAGTGAACTTCCAACCGAAAGAAACGGAAGGAAAATAACCCCACCGCTCTTTTTCCGAGAATATTGACGATGCATCGGCACGGAAATTTGCTTGAAATAAGTAGCGGTCGAGTACATTATAGTTGACTCGCCCGACAAATCCGACTGCCGTCCATTCCCTGTCATAACCTGCGGTTTTGTCGCCGGTATAAGCGCCTGACAAATACCATAAAAAAGATTCATTGGAGGCAGTGCCTTTTCTGGTCGATTCCTGATAACTGTTTTTATAGCCTTCCAGCGTTTGTCCTGCCAATACGGTAACGTCATGAATTTCATTTTTCCAGGCAAAGGTGAACAAATTATTCATTTCCCATTTATTAGTAAGATTCTGAACTTTGTTGACCGTAGTAAGATCAGACATTGTAAAATCTTCATCTAATTTGTTCACTTCGGTAAAAATAGAATTTGTTTCAGGAACAATATAGTCGGATATCTTAAATTGATAACTCAAGAGTTTCGAGAATTTTACATCTAAACTCATATTGAGGTCTATCCGATGCCGGGTTATTTGTTCATGATTGCGGTCTAAGACGGCAAGCGGGTGATCTTCAGACCAGTAACCTCTTGAGTTGTATGTAAATACCATTGGGCTATAATATAAAGCGCGTTTCAGGATACTTTTTTGACCTTCCGGCACGACATGTCTGTTTTCCCATGAATATGCCATATTAGCAGTAAGTTGCAACCAATCCGTCAGTTTGCTGTTCAGGTTCATACGCGTGTTGAAACGCTTGTAATCCGAAGTATTTACAATTCCTTTTTCATCATAATAACTCCCGCTGGTCATGTATTTGGTTTTATCATTTCCTCCGGAAATAGCGAGGTTGTATTGCTGCTTGATTCCCGTTTGGGTAATGGCGTCCCACCAGTTAGAAGGCGAGCCGCGTCTGATTGTATCAATACGTTCGAATTTACTGGGGCTATAAATGAGGTCCTGCGTAACCGGATCTGTAGACTGGTACAGGACGCCATTTTCGGAATATAGCGAACTCCCTGTGACATAGTCCCGCATAAGCGCATATTGTTCCAGGCTTAAGACAGGAATTGTTTTCCATGGAGCGGAAATTCCCACATAACTGTCGAACGCAATCCGGGTACCTGTGCTTTCGCCGCTTTTAGTCGTTATCGCCACAATCCCATTGGCGCCTCTTGCACCGTAAATAGAACTTGAAGCGGCATCCTTAAATATTTCCACATTGGCAATGTCGTTCGGATTGAGGTGGTCGATTCCGTCAACAATAAAGCCATCCACCACATAGAGCGGATCGGCGTTATTTACTGTCCCTGTTCCCCTGATTTTAATTGTTGTTGTACTTCCGGGAGCGCCGGTATTCTGGATAATGGTCACGCCGGCTGCTTTTCCCTGTAATGCCTGCAAAACACTTGCAACAGGCACATTATTAATATCTTTGCCAGAAACGGAAGAGATGGAGCCTGTCAAATCGCTTTTCTTCTGAACACCATATCCGATTACAACTACCTCATCCAATAATTCGGTTTTTTCTTCCATCAATACGGTCAGTTCGGCAGTGTTGTTCACATCGACCCCCTTACCAATATAACCCATATAACTGAAGACCAGCGTTGCATTGGAAGGTGTTTTCAAAACAAACGTTCCGTCTATGTCGGTCACTGTTCCGTTTGTTGTTCCTTTCTCTACCACAGAAACCCCGATGAGCGGCTCTTTGCTTTTACTGTCCAGTACACTTCCTGACACTGATATTGGACTTTGTCCGTAAGAAATCATTGAATATAATAGGACAACAAAAATGAGCACTGTTCGGGATAGTTTGTATTTAATCATTTGTATATTAAATTTTAGTTTATATGACATTAAATAGTGTACCTGCATAATAACAACCGAATGGGCTGTGCCGAAAGTTTTTCCGACACAGCCCTTGTCAGCAATCAGCTATTTGATAATCAAGCTTGATGCGTGATTACTTTTAGCTCCTGTAACCAACACTTTATAAATACCTTTCGGAAGTGAGCTCACATTTACCGAATTGTTTTCCGGCTGTAACACCGTTTTCATTAATCTTCCTGACAAATCAAAAATTTTCACATTGAGTACTTCTCCTTCCACATTGATATTGAATACATCACTGGTTGGGTTAGGATAAATAACGATTTCCGATGCCGGCGCCGATGTCGATTGAATGCCGTTCATTTCGGCGCGGGTTCTGTATTCTATATCCATATCACCCATATCTATACCCAGATCCGGATCAAACCCTGCTTTACGGTATGAGTAGCAATAAACACCTAAAGTTTCCAAAGTGTTTCCCCGTGCGAAAAGAAGGTCACCGCCCAAGCTGCGTAAGGTATGAACTTGATCTCCTGTCGGATCAAAATTGGTTATCACCACCGGAAATTGTGTTATGTTGTCAATTCGCGTAAGTCTTTGTCTTCGTTCCGTCGCAGCAACATCACCCCACCAATATGCGCTTCCGCCTGCTACTGTCAATTCTTTTACCCAATTATGGAGTGTAGCTCCAGGTCCGAAATCCGACTGTAACCAAACGGTTTCTCCGTCTGTATAATGAAGTTCTCCCCCATGGTTATAGTCCAATTCCGGGTTAGTACCTGATTGGGCGCAGAACAAATAATAACCGTCAAATTCTACTCCCGGATCAGGCCAAGCGTTGATTCTGTCACCATCTCCGGATGACGCAGGACTTACATTAACCGGTAAAATTTTAAAATCTCCCTTCTCTAAATTAGTACACCCAAGTTGTATTGTGCCTTGTACGGAGGCGTTATCACTTGCGTTATTATATCCCCTGCCATACACTTTTCCGTTATAAGGATATTGTCCTACCTCCGTCATGTTACCACCGTTACCGATTCCATTATCGCCCACTGTCGGGTCTGTATCGGCAATCATATAAGTCCCCTCTTCGGTTCCGTCGCTTGCCCATGGTTCGTTGCCGGTCGCCGGCGTCCATGCTTTAAAGAATAACTTTTCGTTGTAAAAGTTAACCATTTGGTCAATGGCAGAATCGCGTGTCAATCCGTCGTCGGGAGTGTCGCCATTTTGCGGTTCATAATTGATGTCTTTGACAAGTCGTGTGCCCTCTTCGGTTCCGTCGGTTATCCAAAGCTCTCCACCTATAGTTCTATCTTTGGTATCTGCTTTAAAGAATACTTTGCGTCCAACCCGCATCCAATGAAAAAAGTAAGTGCCATTGTCTTGGCCTGGCCACAATGTGGCACACTCGCCAATCCTTTTTGTCCCATCTTCGGTTCCATCGCTTACCCAGAGCCAAGATTGCGGATCACCTTCTCTGTAAAATTCGCTCTCAATGTCCATAGCTCCGAAAACAAATTGGGTTTCGTTTACTTGCGTGAATCCAATCGGATTGGAACCTTCACCCCATTCGTTAATTTGCTTTACCATGTAAGTTCCGGCTTCGGTTCCGTCCGATATCCACAATTCCATCCCGTTTGTTCCGTCATCAGCCGCAAACACCACCTTGTCGTTAAAACGAGCCAACCAGTTAATGTCCGAACTGGACGATCCCGGATTGATGTCTTTTACCATACGGGTTCCTTCTTTCGTGCCGTCTGTTGCCCACAATTCTTCACCATGGGTACCATCGGATGCCGCAAAAAATGCTTGGTATCCTTTTGATTTTTCACCTGCAACTACCATGTTTTTACGCTTGGTTTTTTTCTGCTCGGTTCCGATGTTTGCTGTTACGCCATCAGGCAACAAACTCACTAAAGTGCCACCCGCCTCATTCACGAGTTGTGCAAAAACATCACCTCCCATTATCATGAGAGTCACTAAAATTAATAGAGTCTTTCTTTTCATGTTTTAAAAATTAAAAATTAAAAAATCAAGTAATTATAATTATCATTCTTTTTTTTCGTTTTCCGCGTCTCTTTCCAACAACATTTTTTTCACCTCTTCTTTTGCCTGTTCACGCGGTTTTGTAAAGATTTTCCGGATACGTTCCATATCAAACTTTTTATCCCGGTCATAAGTATAAATACCGTTCTTTTCAAGTTCGACATCCACAATCTGTGTATAGCAGAATCCTGCGATGTGGTCTAAACTCAGGATAACATTTACCTGTTCTTCCAGTCTTTTATAAAACTCTTCCAATGTTTCGGGCGGAACGCCATAACCCCAAAACTCTTTTGCATCGGTTACTTCAGGTATTTTCATCTCTTTTATCCACTGGATACCTCCAAATTCATCAATCATATAAATTTCTCCTTTGTAAGGAGCACTTTTTTCAATATTACGAATGTAAGGACCTTTTTCTTTGGAATAATAAAGTTGTTTATAGAGTTGAACCGGATCCTGCACATAAGTATGCTCCGCAAAAATATCGGTAAATCCGGTATGATAGCCGCCACTCGCCGTTGTAACCGGGCGTGTCCGGTCTAATCTTTTGGTGATGAAATACAAATCGGTTGTCAGTCGTTTGCGCTGACTATTCACATCTTCCTGCCAAGCTTCATTCAAAGGCGACCATGCCACCAAAGAGGGTGCATTATAATCTCGGCAAATACATTCTTCCCATTCTGTAATCATATTGCGGGCGGCTGCAGGGTTGGTCCAGTCCATTCCCCAACTTGCCGATTCTCCCCATGTGAGATAACCCAATTTATCCGCCCAATAATGATATCGCTGTTCAAACACTTTCTGATGCAGGCGAGCGCCATTAAATCCGGCCTCTTTGCCTAATTCTATATCTTTTTTTAACTGAGCGTCATCAGGAGCTGTCCACTGTCCGTCGGGATAATATCCCTGATCAAGAACCAACCGTTGATAATAAGGTTCATTATTGAGATAGAAAGCGCTGCCGCGAGATTCTACTTTGCGCATTCCGCCGTATGATTTTACCCTATCAATAACCTGTCTGTCGGCATTTAGCACAGAAAATTCAATGTCGTAAAGAAAAGGTGATTCGGGCGACCATGTTTTAATGTTTTTCAATTTAGCAAAGACGAAAGCGCTGCTGCTTGCAGGCATCTGTTGAGAAAACACTTCCTTGCCACCATCCAAAATCCGGATTTTGAATGAAGTTTCACCGTTCAAGTCATAGAAAGCAGGCTCAAACACGAATTGTTTATTGTCCAAATCGGGAGTGATGCGACAACTTTTTAAACCTCCTTTTGAGACAGCTTCCATCCACACGGTCTGCCATATTCCCGTTACGCGCGTATAAAGACATTCATAAGAGTAAAGACGATGCGATTGCTTTCCGCTGGTCTGCAACCGGGAACGCAAATCGTCTTCCACATAAACTACCAGATTATCAGTAGAACCGGCGGTCACATAAGAAGTAATATCGATAGAAAAAGAGGAAGAGCCGCCATAATGAACGAAAACTTCTTTTCCGTTTATATAAATAGTCGATTTATAGTCCACGCCGCCAAAATTGAGTAATATCCGTTTCCCTGCCCATTCTGCAGGAACTGAAATATCGCGCTGATACCACAAGGCGTCTATAAAATCTTTGTAATTAACTCCCGAAAGAGGGCTTTCCGGACAGAATGGGACAATAATCGATTTTTCAAATCTTTCAGCAGTAAATAAAGACCGCTCTATACCACTTTTGGAAAAATCAAAATCGAAACTCCATGTTCCATTCAAATTAATCCACTCATTCCTTTCAAATTGCGGACGCGGATATTCCGGACGTGGAATAAGGGATGTATAGCCTCTCATAATAGCTGCCAAAAACAACATCAGAAGTAAACCTTTTTTCATTTCTAAATTTTAAATTATAATAATAATCATTAACAACAATTAAATTTGTTTGCAAAAATAAGTTGATTTTGATTTTTGCAACGAATAAAATTGTGTTGAAAAGGAATACTTTTGTCTTGTTTTTAATTTGAAGCATTTTGCAAATACAAGAAATAAGTTGTAAATTTGTTTCACAAATGACAATCTTTTATGTTAAGCAGCTTCTTTTTAGAACAAATAAAAAAAAATTTTCCGTTTGAACCGACCGGCGAGCAATACAAAGTCTTGGAAAAATGGAGCGATTTTCTTTTCGCTCAAAACAACAACTCGCTATTTTTGTTGAAAGGATACGCCGGAACAGGGAAATCTTCCTTAGTCGGAGCAATAGTAAAAACCTTGAACGAACTGAAACAAAAATCCGTTTTGCTGGCGCCGACCGGACGCGCCGCCAAAGTTTTCTCTGCTTATGCGGGACAAAATGCCTATACGATTCATAAAAAAATTTACAGGCAAAAAGAATTTTCCAACGAACCGGCAGGCTTTGTTCTTGCGGATAATCTTCACAAACATACTTTGTTTATTGTCGATGAGGCGTCAATGATTTCTAACGACGGATTGGATTCTTTCTCTTTCGGCTCCGGAAGATTATTGGACGATTTGATTCATTATGTTTACAGCGGCGAGGGTTGCCGCCTGGTTTTATTGGGCGATTCGGCGCAGTTGCCGCCGGTATCCCAGCCGGAAAGTCCGGCGCTGGAACTTTCCGTTCTGCAAGGCTATGGCTTGGATATATCCGGCATGACCTTAACGGAAGTGGTTCGTCAGGCGAAAACATCGGGGATATTGACGAATGCTAC
>JGI24705J35276_12238537_pt1 | contig 25698 bp, 22 predicted proteins | sample TergutNt197P4_FD_35276 | JGI IMG/M metagenome (IMG submission 35276) | reverse complement strand
CACATGGTCAAGAAGTTCCCCGATATTGAACGTGGCGAATCGGCAAGCGAAACAGGGCGGCGGCACATTCCGACGAGGGTATTCAAGCAGGCGGTCAATCTCACTAAACAAGCCAAGAAGATACAATCCACACTCGACGGCATCAATCCGCTCAATGCCGAAAAGAAAAAAGATGATGCCCTTGCTCTGCTGAACAAATTTTTCCCGAATATGGAACGGTTTGAAACGCAAGTCCGCAAATACAAGCGCGAAATCGACTATCTGGAAAAGGAAAACACCGCCCTTGCTAAGAAAGCGGCGTCGAACGAAAAGGACAGCATCGGTCGGCAGATGGAAACTGCCAAGCTGCAAGCCGATTATCACAATCTCCGGCAATTTGTTGATTCGCTTCCCGATGAAATCAAGCGACAGGCCAGAACACAGCTGAAAACACAGCAACAGGAACGATAAGGAGAGATGCCTATACTAATACTTTCACCTGCTCCGGCAGGTCTGTACTTTGAAAACTGAATATAAAATTTACATGGAGGGTCAATTTGGGCAGGCGCAAAAAACTAATCAACAACACCAAAATTCCGCAATACAAGATTGAAGCTATCGCTCGCTGCATTATGCCGGATATTCTCGCTTTCTATGAAAGCGAAGAAGGGCAGAAAGAATTTGCCGAGTGGAAAGCTCAACGGAAAGCGGAAAAATTCGGTGTGGAAGGGAAAGAAAAAGACTAATGACATAAGGGCGGCGGTATCATGGACAAAGATACCGCCGCCACTTTCATGTTTATTCGGTCACTCGCTTTTTGCGTGGGCCTCTTGGCTTGGATTCTGGGCGCTGTTTCACACCATTGGGAAAGTAGCTATAATCGAAGTACACAACAAATCCGAACCCATCTCCCACAGGGAAAATGCGGTTCGGATTATATTGGTTTGGTGCCGGAGGTCGGACTCGAACCGACACGGGTTACCCCACTTGATTTTGAGTCAAGCACGTCTGCCATTCCATCACTCCGGCTTAAGAGCCGCTTACGCCGACATTAACTATTGTACACATTTTCTGGGGCAATTGCAAGTATTTTTCTTCGGTTTTTTCTCCTATTGCATAAACCCTACTTTATCTGCATAAGCCGGAAATTACATATAATTGCTGTGTATCTATTAAAATGTCGATATTAAAATATTCCTGCCAGTATATTGTTTCTGCCTTTGCTTCTTTTAATGGTTGCGAAAGATGCGCTACGGCATTATTTTGGTGCCGGCTATTGATTTTTTCACGGCTTTCGCTATGTGCTACCATAAAGCGCCCGCCTTGTGCAAGACAGCTGGCTGTTTGTTGTGCCAGGCGTTTTTTATGCGGAAAATGAGGGTAAACAGAATAAGCAAGGGCAAAATCGAAATTGTTTTCTTTTAAATTATAAAAATCTTCATTTAACAGTCTTAGGCGGGCGTCCTGATATTTTAGTTTAGCCTGCTCTATCATACGAGGTGAAATATCCATAGCCAGTAATTCTTGAGGGTTTGTTTCTAATAAAGGTCCGATCATAACTCCGCAACCACAACCGATATCTAAAATTCGGCTGCCTGGTTTAATCGCAGCCAAAGCAATTAATAGGCGTAGCTGTTTTTCATCATGTATACTTATACTATCCCAAATTGAGGCAAGATTATCAAAATACTCAATTGTTTGCTCTGTGTATTGCCGTTCATCCATTTCTCAGCCCTCCATTAATAGATGTTTTTTGATTAAAAGGTAACAATTTAATGGCTATTGCCAAGGGTGGAACTATTATCAGTTGCAGTATTATTCCGGGAATAGCGGTAATAAAGGCGCCGTTAATGAATATTTGCCAGCTGTATGGTAACCCTATTATGCTGAAAAGTAGTGCTCGCGTCACGCCGCTAACCAAACGGCCGCCCAACATTGCTAAAATAAGTGCCAAATAGATACCACTGCCCCGTTTAGTATAATGTGTTAATAGCCAGCCACATAAAAAACCGTAGGCGGCTAATTCAAAAATCATCGAAATTGCCAAAGGAAACAGAGCCGGCATTCCTAAAAATATAGAAGATATGAGCGGTAAAACGGCGCCGCAGAGTAAACCCCATTGCCAACCGCACACCAAGCCACATACCATCACAGGAAGATGCATTGGTAAAAAAGCCTGACCCGCGCCTATAGAATGAAAAAAGGCAGGGAGCACCAGCCCTATGGCTAGAAAAAGAGAAGTCAGTATCATATTTTTAATATATAAATGACTACGCATATTAACCTTTCTGCCTTTATTATATTAATAAAATTATAAACTGCAAAAATGTCCGGCGCAAGCCCGCTGGGGGGATATTAATGGTGGAGAAAGTTTTTTCTATAATATTTGGATTCTACTGGATTAATTTTTAATTTAAGTATATAATAGTAAAAACAAAAACTTATTTAGGAGGACGTTAAATATGAAGCCAGAATATGCAAATATTTTTGTTGTATCCAGCAACTCCAGCCGTAAAGAATCTGTGGTGTCTTTTTACTACGAGTATCCGGAATTCAACAATGCAGGTTTTACAAAAACACCGCAAGATGACAGAAATATCAACATCAATAGTATGCAACGTGTACTGGTATCGAGCATTGTACTGACCTCCGAGGCAGCACAACAATTAGGGTTAACATTATTAAAGAGTACACAGGATCAGGTAAAAAATCCCGGTACTCAAAATTAGGGTTCTCCGGCGTATTAAGATTACTTCTAATCAATATAGGCTAACTGACAAACCTAAGCAACCGTGAAGTGATCTTATTTTTCATCCGGAACAATAAATGTAGAAAACTGAGTGGAGGTGATAATAGCATAGTTTTTTGTTGGTTCACATTTGTTTATTATTTATGAAATCTATATTGGAGGGAAAAACATGAAAAAACACAAACGTTTACTTTTGCTGCTATTCTTGGCAGCGGCGCTTATGTTGACTTCAATGTCTACCTTGGCAACTGCCACACCGGACGAGTATGGAACACAGCGTGAATACATTGTTTCACTGCTCAAAGCGGCAGGAATGAAAGACAATGTAATTGGCACAAGCGCGGCCGATCGCGATGCCTTGGCAGATAGCCTTGGTTTCCTTGATAACTGGAATTATACTCCCACTGCAATAGTAACAGATGAAGTAAAAGTACTTATGGATGCCGCAATGTCCGGCGCCTATAATGGGTTGGCTGCTGCATTGGCAAAAAGACCAATGGAGCCTTATTTTGTACATGGTTTGGCGCAACCAATTTTTTATTATGGCAATTCCACTTACTATGATACAAGTGGAGAAGGAGTAGTTCGTTTTCTGGTTTATGTTGAAACAGATTTTGATACCGACGGCGACGGAAAGCTTGATTTAGTAAAGGTCATGGTGCAACTTCCCAGAGCCTGTATTGACCAAGGCATGAAAGTCGGTACAGTATATCATGCTCAACCATATAATGAGGGTACAAATGACGGCGTATCTTATCCCACCAATGTAAGAAGCGAAGGAACAAACTGGCTGAATCAAAATGGACCATTCACTCATGAAAAACTGCATGGAACAGCCCCGCCCCGTGTTCCGGTAGGCGAAATGTCTACTAAAGAAGCCGTTGAAAAAGCAGATTGGAGAGATTGGCGCTATAATTATACTTATGCAGGAAAACCTGCTACAACCGCTACAGTAGTTTGGGGTGTAACAAATGGAAACCAAGTAAGCAGCTTGAATATGCACGATTATTTGGCGGTACGCGGTTTTGCGCTTGTCTCTACTGCAGGTATAGGCACCTTGGTTGGCGACGGTATCTCCACTTATGGCGCTGATATTGAAATTGCCGCCTATAAAAAAGTTATTGATTGGCTTAATGGCAGGGCAACTGCGTATACAGATAAAACAAGTAATATTGAGATCAAGGCAGATTGGTCAAATGGTTTAGTAGGCATGACGGGAACCTCTTATGGCGGAACCGTTCCGGTAGGAGTAGCCAGTACCGGTGTAGAAGGGCTAGAATGTATAGTTCCTGTTTGCGGAATTATCAGTTATTATGAATATCAAAACCAACAAGGCGCGGTGAATTGGCGCGCGCAGTACACACCGGGTATGGTTTGGTATATTCTAAGTAGTTTCGGTCGTGCGGATTGGAATACTCAAAACCCTGTTCGCGGCAAACAGATGGGCTATATGCAGCAGATGTTTTATGAAGCGCTCGATCTTAACGGCACCTATGGCGAGCACTGGGCACGCCGCGACTATAGTTTAGACGGCTGGTATGAAGACTGGGGCCCCAGTAAAATGAAAGCTAATATGATGATAGTTGCCGGCTTGAATGATAATAATGTTCGCCCGAAACAATGCGTATTAATGTATGAAGCAACCCAGAAAGCCGGCGTCGAAGGCAGGCTTATTTGGATGCAGGGCGCCCATACCACACCAAATAATCAAATGATAGGCGAAGAATACACTTATCAGGATTGGCTGAATTTATGGTTTAGTCATCACCTTTTCAAAGTAGACAACAATGTGTTGGAAAAGTTACCCGAAGTTTATGCTCAATCTAATTTGAATGGTAATTATGTTGCTTACGACTCTTGGAAAACAGATTATAGCATAGTTTTAGATAATAGTAACCGCGTTGGTTCTTCTTCAGCTACCCCTCCTCCTGCCCGGGAGCAATACGAAGAGCCGCAAGAATATACTGGGATAGATTATTATCTCTTGGGCGGCTATGATGAAGATGCAGATTATAGCAATATAGCCCAAAAAGAGAGCACAACAGTTAGCGTTGCGGAAGCGAATAACACTATCGCAGCCCCGCCGGAACTTGTGTTTGCCGCTCCTGAAGAATCTTATACCACCCTAAACAGCGCTAACGGCAATGCTACTTGGACAAATTTCCTAAACGCCCCCACCGCAGGCAGTATGCTCTATTCTTATATTCTGCCTTATGACGCTACTGTTGAGGGTGTTGTGGAAGTGCATTTCCGGGCTGCCGTAACTTCTTTAGGTTCTAACTTTGGCAGTGTCTACACTACAACCGAAGCGCCGCCGCAGGCTAAAGTTCATGCAAAACTGGTAGAAGTAGCCGCAACAGGTACAACTGTTACCGCTTTCGGCGCCAATTCTGTAGGTACCGGCCCCGGTTCGCAAAATGTTGTTACGGGAGGCGTATTCCGCGGCGGCGGCTTGACCAGCGCCAATATTTCAAGATATACATCATCGACTTTCCCCTATAGAGAGCTTGCCAGAGGCCATATGAGCTTAGCTCATCCGGGCGCCGGTTATGACAGCAGAACAGCAGGTCCCGAAAGTTATATAGATTTACGCCAAAACATCGGCGTGTATCACGATTACACCCTGTATCTGCAGCCTACTGTCCACACTGCCAAAAAAGGCAATAGGTTGGCGCTGATTATTACCATTGGGCATCCTTCCAACGATGCTATTGTTACGGGCGCTGCTACGGGTAATGTTGCCTTCACCTTTAATGTTGATAACAATGCAACATATACTGTTATCCCCTTAGCTGCTCCTATGACAACTTTCAATGTAAGCTTTATGGATGGAGATCAAGTTTATGAAAATCAAATTGTGAGTTATCTTAATGCCGCCAAGGAACCGGATACTCCGAAAAAAGCAGGCTATAGATTCGACGGCTGGTTCGCTGCCGATGGCCAAGCTTGGGATTTCTCTACCATTATCAATGAGGATGTACAGATTTTTGCCAAATGGACGAAATATAATTATACCGTTTCCCTCATCTCTTCTAAAACCAATATCTTTGCCGGCGAAACCTTCCAGGTTGATGTAATGCTTAGCGGAGATATTAACTATACCCAGCTAGCAGCGGAACTAGCCTATGACGCCAATTTACTGACCTATGTGGGCTATTCAGATCTTAAAGGCCTTGTGGCAGCGGTATCGATGCTTGCGCCTAATAAAGTATCGGTGCGCAGCATACCTTCACTGAACATGATTTTTGGCGAATCATGCACACCAGACGTTAAGATAGTGACCCTGAATTTCATGGCAAACACAGATTTATTGGCTAAAGAAACAGCTGCCGGCCTTGCTTTTGCCCAAGCAGTGGTTAATCCTCCCGCTGGTTTTATTGGAGCATTAACAGAACCTTGTGAAGAAGTATCGTTTACCCTATATAAAATTGGCAATGAATACTTGCAAAGCAATTTGGCGAAATTTCCGGAGATGTACGATATTAATAAAGGCCAAACCAAGCCGATATTCAGCAATGCTACGGATAGGGTGATACAAGAAGAGGTATGGATTGAAGTTCCCCTCGATACCGATAAAGACGGCAAAAGGGATCTAATGCGTGTGCGCTTTAGAAGGCCAATTGAAACCAGAACAGCCGGTTTAAAAACACCGGTTATTGCGCAGCTTACGCCATACAGCGGGGCTAATGCTACTTTTTCCAGCGCTTTTGGCGGAAAAGTAGATACCGATTATCCCGGAGAGAATAACCCGGATACCAGGAACATAAAGTATGAAGATCTTCGTTATGACGGGCTAAGGTATAAGGATTTGCTCGCCAAAGATTTTGGCGATTTAAGCGAATGGGGTATTCCAGACGCCAGGACGCCTCTTAGTTCTCAAAGAGAAGGCGCCGCCACAGCTAGTTGGAGCCCCACAGGTTGGCATGCTTATTTTATTCCCTTAGGCTATACCTGCGCCAGCGTGGAAATACTTGGTTGTACTTATGCCGAAGGCATTCTTACCTACGGCGGGTATGAAGAAAACATAGCAGCCGCTGCTTTGGTCGACTGGCTGAATGGAAGAATTAAAGGGTATACCAGCCCCACCAGCTTAATTGAAGTGGAAACCCCCTATTGGGCAACAGGTGAAGTTGCTATGTCCGGTACTTCTTATGGCGGGCAATTGCCTTTCGGCGCAGCAGTTACCGGAGTGGAAGGCTTGCGGACTATTATACCTTTTGCAGCACCCACCAGCAGCTATGAGTATTACCGGGCCAATGGCGGAGTTTATGCGCCGGGCGCTTATCAAGGCGAAGATGTGTCGGAGATCGTAGTTTATTGCTTTGGCAGAGGCTGGACCGGCAGCACTACACCTACCTCGCCGGTAGCGCCGACTCAGCAAGTTTGGCAAAACTTCTATAAATATGTTGGAGAATGTTATGAAGGGCAAGACCGTACAACTGGCGATTATAGTGCTTTTTGGGATGCCAGAAATATTGTTTCCTTTGGGGAAGACGCGCGTAAGGATTTAGGGATCATTCTTTTCCATGGTTTGAATGATGATAATGTTAAGTTTAAAAACGGAGCGTTAATGTATGATATGTGCGAAAGATATGGTATTACTGCCAAGGCTATTTTCCATCAAGGCAACCATACTTCCGGCCAAAATCATAATGGGCTTAACTTCTATCCGGATATTCATAAGTGGTTTGATTATTATCTTTTCGGTGTAGAAAATGGCATGCCAGAGGCTTTCCCGGATATACGTGTTCAAAGCAATGTGGATATTAGTTGGAAGAGTTATAGTAAATGGCCGATGGGAACATATCAGAAATTCTATCCTAATGGCAGTGGGCGGGTTGGAGTATTATCTGCCACAGCGCCCGCAGCTACTTCTACTTTGAAATTCAAAGATACCTTTATCCTTAGCTTAACGCGTCCGAATTATACCATTCCTACTCCCAGACCTTGGGATACTCTTTATACCGAAAACGCTCTTAAATATGCCGGCCATGCCGGTAATGATATGGCTGCCAGCCAGTATTATAGATGGAGAAACTATATGCTGGGTGGGGGAAATGCAACCACATCTTGGAGCGCTCACTGGACTATGCCTGCCTCGGTAACGTACGATTTAACTCAGGCACTTGATGATCGTTTGTTATATGCTATGGATATCACCGAGGATATTACCATTAGTGGCACTATTAAAATGACCGCGAAAGTTGCAGCAGATAAAAAAGTAGGAGCAGTTTCCGCCATGCTGGTAGATATCGGTAGTGAACGCCGATATGGCACATCTACCTCTACCACCGGCAATGTAGTTGGGCCGGATGGCACAACAGTAAATCTGGTCAGCTGGGCGCAAAGTGCAACTGCTTCGCCGGGAAGAATATTCTCTCGCGGTTTAGTAGATGTTCAGAACCCCAACTGGGATGGTAAAATTTGGAGCGACTGCCGTGAAACTAATTGGATGGCGCCATATACCTATCAAACCACAGCTATTACCCCCGGAGAATTCTATCCCTATACCTGGGAATTAGATGTGACAGATTATACTCTACTTAAGGGCCATAAATTAGTGTTGCTACTCTTCGGCTCCGACCCTGAATACACCCTTCGCCCCTATAATCCTACCGAGTTCACGGTAGAGATCGGTTCCGAAACATATATATCACTGCCCTTAATAAATCTCTACACGCCTCCGGATACCTTACCGGCTCTAGAATTTGTATTAGAGACAAGTGCGGAAAACGAAATTGACGAGATAGTTGAAGAAATATTAACAGAAACTGTTACAATCATCGAAGACTGATACGCGCCCTAAAATTTACCAAATCCATGGGGCTGTCTCACTTAGCTTGTGCGACAGCCCCTTATGCTAAAGAGCATAATGCAGCCTTCAAATACAAGTACAAATATAAGATTTCTTTAATCGGTACTAATAAAGGAAAATGTCTTTTTTTGTTGAAAACTTTATATTGGTGTAATATCTGCAAAAGGAGGCTTTCCGGTGAAAAAAGACTATGGCGCTTATTTTTCGCGCCTGCTGCTTGTTATTACACTGGTTTTCGTGGGGGGGTTCATTCTTTCTACAACTATAAAAGCTTTGGCTGCTGCCCCAGGTTCTGCTACCGACCCGCTTATAACCCAAGCCTGGCTGGAAGAATATGTGCAGGAGCAAATTGCCCCTTTAAAACAGCGTTTAATTCAATTGGAACAAAAACTTGGCGGAAACGTCAATATATTATTGACCATTGGCAGCGCTCAGGCTTATGTAAACGGTAAAACTACAACCATACCTGCTCCGCCCATGATAATGGGCGCAGGCTATACCATGGCGCCGGCTCGGTTTATCGGCGAAGCGCTGGGTTTGAAAGTAGAGTGGGATGCTAAAAACCGGCTGGTAACCTTTAACGGCGGGGGGCAAAGTATTACTTTAACTATTGGTAGCGACATAGCTATGATCAATTCGCAGCCTTATACTATGCCTATAGCGCCGTTGATTGCCAATGGTTATACCTTGGTATATGTGCGTTTTATCAGTGAGGCTTTTCATTGTCAAGTAGAGTGGGAGCAAAATAAACGCCAAATTACTGTAACTAAAGGGAGCCTTAAATAATTATGAGGGTTTAGCTATGAATCAAAATGGTAATTTCTGGTCTCAAAACAGCCATGCCATGCAGCAAAAAAAAAGATGGTTCGGCAAAATGCCACCCCTACAAAAAATCTGTTATAGCCTACTACTGCTGTTTGCCATCAGTTGGTGCTTTTATTTGGGTATGACATATGCTTTTGCCATTGCACCGGAAAAAGCTTTTGATATCAAGGACGGCAGCGAATGGATTATGCAGATGCAAGAGGAAACAGGCGATACAGTAGTGCGTTTGCATGGCGTTGAAGTAACTTTATTAGTAGGCGCCGACAAACGTTTTGGAGAAACCAGATACCGTACCGATACCATTATAATGGCTTTTTATAATTGGGATACGGATGAGCTTAAACTGCTATCCATTCCACGAGATTCTTATGTGCAGTTCCCCGGTAAATCTACTAAAACTAAAATAAACGAAGCTTATTTCTATGGAGGCATGCCTCTATTAGAAAGTGTTATAGAATATACCTTTGGACTAAAAATAAATCACTGGGTAGAAATTGATTTTGCTGGTTTTTTGCAAATGATAAACGCTTTGAAAGGTGTAGAAATAGATGTACCGCAACGCATGTATAAACCTACAGAAGAGATAAATCTTAAGCCTGGTTTACAGGTATTGAATGGTTACGACGCCTTAGCCTTTGTGCGCTTTCGCGATTTACCCATGGGCGATATCGATCGTATCGTAAATCAGCAAACCTTTATTCGCGCACTTACAGCTAAGATAAGCGGCAGCTCTGTTTTTAAAGCGCCTCAGCTGGTAAATATTGGTTTGGAACATACAAGTAGCAATTATACGCTTCCCGAGGCTCTGCTTTTGGGTACGGCATTATATAGAACAGATTTGCTTAATATTCCCATGTACTCTCTACCCGGCAATGGCTTATATATTGGCAATGGTAATTATTGGATATTAAATGAAAAAGGTGTGGTAGAAATTATCACAGAAATAACCGGGGGCGAACTGGGAGATTTTCATATTATAGGCGATGGCGGCAGAGGCGCTACAAAGCCTCCTGCACCGGCAGAAAAAGAACAAGAAGCAGCAACAGAAACAACAACAACAGAAACAGCAGGCGATAACTTAATAGAAGACGAACTAAACATAGCAGAAGATATCCTTCCTGCAGAGGAAGGAGAGCCAGATACCGGACAGAATAAAGAAACCTTAGAAGAATCGCCATCTCAGCCCATAGAACAACCTCAAGAACAGCCAAAAATACAACCGGAAGTAGAACCGCCAAAACAACCGGAACAGGAAATGAAAACGGATCAACCTAATGTGCAGATAGTAACCACGCCTATACCGGAACCGGAAGATGATAATAGATAAATCTAAAATACAATGAGGTTAATTATATGGCTCGTTCTCAAGATTTTTGGTCTCAAGACCGCACCACCATACATCAAAAATCCAGCTGGTTTGCTAAATTGACTGTATTACAAAAAATAAGTTATGTGCTACTATTGCTATTTGTCATTAGCTGGTGTTTCTATTTGGGGATGAACTATGCCTTTGCTACCGCCCCGGTTATAGAAAGAGAAATAAAAGACGGTAGTGAATGGAAAAAGGAACTGCAAGAGGAAACAGAAGAAGTGGTGATTCGCTTAAGCGGAGTTGACGTAGCTTTATTAGTAGGCTCCGATAAGCGTCCGGAAGAGACCAGATATCGCACCGATACTATTATACTTGCTTTTTATAATTGGGACGCAGATCAATTAAAACTACTATCCATTCCCAGAGACAGTTATGTGCAATGTCCCGGCAGAGATATTAAAACAAAAATCAATGAAGCTTACTTTTACGGAGGTATGCCACTATTAGAAAGTGCCATCGAGTATACTTTCGGTATAGAAGTTGATCATTGCGTGGAGATAGATTTTGCCGGGTTTCTGCAGATGATAGATGCTTTGGGCGGCGTAGAAATAGATGTGCCACAACGTATGTATAAGCCTACGGAGGAGATCAATATACAAAAGGGCTTACAAACCTTGAATGGTTATGATGCTTTAGCTTTTGTGCGCTATAGAACTCTGCCCATGGGAGATATCGATCGAATTGCGAATCAGCAGAAATTCATTAGCGCCTTGGCTAAAAAAATAGCCGGCAGCTCTCTCTGGCAGGCGTCGCAACTGGTAAAAATTGGCATGGATCATACCAGCAGTAATTATTCGTTTAGCGAAGCCCTGCTATTGGGCGCTGCTTTGTTTAAGACAGATTTACTGGATATTCCTATGTATTCATTACCCGGCACTGGCCTGTACATGGTCAATAAAGCCGGTGAATGGATTAATTATTGGATATTGAATAAAAAAGGTACTATAGAAATGATAACGGAAATCACCGGCGGCGAGGTGGGAGATTTTCATATTATCAGCGATGAGGGTAAAGGAGTTGAGAAGGCTCCCGCTAAAGTTGATAGTGAAGAAGGCGATGAAGAGGATGCAGCAGAAAATGACCATGAAGACAGCAAAGACGACGAAGATAATGAAAACACCGATGTAGAAAACCCGGAGCCGGCTGACGGGCAAGATACTAAAATAGATGAAGAGGGAGAAAACTCTCTCACGATAGATACAGAAGTAAGTGACTCACAACAAGGGCAGTTGGAAGAATTGCCGCCGCAGCAGGAGAATACAGCTACCTTGCCGGAACCGACTTTAGATGCCGGGAGAGAATGATATGCGTATTTTAGGTATTCGGGTAGACAAAATAGATATGGCGGCGGCTATGGATTTTATTGCCACCGCCATCAGCACTTTTAATGAAGGAACACCACCTAAACAGGTGGTTACTCTGAATCCGGAAGGTTTGTATTTAGCCACTAAGGATAAAACTTTCGCTGCAATTGTGGAAAATGCTGCTTTAGTAACACCGGATGGTGCAGGTTTGTTATGGGCTGCCCGTAGGCTGGGCCAGCCTCTGAACGAGCGCGTTACCGGAATCGATTTAATGATTTCTGTCTGTTCCCGTGCAGCGCAAGAAAGCTGGCGTGTTTTTCTTCTGGGCGCACAAGAAGGTATAGCACAAGAGGCGGCGTTCAAACTAAAAGAACGCTTTATCGGCTTGCAAATATGCGGTTTTCATCATGGCTATTTTAAAGGTACAGAAGAAGCGGTGTTGGAAGAAATCAACACCGCCGCGCCGCAAATACTATTTGTTGCTTTAGGTTTACCTTTTCAGGAACGGTTTTGCGCCTTATATCAGAATAAGCTAAATGTTGCTGTAACAATTGGTGTAGGAGGCAGCTTCGATGTGATAGCCGGTCGGGTTAAGCGTGCGCCGCGTTTTATGCAAAGGTTGCGGCTGGAATGGCTATGGCGTTTAATTTTGCAACCCGGACGCTTTCTACGTATACTGGTGATACCCAAATTTATATGGAAAGTTATACAAAACTCCTAAAGGACGCCTCAAATTACTCCGAATTGCCGGCGAAGATGGTGATGAGTGGGTATTTAGAGGCGTCCTAAAAAGAAAACCGCTTGCGCGGATTTCTTTTTAGGAGTTATTTTTCTTGAATTGCACCATTTGGACAACAATCTACGCAAGCGCCGCACTCCACGCAATCTTCATTAATAGAGTAGACATCGCCTTCCTGAATAGCATCGCTGGGGCATTCGGTTAAACAAGCGCCGCAAGCCAAGCAATCTTCGGTAATCACAAAAGCCATTCTTACACCTCCTTTAAATAATATGGCAAACAATAATTTGCTTACTCAACTATATTAAACGCTTTAGCCAAAAAAATCAACATAAATATTTAGGATTTTTAACTAAACCTCCATGATTTCCGCCTCTTTTTTTTGTAATATTTCGTCAATGCGTTTAACAAACTTGTCCGTGAGTTTTTGCGTATCTTCCAAAGCTTTTTTACATTCGTCTTCCGAGGCTTCTTTGGCTTTTTCCATAATCTTGATGTCGTCATTTAAATCGCGCCGTACATTACGTACCGCAACCTTGGCTTCTTCCGCTCTTTTGGAGCACAGCTTAACCAATTCGCGTCGACGTTCTTCGGTAAGCTGCGGTACAGCTAAACGTATAACCACGCCATCACTCATCGGTGTAATGCCTAAATCCGATTTCATGATCGCCCTTTCAATAGCGGCAATATTGTTTTTATCCCATGGTTGTATCACGATTAGCCGAGGCTCTGGACAAGAGATATTGGCTGTTTGCTTAACGGGTGTTAAGGCGCCATAGCATTCCACCATGACTTTATCTAAAAGCGCAGGATTAGCACGTCCGGCGCGCAGGGCGGAATATTCTCTTACCATATTTTCTATCACTTTTTCCATTCGGTTTTCCGCATCAGTTATTAGATCAGTTATCACCATTTTCACCTCCTATATAAGTTCCGATATTTTCTCCCAAAACTGCTCTTTTAATATTTCCCTGCCCGTTGATATCGAATACAATCAGGGGTATATTATTATCTTTACATAAACTGGCGGCGGTGGAATCCATCACTTTTAAGCCCATATTCAGCACTTCCATATAGTCCAAACGTTCGAAGCGATGCGCTATAGGATTAGTTTTAGGGTCGCTATCATATACGCCGTCTACTTTTTTAGCCATCAAAATGACTTCCGCCCCAATCTCGGCAGCTCGTAAGGCTGCAGTGGTATCGGTGGAAAAATAGGGATTGCCTGTACCGGCTGCAAAAATAACTACACGGTTTTTCTCTAAATGACGGATAGCGCGCAGTCGAATATATGGTTCTGCCAAAGCGCGCATTTCTATAGCCGTTTGTACGCGGCTGGGCACTTCGGCTTTTTCTAATGCATCTTGCAGGGCTAAGGCATTCATAACCGTAGCCAGCATACCCATGTAATCGGCGGTAGCCCGATCCATTCCTTGATCGCTGCCGGCTATACCGCGCCAAAGGTTGCCGCCGCCAACTACAATAGCTATTTGCACTCCCAAACTATTAATTTCCCATATTTGAGTGGCGATATTAGCTAAGGTTTGATGATTCAACCCAAAAGTTGTCTCGCCAGCCAGCGCTTCCCCGCTAATTTTTAAAACTACCCGCTGATATTTTGGCTGTATCATGCACTGTTCCCTCTAATACGGCGTTTTGCCGCAAGCTTCAAGTAAGACAAATTCAGTAGCCAGAATGGTCTTGGATAGGTTTTGTGAAGTAAGTTACCAGAAATAAGAGGTTAGAAAACATATTACATTTTCTAACCTCTACAAAAAAAACTATTTTGTCATTGCCGCCACTTCTTCGGCTAAGTTGCACTGTTTCTTTTCTATTCCTTCGCCAACCTGATAACGGGCAAAACGGCGTACAGTAATATTTTCACCAATTTTGGCTATTTTTTCTGTCACAATATTTTGCACTGTTTTATCGGTATCTTTAATAAATGGCTGCTCTAATAAGCAAACTTCTTTATAATATTTTTCAACCCGCCCATCTACAATTTTATCTACTATCTTCTCAGGTTTACCTTCATTTAATGCTTGGGCACGTGCAATGGCCCGTTCATGCTCAAGTACTTCTTCCGGCACTTCTTCGCGGCGTATATATTCAGGGTTAGAAGCTGCTATCTGCATAGCAATATCGCGACAAAACTCTTTGTATTCCGGCGTTTTGGCCACAAAATCGGTTTCACAGTTGATTTCCACCAATACTCCAATACGTCCGCCACCATGTATATATGCCTCTACCAACCCTTCTGCTGCAACACGTCCTGCTTTTTTGGCTGCGGCGGCCAAACCTTTTTCTCGCAGCAAATCTATAGCTTTATCCATATCGCCATTCGAGTCACTTAAAGCCCTTTTGCAATCCATCATGCCGGCGCCGGTTCTTTCGCGCAGTTCTTTTACCATTTGCGCGCTAATCTCTGCCATAAAACATCCCTCCAAAATCTATTTTCTTCACTTTAAATATTCTATTCTTGCACTTTAGACACATATTCAGTTTCCATTACCAGGGTATCTTCTCCCTGGCGCGCTTCTATCACGGCATCGGCTATTTTTGCGGCTAAAAGCTTTACAGCCCGAATAGCGTCGTCGTTACCGGGAATAACATAATCTATTTCATCCGGATCGCAATTTGTATCGACAATACCCACTATCGGTATTTTCAATAAACGTGCTTCCGCTACGGCAATGCGCTCTTTGCGCGGGTCTACTACAAACAATGCTCCGGGCAGGCGACGCATATCTTTGATACCGCCCAAGAAACGTTCCAGTTTAAATTTTTCCGCGCGTAATTTAGAAACTTCTTTTTTCGGCAGTACTTCAAAGGTTCCATCCTGTTCCATACGTTCTAGCGAACGTAAATAATCGATACGCGTTTGAATGGTATGAAAATTTGTGAGCATACCTCCCAGCCAACGTTCATTGACAAAGAACTGCCCACAACGTTGAGCTTCTTCTTTTATTGAATCTTGAGCCTGTTTTTTTGTGCCAACAAAAAGCACAGCCTTGCCTTCCGCTGCCACGCCGCGGATGAATTGATAGGCTTCGTCTACCTTATGCACGGTTTTTTGTAAATCGATAATATAGATGCCATTGCGTTCGGTGAAAATGTATTTAGCCATTTTGGGGTTCCAGCGTCGTGTTTGATGCCCGAAATGAACCCCCGCTTCTAAAAGCTGCTTCATAGAAATAACTGCCATTGAAAATCCTCCTTTTTGTTTTTCCTCCGGCGCTTAAGAATCCGCCCACCGTTGTCGGCACTGGGGTGGCCAAATCACGCCGTGTGTATTTTGCGCCAAATAATATAATAACCGAAAAAAGCGCTAAACGCAAGAGTTAAAGAAAACTTTTTTATTACCACTGCTAACTTGGGTTACTATATATATATTTTCGAGGTATCAATAATAACAGTGAGCGTGCTCTCTTCCCAATCCACGCCAAAATTAAAAGTTTTGCCTATATCCCTCAATTTAAAATAATTATTACCACTGATATTGAAAGCAGTAAAAAATACTTCAACGCTATCTAAATATATTTTGGAAGTGGTGGGCAAGGCTTGTTTGTTTTCTGTGCCGCGTTTAGCCATTTCCCCGCCCACTTTAGTATATGCCCGGTTACTGATAAGAGCGATAGCATTAGCTGCTGCATCCCAACCAACCTCAAATTGTTTGGAACTGCCGATTAAAACCAGGGCAATATCTCGCAGCTTGAAATAATTATTGCCGTTAATATTATAAGCATCAAAACTGATCACGTCTCCATTTACCACTACAGTTGCTGAAGTGGGCAAAGCTGTTTGCACAGCACCCGGAGTTACTGGCGGAAGCGGGGCTTGCGGAACTGGCTGCGACGATATGGGCCGCTGTGGTTTCGGTTCAAAATAATACTCTTCGGTAACGCTTTTGTTTAAGCCTACCACAGCTTCTTCGCTAACCAGTTGATTGCCAAAACAAGTAAGAGACGCTAGTAGAGGATTATTGCCTACATCTAAAACGGTTAGTTTATTGTTGGAACAATCAAGGGCATGCAAATTTTTATTCTTGCTTATATCTAAAGAAGTTAATAAATTGTCATTACATCTTAGCATTTCCAGTTTAGTATTATTGCTTATATCTAAAGTGTTGAGATTATTCTTAAAACAGTGAAGAGCTGCTAAATTAACGCATTTGCTCACATTTAATGAGTTAAGTCGGTTATTATCACAAAACAATAAAGTCAGTGCTATATTACTGCTAAGATCGAGCGTAATCAAATTATTAGAAGAGCAGTATAGGGAAGTTAATGCTGTAAAATACTCTATTCCCTGTAAGTTGGCAATGCCCTTTTCACCTATAAATAGCGTGCTTTCCAGTGCAATCTCTGTTGGCGAAAGCATACCGTCTTTATTTTTATCCACTTGCTCGCTAATATATGCTCGGAAAGCGGCGTCGGGGAATGTTGTTTCGTTTATGGCAATATCTGCATCCGCTGCCAGCACCGTATCACTTGACCATAAAAAAATACCAACAAACATAGTGAATAGTAAAATGCCTCCAATAATACTTTTTAATAAAATGCTTATACTCTTTTCCATATTGATTTCCTCCTATAATAATAATAATTTAAATAATGCCAATCAGGATAATTTTGATTACTGAAGTATGTTTAAGAAATGTGAAACTATGGCAAAAACACCGGAATGCACCTAGCTATATCATCGGGCGGGTTTCGCCTGTAAACTAAGGAATCACCTCCACTTCTAATTTTTTCTACTTTCTGCCCAATATCAAATCGATGGTCGCATTTAAGGCAGGCAAAAAATATAATGCCAATATATTGTGCGCCCTTCATTTCTTCCTGGAGCGCTTTATGATATATAAACTATCGCTAACAGTATATCATAGGGCGGGCTTTTACCGCAACCAAAGAATTTTGATTGTTTTCGTGAAGGAAAAGTGAAGGAATAGTGTTAACCGATAGTGAATTTTACAAGTTCAGAGAAATTTATGGCAAAGCATTTTAGTAGGAGTTTATATGGATATACGTTCATTGATCAATAAAGAAGCAAAAAGCGGTTGCCATGATAGTGCTATTTTTGGTGGTTTTGCTGCCTGGGTAGCTGCTCAAGGCGAAGTGTTTTCTTGTGATGAAATGACAAATTGGGCAGACCGATATGTGGCGGAAAGCCTGGCTATGCGCCCTGCATTATTGGAAGAATTGCGCGCTTTATTAGATAGCATAGATTATAAACCACCCAAGGAGCAAAGCACAGCCATGGCTGCCCCTATAATAAGCAAGGGCTCGTTGGCTCTGCCGGTAGTAAAAATGCGTCAGGTGGGGGAAAAACGTGCGCAAATATTGCGCAAACTTGGCGTAGAAACACTGGAAGACTTGCTGTTCTTCCTACCGCGCGCTTATCGCGATTGGCGTCAACCAAAGCCCATTGCCCAATTATGTTATGGTGAATCTGCCTTAATCCGCGCGCGAATTAAAGAATACCGGCTTATCAACGCACGAAGGGTGCAAATTTTAAAAGCTTGGCTGGTAGATGACAGCGGTATGATCTGTGCTGTGTGGTATAATCAGCCTTATGTAGAAAAGCAGCTGCAGCAGGATAAAGAAATTATTGTATGGGGCTGTTTGGAAAAACGTTATGGACAAAGCGAGTTTACCGTACAGGAATATGAATTGACCCCAGAGGCTTTCATCCCACAGATTGTACCGTTATACCGAGGATATGCCGGCTTGCCTCAAAAAACTATACGTCGTTTGATTAATCAAGTATTAACACAATACGGCCATCTGTTGGAAGATACTCTTCCGCCACAACTGGCTCTTAAATATGGTTATGGTCCGCTTTCTCAGGCTGTACAGGCTTTACATGCCCCCAAAGATTTTCACCAAGCTGAGCAAGCAAGGAGTCAATTAGCCTATGAAGAATTGCTTAAGATGCAGCTGGCCTTACGCTTAAGCCGCGGCGAGAGAGCCCGGCAAGGTCTTTTGATGAGTTGTGAGCAAAGCATTCTACCCACTTTTTTACAGGAAATACCCTTCAAGCTTACAAATGCCCAGCTACGCGTAATAAAAGAAATTTATGACGATATGGAAAAAGCGACACCTATGTCTCGCTTAATACAAGGTGATGTGGGCAGCGGTAAAACTATAGTTGCTGCCGCTGCTTTATATAAGTGTTATAAGTCTTCTTATCAAGGCGCTTTGATGGCGCCTACAGAAATTTTGGCACAACAGCATTACAATACTTTGCAACCACTTCTCTTAAAGCTGGGCCTACAGGTGGAATTGTTAACTGGTTCCACCAGCTCAGCAGAGAAGCGCCGTATCATTATGGCTTTAGGCGAACACAAAATTGACGTTCTTATTGGTACACATGCATTGATTCAGGATAAAGTAAATTTTGCCCGCTTGGGCTTAGCCATTACTGATGAACAACACCGCTTTGGAGTAAGGCAACGCTCTTTACTCACTCAAAACAGCCTGGCCGATATATTGGTTATGACGGCAACCCCCATACCGCGCACTTTAGCTTTGACGCTCTATGCCGATTTGCGTCTTTCAGTGATTGATGAATTACCGCCGGGCCGTAAACCAATACGTACTGACGCGGTGGATTATAGATACGAACAGCGTATTTACCGCTTTATTGAAAAAGAATTGCAAAAAGGCCGTCAAGCTTTTATAGTTTGCCCTTTGGTTGATGAAAGCGAAAAGCTTGATTTACAAAGTGCTGTAGAATTGGCGCAGCATTTACGGGAAGAAGTGTTTACTTTTCACCGAGTCGGTTTATTGCATGGGCGTATGAAAGCGCCAGAGAAAGCAGGAGTAATGGCTTCTTTTGCTGCCGGAGAAACGGATGTTTTAGTTGCTACCACTGTTATTGAAGTGGGTGTTAATATTCCTAACGCTACAGTTATGCTGGTGCGGGATGCCGAACGTTTCGGGCTGGCTCAACTGCATCAATTGCGTGGGCGCATTGGGCGCGGGGCGCAACAATCGTATTGTATTTTATTGCATCAGGCGCATAGCGATACAGCGCGAGAGCGTATGCGCATTATCAGCCAGAGTAATGATGGTTTTGTATTAGCCGAAGCCGACCTGCGTCTGCGTGGTCCGGGAGAATTCTTTGGCTCCCGTCAGCATGGCTTACCTGAATTAGCAATTGCCGATGTATTTCGTGATGCAAAACTGCTTGCAGCTGCCCATAGCGATGCCGATGCTATTATGCAAGGCGCATACGGCGATACTTCTACCCTAAAGCTTCTGGCACGCGAAAAGCTGCGGCTGCTAGAAAGGAATTGATAAGATAAATAGTATACAATGTTGGGGGTTAATAAAATGGCTAATAATAACCAAGGCCTATTTGAACAGGAGGCAGATAATAATATGCCGCCCACATGGTCTAAAAGCACCCTACAATCGGTTTTATCGCCCCGCCGCCAGTTGACTTTTAAACAGCTTTTCATATACTATGCGGAAAAAGATTGGGAAGTGGGCGAGCAGTTGATCGATAAACTGGGTTTGCGACAAAACAACGGGGAATACAATTTTGCCGCCTATTTATTGGCAGATAAGAATAATATTTCATTTAAGATAAATATGTATGACGGAATGGATAAGCAAAGATTATTGGAAAGCCGGGAATATGGCAATAAGTGTATATTAACGGCAACTCTGCGCATACTGGAATGCTTGGATGCAGAGAACCGCGCTTTTTTCCGTATGATCATGCAATATCGGGCCAAAGAGGAAGGAATAGATAGCATTGCTTTACGGGAAGCCGTGATTAACGCCGTATTGCATAATGATTATACTAAAGGTACTCCGAGCATTGATATTTATACTAATAAAATTGTGATTAATTCTTGCGGCGGGCTGGTTACAGGCTTAACAAAGGCAGATTTTTTTAATTACTATACCTTGCCTCGTAATCATGAATTAATGCAAGTCTTTTTTGAACTGGGCTTGGCTAGAAAGCAAGGAAATGGTTTAAATCGAATACTTGCAACCTACGATACCCAGATTTTCGAGATAAAAGAAGACCAGTTTAGCGTTAGTTTTCCATTTAGTAAAGCAGTAGGTTTACTGAAAGACAAGATAACTGACAAGATAAACGACAAGATAACTAACAAGATAAACGACAAGATAGCTGATAAGATAAACGACAAGATAACTGATAAGATAACTGACAAGATAACTGACAAGCTAGAAACCACTCTAGTACACATGAGAAAAAATCCCTATATCACCATTCCTGAAATATCCCAACTTAACAAAAAATCTGCAAGTACAATCTCGCGAGAGATAAAGCTATGCCAAGAGGCGGGCATATTACGCCGCGAGGGTGCGCGTAAAAATGGCAGGTGGTTTGTTGAGGAAGCTATTTACGAAACCTATAATAAAAAACTTCACAAGGAAAACTGAATATCAAAGAATAAAACTCTCCTTTAAACATCATTAGCATAGAAAAACAACATCGCTCTTAAAGCCATGTTTTTCTATGTTAATTTTAATTTTAAATGAACGATATAACTAATAAAAGATTACCTTATAAAATAATAAAGAGGAGTTGTCGATTATGGAAATAGCTGCTTTAATGGAAGAGGGCAATTACGAAAAAGAGGCGCCAGAATTTGATGCGCTGGCCTCATCTCCACTTTTAAGCGGCGATGTTAAGCTTTGTGTAGGCGAAAACGCACTCATAGTCTATGCACTTTTTGAAACAATTGAAATCACTTTTACAAACATAAACGAGCTAAGCCTGGCTGAGTATGCAGTGATCATTAAATTAGACAGCAGCTTTTATTCTTTTTCTCGTATGGGTTGTTGGCTGCAGGTTTTTTTTGATTCGTTGTTCGCCGCCTATAATAAGGCCGTATTATATGCTATGCAAATAAGCGCTAAGCCAATATTTACAACACAGATATCTTTTCATTATAATGAAGGCAGTTTTAGCGCTAGCAATATAGCGTCTCTTAATTTGTATGAAAATTGCCTGGTTTTTCTGCCACCCGATCTTAGCGCCCGCCGGGTTCCGTTAAACTTAATTTCCAGTCTGCATGAAGACAAAGATGAAATTACCCTCCAGCTTATTAACAAACAAAATTATTATTTTACACAGTTGGCTTGTGCAGAAGAGCCCTTGATGCATATATTAGAAGAGCAAATTAATAAATTGCGCGGTAATTCTCAAGAGATATATGCAAAGCTCGACATTACTCTTACCGCAAAGCAGATTACACAGATTACCGGTTTAATGTCTATAGGCGCAATAGCTCCCATAAGTCAGCTTATGAGCCTTTCGCCTACATTTGTAGCAGCTTTGGAGGAAAAACTATCCCTTTCCAGTATTGCCTTTGTGTATCAGGCGTACAAAAGATTATGTGATAATACCCAGATTTGGTTGGGTTTTCGAGAAGATTTTATATGGCTGATTACCCCATCACCAGATAATAAATTTGCTGCACTGGAATTCTTTATGGGCAATGACGAAGTCGTAGACACTTTAGTTTATCACACAGGAGGCGATTTTAACACCTGCTCGGCGCTATTGACTTGTGCTCTGGAGGCTGTAAATTATCAGCATGAAATTATTTGTTTTTCTGAGGAAGATTTTCATAAAAAAGAAAACGCTGCATATTATATGATTTTCAAGCGTAATATGGCTTTGCCCTATGTATGCAAGAGCTTTGCCGGTAGAGTTATTCATTCTAGCCCGGAAAGCTGGCAAAGAAACCTATTGGAACTTTGGAGCACAAATGGCATTGTTTCTGTTAAATAATATAGAGGCGCCATTATTTTTTCCATACACTGGGTATAAATAATACCAGCACTGTGAATATTTCTAAACGCCCTATGAGCATATTAAATATTAAAACGCATTTGGCAAAAGCGCCTAATGAGGCGTAATCGGCTACCATTCCCACCCCGCCTAAGCCAGGCCCAACATTACTTATACAAGCTAAAGAAGCAGAAAGTGCGTCTACAATACTGAGGTTGCTCAATGAAAGCAGCACAGTGCCGATTAGTGTAAAAAAGATGAATGCTACGATAAAAAAAAGCACATATTGTACAGCACCTTGACTTACAGGTTTTTTATTGAAATATATTTTTTTAATTAGCCGTGGATGAGCTAACCCCAGTAATTCATTGCGACAGCCTTTGAAAGCTACAATAATACGGCTGACCTTTATGGAGCAAGCGGTAGAGCCAATACAACCGCCTACGAATATCAATAAAAACAGCATGCAGCGGGAAAATGTTGGCCAAAGATCATAATCAGCCGTAATATATCCGGTTGTGCTTATTACAGAAACTGTTTGAAAAATAGCCTCGCGCAAGGTATGCCCAAAACTATTATTTGCCAAAGAGGTATGGGAGTTTAAATCTAGTGCTATGAAAAGGCTGGCGCACAGGCAAATAACCGCAAATACACGTACCTCTTCGTCTCGGAATATTTTGCTTTTTTCCCGCATAAGCAGTAAATAGTATAATCCTAAGTTAATACTGGATAAAAACATGAAAATAATTATGACCCAATCGATATAAGCGCTGTTATAATAAGCTATGCTAGCATTTTTTACAGAAAAGCCTCCTGTAGAAACAGTGCCAAAAGCATGTGTAAAGGCGTCAAAAAGGCTCATGCCGCCGCCTACCAATAAAGCTGTTTCCGCAATGGTTAAGCCTATGTAAATATAACCAAGCGCTTTAGCGCCATCGCCAATACGCGCCGTAAGTTTTTCCGAAAGCTCTCCACCTGAATGTTCGGCATTAAATATCTGAACTAAAGCGCCACTGCCTTCTTTGCCACGCAAAAAAAGCAGGAATAACAGAACAATACCCGCGCCTCCCAGCCAAGGGCTAAAAGCCCGCCAAAAAAGTAAACCGCTGGTCATTTCTTCGATGTTTTCTATTGTAGTGACCCCGGTGGTGGTAAAGCCCGACATACTTTCGAACAGTGCATTAATAAACTTTAAGCGTAAAGCGCCCTCAAAGCAAAAGGGCAGAGCTCCAAAAAAAGCGGCTAAAAGCCATACCAGAGTAACAAAGAGAAAACCCTCACGCTGACGCAAAGGGGTATTTTTGCTTTTATGGCAGAAAATAAACAATATAGCGGCGCTAACCCAGGTGGGTATGATACTGTAAACAAAAGATAAAGCATCTCCTTGGCCACAGGCTATAGATACCGCTAAAGGCAGCAACATGGCCCCGCCCAATACTAATAAAACTTTGCTCAGCAGGTATAATACTGGTTTAATACGCATAATTTATGCTCCAAATAGCTTTTCTACTTGTGTAAGCGCTTCTGGCATGATAAAAGTGATGACCCTGTCTTTAGCCAGTAGTTTCTCCTGACCGCTGGGTATTATATGATTACCATCGCGGATGATCATACAAACAATGGCTTTTTGCGGAAAGCGTAAATCCATAAGACGGCGGTTGGCCGCCGGAGCTTCCCCTGTTAGTAAAAACTCCATAATTTGCGCGCTTGTTTCTTCAAAACGCGTTAAAGCCAGGATTTTATTGCGGTTTATAAAACGCCGTATGGCGTCGGAGGTGAGGCTGCGCGGGCTAATAGCTACATCTATGCCGGCACGCTCTACCATGTTAATAAAATCGCTGTTGCGTATTTGGGCAATGGTTTTATGCGCGCCTAAATTTTTTGCCAACACACAGTTGAATAGATTATCACGGTCATCTGCGGAAACAGATACAAATATATCGGCTCTGCCGATATTCTCATCTTCAAATAATTGTAAGTTAAAGCTGTCTCCGGCTATTAACATGGTGTGTTCCAAATCTTCGGCTAACTCCTGGCAACGTTTCTCATCTGCCTCTATTAGGCGTATTTTAAAACGTCGCCCCTGCTTTTCAAGTATCCTAGCCAAATAATAACCGCTAAGATCGCCACCCATTATTACAATATCCTTACTCAAACTATGCGTTATGCCTAAATAATTTTCTAGGGCGGTAATATCACCGGTATTAGCCAAGATCAATATAGCGTCGCCGGGAAAAAGTGCAGATTCGCCACGGGGTATAGTAAAGCTATTGGCGCGTTCTAAGCCAACAATAATACAAGGCGCCGGAAAATTAAGCTCTGTTAAAGTAAGACCGGTATGAGGATAATTAGTTGGCAGGGTAAGTTCCAATAACATAACTTTGCCATCGCCATAATAACCAACATAATTAGCTTCCGGAAAGTTAATTAAATTACTGATAGCTAAGGCAGTAACCTGCTCTGGGTTGATCAGCATATCTATACCCAAAGCCTTTAGCCTTTCCATATTATTCAAATTGCTGTAATCGGGGTCGCGTACACGGGCTACTGTGCGGGCTGCTCCCATATTTTTTGCCAGAAAACAGGCTATCATGTTCAATTCATCTTTATCTGTAACAGCTACGAACAATTCGGCTTCCTGTGTTTCGGCTGTATTTAGTATAGGTATGCGCGCTGCGTTTCCTTCCACAGTGTTAATATCAAAATACTCAGTTAAGTTTTCTAAGCGGTGACGGTTAATATCTATTACCGTTACCTTATGCCCCTCACGACAGAGTGTATCTGTTATATTAAAGCCAACTTTGCCTGCTCCTACAATAATGCTTTTCATTTGTTCCTCCATATACTGCAGTAGTGAAGAATCATTTCTACTCTTTATTCCAATATCCTGCAAAGGAGCAGAGGGGAATTTGATAAGTTGCTTAAAGTAATAGAAATTATTGTAAAATGATCTGAAAATAATGAAATTTCACATTGAGCTTATCTGCCTGATAATTCTCCCCATATTGACCTCCTTATAGTAAAACAAGCAAAACTAGTGTGGTATAGGGTGTAGATAAAAATTATTGGTGTTTTAGTTTGCTTTAGTGTTGTCATTCTGAGCGAAGCGAAGAATCTTGTGCCCAAGCATCTGAT
>JGI24705J35276_12238538_pt1 | contig 25740 bp, 22 predicted proteins | sample TergutNt197P4_FD_35276 | JGI IMG/M metagenome (IMG submission 35276) | reverse complement strand
GATCCTCCGGAGGGCTCCGCCGGTCTTGCGGGCGCGATCGTGCGGGAGACGCTGCTTGCCGGCGGGCAGGCGTGCAGGCCGCTGATCGCGCGCGATGGATTGAGTGCAGTGCTGATCGAGCCTGCTGTGAAGTTTTTGCAGGAGCGGGGGCATAGCGTTCAACTCGGCCATGAGTTGCGTGCCTTCACGAGTTCGGATGGTCGGATCGATGCATTAAATTTCGGCGACGAGGATGTGATTCGGATCGGGCCGGACGATGCGGTTGTGATGACGGTGCCGCCGCGCGCGGCGCTGAGCTTGCTGCCGGGGCTGAAGACGCCGAACAAATTTCGGGCCATCGTGAATGCACATTTCCGCATTGATCCGCCGCCGGACGCAGTTCCGATCCTGGGCGTCGTCGGAGGGTTGGTGGAGTGGCTGTTCGCGTTTCCCAATCGGCTGTCCGTGACGATCAGCAACAGCGACAGGCTGGTCAACATGCCGCGCGAAGAGGTCGCACAGGCAATCTGGCGCGACGTCTGCAAGGCCGTAGGTGCCACCGGAGAATTACGGACCGAACTGCCCAAAGAATTGCCCCCTTGGCAGATTGTGCGCGAGCGCCGTGCCACATTTGCTGCAACCCCTGAGCAGAATTCCTTGCGGCCCGGGCCAGTGACGGCCCTGAAAAACCTGTTTCTTGCCGGCGATTGGACTGATACGGGATTGCCCGCAACCATCGAAGGGTCGGTTCGATCGGGCGATCGTGCCGCCGATCTGGTCCTGCGGCAGGCGTAGGCAGGCAAACCTGACGGCCGCGGTCGAACCGGGCCGGTCTTCATTTCAGGAATATTCGGAGAGAGCGAGCGAGATGCAGTCTGTGAACGAGAGCGCGGCCAGCCGCGAGGTCTTGGAATCGAGCATTGCGTCGGCGGCGCATGGGTTGCTCGGCTTCCAGAAGTCCGACGGGCATTGGGTGTTCGAACTCGAGGCCGACAGCACGATCCCAGCGGAATACATCCTGCTGCGCCATTTTCTCGCTGAACCGGTCGATGCGGAGCTGGAAGCCAAGGTCGGCAATTATCTGCGCAGGGTGCAGGGTGCCCATGGTGGCTGGCCGCTCGTGCATGACGGCCCATTCGACATGAGCGCCAGCGTGAAGTCCTATTTCGCGCTGAAGTTGATCGGCGACTCCGTCGATGCGCCACATATGGTGCGTGCCCGCGAGGCGATCCGCTCGCGGGGCGGCGCCATCCACTGCAACGTCTTCACCCGCTTCACGCTGGCGGTGTTCGGTGTGTTGACTTGGCGCGCCGTGCCGGTGCTGCCGGTCGAAATCATGTTGCTGCCGTTCTGGTCGCCATTCCATATCAACAAGATCGCCTATTGGGCGCGTACCACCATGATACCGTTGCTGGTGATTGGGGCGCTCAAGCCGCGTGCACGAAATCCGAAGGGTGTCGGCCTCGACGAATTGTTCCTGGAGGATCCGCGTTCGATTCGCATGACCGCCAAGGCGCCGCACCAGAGCATGAGCTGGTTTGTTCTCTTCCGCTCGCTCGATGCCGTCCTTCGGGTGATCGAACCGTTCTTTTCGAAGAAGCTGCGCAAGCGCGCCATCGACGCGGCGCTCGCCTTTATCGAGGAACGGCTGAACGGCGAGGATGGCATGGGCGCCATCTTTCCGCCGATGGCCAATATCGTCATGATGTACGACGCGCTCGGCAAGGATGCGAACTATCCGCCACGTGCGACGACTCGCCAAGGGCTCGAGAAGCTCCTCGTCATCGGTGAAGATGAAGCATATTGCCAGCCCTGCGTCTCACCAGTGTGGGATACGACCCTGGCTTGCCACGCGCTGCTTGAGACGGGCGATGCAGGGTCGGTTTCGGCCGCCAAACAGGGCCTCGATTGGCTGATTCCGAAGCAGGTCCTGGACTTGAAGGGCGATTGGGCGGTGAAGCGGCCCGACGTGCGCCCTGGCGGCTGGGCCTTCCAGTACAACAACGCCCATTATCCCGATCTCGACGATACCGCCGTGGTGGTGATGTCGATGGACCGCATGCGCCGCGAGCATGCGACGCCGGGCTACGACGCGGCGATCGAGCGCGGTGTTGAGTGGATTGAGGGGATGCAGAGCGACGACGGCGGCTGGGCTGCCTTCGACGTGAACAATCTCGAATATTACCTGAACAATATCCCGTTCTCGGACCATGGCGCGCTACTTGACCCGCCGACCGAGGATGTGACCGCGCGCTGCATTTCCATGCTGGGTCAACTCGGCAAGACCGAGAAGAGCAACAAGATGGTTGCGGATGGCGTGGCCTACCTCCGGCGAGCCCAGCACCCCGAGGGGTCCTGGTATGGCCGCTGGGGTCTGAATTTTATTTACGGCACCTGGTCGGTCCTCTGCGGGCTCAATACGGCCGGGGTCGACCATAAGGACCCGATGATTCGCAAGGCGGTGGACTGGCTGGCCTCGATCCAGAACCCCGATGGGGGCTGGGGCGAAGACGCCGTCAGTTACAGGCTGGATTACAAGGGTTGGGAGGCCGCGCCCTCAACCGCCTCACAAACGGCGTGGGCTCTGCTTGCCCTGATGGCAGCGGGCGAGACCGATAATCCGGCCGTCAGCCGGGGGGTGGAGTACCTGATTGCAACACAGAACCAAAAAGGGCTGTGGGATGAACAACGGTATACCGCAACGGGCTTCCCCCGGGTGTTTTATTTGCGGTATCATGGTTACTCAAAATTCTTTCCGCTGTGGGCGCTGGCGCGGTATCGGAACTTGCGAAACACCAATAGCAGGGTGGTAGGGGTCGGGATGTGACTTTTGGGGTGGGGGAAGACTGTTCCGCGGGACAAGCGACAGAGCTCGCGGGGCATGCAATAGACGCGGGTCGTGCAATAGACCTGCGGCCGCTGCTTATCGTGACTGGTCTGGTTCAGGAGGCCCGCATCGCGGCTGGACCGGGAATGGCGGTGATTTGCAGTTCCAGCAGCCCAAGGCAATTGCGGGCGCTTCTGACGGTTGTCGATCCAGAGAGTATCCGCGGCGTGGTCTCCTTCGGCGTTGCCGGAGGGCTTGATCCGACACTCAGGTCGGGCGACGTGGTCGTCGCCACCGAGGTGCTGGCAGGCGATGCCCGCTGGGCTGCCGGCCTGTCGCTCAGCGACGACCTCATCGGCAAACTGACCGCCGGGCACCGCCGCGTCGTGCGTGGCTTGCTTGCTGGCGCGGAGGAGGTCCTGGTGGGCCGTTCCTCCAAGGCTGCGCTCCACTCCGAAACCGGAGCGGCCGCTGTCGACATGGAGAGCCATATAGCGGCAGCCTATGCGGCGGAGGCGGGACTGCCCTTCGCTGCGCTGCGGGTCATCAGCGATCCCGCCCATCGTGCGCTGCCGGCGCTTGCGCGCGCGGCCATCAAACCGAACGGTCAGATTGACCTGGCGGCGATTTTGTACGGTGTCGTGCGTAATCCGGCTACGCTGCGTGCGCTGGTGTCGACCGGCCTCGACTTCAATCGTGCGCTGCGCTCACTGCGCGGTTGCCGCGGCTTCCTGCCAGCCAGCGAGATTCTTTTCTCCGAGGCCGCCTGAGACAGGTCTCGCAGGTGGGGTGAGTCGTTGCGAACCCCATCACGATGTCACGCCACGAGACGGCCGATTCGCGTCTCCTGAAACTAAATCTGACCCGCGCCACTGCAATTGGCGCGGCTGTCGGCCGGAATACCTGGGAGTCTCTCAAGTATGTCCAAGATTCTTCTGTTGAGCGTTTCCGCCGGCGCAGGCCACGTGCGCGCTGCTGAGGCTTTGCGTCAATGCGCCGAGCAGCAATTTCCCGGTGTGCAGACCTTGCATCTGGATGTGATGCAGTACGTCACTGCGGCGTTCCGCAAGATCTACACGGACTGGTACGTGAGGCTCGTCAACGCCAGCCCCGCGGCGTGGCGGCTGCTTTATGAAAAGGCAGACGAGGCCGATCCACGTTCGCCGCTGCAAAAGTTGCGGCGGGCAACGGAGCGACTCAATACCAAGGCACTGCTGCGCGCGGTGGAGGATTTCGGGCCGGATGCCGTGGTGTGCACCCATTTCCTGCCTGCCGAATTGCTGATGCACCAGATTCGCCGCGAGCGCCTGCGTCTGCCGGTGTGGGTGCAGGTGACCGACTTCGATTTGCACCGCATGTGGATCATGCCGAACATGGCGGGTTACTTTGCGGGCAATGACGAGATCGCCGAGCGCATGCGCCAGATGATTGCGCCGCCTGCGCAGATCCACAGCACCGGCATTCCCATCATGCCGGCGTTTGGCGAGGCGCCTGACGCTGCCGCAGCCAGAGGACAGTTCGGACTCGATCCTGCGCGGCGCATGGTGCTGCTGATGGGCGGTGGCGCAGGCATGGGCGGCCTGGACGATGTGGCGCGCACCTTGCTTGCGATTGACCAGGACTTTCAATTGGTCGCGCTGGCCGGCAAGAATGAAAGCATGTTGCAGGCGCTGCAAGCGCTGGCAGCGCAGCATCCGGCGCGGCTTATTCCGATGGGGTTTACCGACCAGGTGCATCGCCTGATGGCATGCGCCAGCTTCGTCATCACCAAGCCCGGCGGGTTGAGCACGTCCGAGTGCCTGGCGATGGGCGTGCCGATGATCCTCAACAGCCCCATTCCCGGGCAGGAGGAGCGCAATGCCGATTACCTGCTGGAGCAGGGGGCCGCGCTCAAGGCAGCGGATGGTATCGCGCTCACATGGCGCGTGCGTCGCTTGCTGACTGAGCCGCAGTTGCTCGACACCATGCGTCGTCATGCTGCTGCGCTTGGTCGCCCGCAGGCGGCGCGCGATGTGTTGAAGATCGTGACTGCCCAGCGCTCATGAGCAGCAACGCCAGCGGAAATGTCTTGTCACGCCGGCCTGCAGTGCTCGCGCTCACCCTCGCAGGGGTGTTGCTGCTGGCTTACTTCTTCGCCAATGTGGAAATCCAGATCGAGGGCGCCGCGGGCTGGGCCGCCGACCTGCCCACCTGGCGTATCGAAAAGCACTGGCTGCTCGACATCTTCTGGGGTGGCCGGCCTCTGACCGGCTACCATGCCTGGATCTTCCCCTGTGTGGCCTTGTTCTTCCATTTCCCGTTGCTGTTCATGGGCCATTTTTCGTGGCGTGCGGAAGCACGGGTGATCGCCTGCATCCAGATATTCTGGATCGTCGAGGATTTCTTGTGGTTCGTGCTCAACCCGGCTTTTGGTTTGAGCAAATTCAACCCGACAGACGTCCCCTGGCACGTCCATTGGTGGGGACCGGCGCCTGTGGACTACTGGACTTTTCTTGGGGTTGCGCTGATCCTATTCGTATTGTCCTGCCTTCCAGACAAACAACGATGAAATCCATTCTTGCTTCATTGTTAGGGGCTTCATTATTAGGCTTGGCGCTCGCGTCACCCAGCGTCGCGCAGCCGGTGGCCGTGGCTCCGCCCTCGGCTCAGGGGGAGGCGGGCGCTCGTCCCGCCGAATGGGCCACGCCGATTGACCGGAGCCGCAATCTCTACCAGATCGCGCCTGGTCTGTACCGCAGCGCCCAGCCTGAACAGCGCGATGCGGCACGGCTGCAATCGCTGGGCATTCGCACCATCATCAACTTCAGGATGCACCATCGGGACGAGGATGCGCTGAATCTACCAGGCGTGAAACTGGTCCGCATCCCGATGGACACTTGGTGGATTGGCGACGATCAGATCATCAGCGCTTTGCGCGCCATCGAACGGGCACAACGAGACGGTCCGGTGCTCATCCATTGCCAGCACGGCGCCGATCGCACGGGGGTGGTGTCGGCGATGTACCGCATCCTCGTACAAGGCTGGACCCGCGAACAAGCCAGTCGTGAACTCGAACGCGGCAACTTCGGATTTCATAGCATCTGGGTCAATATCCCGCACTACCTCAAGCATGTGAACATCGAAGGCCTGCGCGCACGGATGGGATCGACGCGATCCGGCGGGGCACTCTGATTTCAGGTTTGTAAGTAGGTAGGTCGTAGGGTCGACAAAAATGCTCATTAATTGGCAGGAACGTCGCGTTCTCTTGCGTCCCTGCAATTTTTGCTGTCGAGGATTGCGTGTATGACGATGTCTATCGATGAAATCCGCTCAGGGATCCGCCGTCGCGGGATTTGCATGGAAATTGGTGGGTTTCGACCGCCCGAGAATCCCGCAACGTCTTGGTTCGGCCACGTGGGATTTGCGCTGCCGGATGAAGTCTGGCCCTGCACGGATGGAAAACCCATGCACGCTCTCTGTCAGATCAACCTGACCGAGTTGCCGTTCCGGCCTCCACGCCTTGATGACTTGGAGTTTATCACAGTCTTCGTTGGTCCTGATGAATTGCCGATAGGACACCCCAACGGAATAAATTGGTGTCTCAGGGCATATCGGAGTATCAGTCAGCTTGTGCCATTGGCGGGTTCGCAGACGGGTTCGCCGATGAAACCGTTTCCAATGCGGCCAAAGATTATCGAGGAAGACTACCCTTGCTGGGCGGACGTTCCGTGCGCTGTTCCACCGGACATAAACCGTTACTATGAGTTGTACCAGAATATGGAGGGATTCAAGCTCGGCGGCTGGCCAACGCTAATCCAGTCGGAAATATTTTGGGCGCCTTGGCAGAGCCATCCAATTCATCCCGAATACGTATTCCAAATCGACACAACCGAAAAAGGCAATTGGATGTGGGGGGATAATGGTGTCGGGTATTTCGGTCGCGGTACCGTCGCTGGTCGGCAAGACGAATGGGCCATTGAATGGCAGTGCTATTGAACAACTTGTAGGCTGGAGGCGCAGCAAGGGATGTCTTCGCTGCGCCCTGTGGGTTCTCAGCAGCAACCGCTTAAGCGGCGGTTGAAGCCTTCTTCGTCGCTTTCTCTTGGCTCTCGTCGCTGCGGATCTCTGAAAGCTTTGTCTGGACCTGCTCCGAGAAGATGAATTGCGCCGGGCGCTGCTTGGAGAGATCGATCTCGGGTGCCATGGGACCTGAGGTCTTGATGCCACGCAGCGCCACCCAGAGCGCTTTCAACGGATGGGCGGCGGCCGCATCGGCTGCCGTCGGCTCGTAGCCGCAATGCGCCATGCAGTTCGCGCACTTCTCATACCGGCCGGTGCCGTAAGAGTCCCAGTCGGTTGTCTCCATCAATTCCTTGAAGGTCTTCGCATAGCCTTCGCCGATCAGGTAGCAGGGCTTCTGCCAGCCGAAGATATTGCGCGCCGGCATGCCCCAGGGCGTGCATTTGAAATCCTGATTGCCGGCGAGGAAGTCGAGGAACAGGCCGGAATGCATGAAATTCCACTTCTTGCCCTTGCCGAGTGCAAAGACGTCGCGGAACAGCTTCTTGGTCTTGGTGCGGTTGAGGAAATGCTCCTGGTCCGGCGCGCGCTCATAGGCGTAGCCCGGAGCCATCGAGACGCTGACGCCGATCTCGGTGGTGAAATCGAGAAACTTTGCGATCTCTTCCGCCGGATAGCCGTCGAAGACCGTGCAGTTGACGCTCACGGCAAAGCCGCGCGCCTTGGCAGCCTTGATCCCGGAGACCGCACGGTCGAACGTACCCTTCTGCGAAACCGCCTTGTCATGGTGGTCGCGCAGGCCGTCAAGATGCACCGAGAAGAACAGATAGGGCGAGGGCTCGAACAGGTCGAGCTTCTTTTCCAGAAGCAGCGCGTTGGTGCAGAGTGAGACGAACTTCTTGCGCGCCACGAGACCGCGCACGATCTCGCCGATCTCCTTGTGAATGAGCGGTTCGCCGCCCGGGATGGCCACCATCGGCGCGCCGCATTCATCGGCTGCATCCCAGCACTCCTGCGCGCTCATGCGGCGGTCAAGGATGGCGTCAGGATAATCGATCTTGCCGCAGCCAACGCAGGCGAGATTGCAGCGAAACAGCGGCTCCAGCATCAACACGAGCGGATAGCGTTTGCGGCCGAGCAGTTTCTGCTTGATCAAATAGCCACCGATACGCATTTCCTTGAAGAAGGGTATAGCCATTACAACGTTTCTTTCCGAAGCTAATTGCAGTTAAATGGTGAGCTAGCAGCTCTGGTGTGTGTTGCGATCAAGTTGAATCGCATCACGCTCATGTCTCGTTTCTCTTTGTTGGAACGTGATCCCCGCGCAAACCCGATTCGGGTTTGTCGCGGCGCAGACCCGTTTCGGATTTGTCGCGACGCAAAACCGGATCACGCTCTAATTCGGCCGGAAGCCGGAATTCCATATTTTCTTTACGGCCCGTCAGCACCGAGACGGTCACGGTCCCGATTCGCCGCAAGGCTTCAATCACGTCGTCAACCAGAACCTCCGGCGCCGAGGCGCCTGCGGTGATGCCGACGGTCTTGGCGTCTTTCAACCACTCCGGATTCAGCTCGCTGCCGTCAGCGATGAGATAACTCGCAACGCTGGCCTCGGTGCCGATCTCGCGCAGTCGATTCGAGTTGGAACTATTGGCGGCGCCCACCACCAGGATCACGTCCACCAGCTTGGCCAGATCCCTGACTGCCGTCTGGCGGTTCTGTGTTGCATAGCAGATGTCCCTGACGTCGGGACCTTCGATGTCTGCAAACCGTGCCTCCAGCGCCGCGATGATATCCTTGGTGTCGTCAACGGAGAGCGTCGTCTGGGTGATATAGGCGAGAGGGGTGTCCTGGCGCAGAGTCAGCGCGTTGACGTCGTCAACACTCTGTACGAGCAACACCGGGCCGGGGACCTGGCCCATCGTGCCCTCAACCTCTGGATGGCCGGCGTGGCCAATCAGGATCAGCGTGCGGTCTTTTGCCCGGTAGCGTTTCCCCTGATTGTGAACTTTCGTGACCAGGGGGCAGGTCGCATCGAACACCGGAAGGCCGCGCCGGGCGGCCTCTTCCTCGACGCTGCGCGGCACGCCATGCGCGCTGAAGACCGTGACGGCCTTCGGCGGAATCTCGGAGAGATCCTCAACGAAAATCGCGCCTTTGTTTTTGAGGCTCTCGACGACGTATTTGTTGTGCACGATCTCGTGGCGCACATACACCGGCGGGCCATACTTCTCCAGCGCTCGTTCCACGATCTCGATCGCACGCACAACGCCCGCGCAAAAGCCGCGCGGCTGCGCCAGAAAAACTTCTATGGCACGTCCATTACGCAAGTTGCATCAACCCTGTTCAATTGTCTCTGGCAGCACCTGATACGAGCCAATGCATTGCAACAGCAGTATCGGTTTCGGAGCGCCCACCTTGGGCTTACAGCCGCACGGCGGCGCGGAGCTTTGTGTCAAAAAATCGTCTGGGAGGAAAGCTGGATCGCATCCAAAGTTCCGGTCATGGCTTACAATTGGTACTATAGTAACGACATATCTCACTCGTTCGTCACTTTACCGCCCCAAGATGGGGGCTATACCAACCACCCTCGGGGTTTCCGCATGTCTCCAGGTCCGTCTGTCGGCCCGGTGGAACCACCAAACAAATAGGTTTCACTGGAAAACTCCGATAAAGAGCGGACGATTCCGGCAACGCCAGAAAGAAAAGATGTGCTGCAAATTATAGTTGTCGCGGTCGTCAGGGCCTGCACCCGCTTTGCCACGCTTGTTGTCATCGCCGGGCTCTTGCTCGCGGTTGCGGCGGGTGACTACGCGGTGCGTCACTTTGACATCAATACCGATATCAATTCACTGATCTCCAAGAAACTCGATTGGCGGCAACGCGACCAACAGTTCGATCGTGCGTTCAACCAGGATTCGACGATCCTGGCAGTCGTGGAAGCGGCGACGCCGGAAATGGCGTCCGTGGCAGCGGTTGCACTGATTGACCGGCTGAAGGACGACAAAACGAACTTCCTGTCGATGCAGCAACTGGGTGGCGGCGAGTTCTTTGAGAAAAACGGGCTTCTGTTACTGCCCAAGGAAGCGGTTGCCGAGCAGACGGGTCAACTTGAATCGGCGGCACCGCTGATTGAAATCATGGCCGGCGACCCCTCGATTCGCGGGCTCACCGGGGCGCTGGAGATGGGCCTGGCTGGCGTCAAGCGGGGCGAGGTCAAGCTCGACAACGCCGGCCCCCCCTTCAACCAGATTGCGCAGACGGTTGAGACCGTCCTGAACAAGGGCAACCCGGCCTTCTCCTGGCGCGAACTGATCAACTACGACAAGGACAAGCCGCCGAGCGACTTGGAGCTGGCCTCGGGCCGGCGGGCCTTCATCGAGTTCAGGCCGGTCCTTGATTACAAAGCGCTCGAGCCGGGCAGGGGAGCCACCGACGCAATCCGGAACGCCGCCACGGAGTTGGATTTCCCGGGCAAGTTTCACGCGCGGGTGCGGCTGACCGGCCCGGTTCCTATCACCAATGAGGAAAATGCCACGGTCCAGGAGGGGGCCTTGGTGAACGGTATCGGCACCATCATCGTGGTGCTGGTCATTCTGTGGCTCGCGCTGCATTCGGCGAAGATCATCTTTGCGGTGTTTGTGAACCTCTTCGTCGGACTTGCGATCACTACGGCGGTTGGCCTGATGATGGTCGGCTCGCTCAATCTGTTGTCGGTTGCCTTTGCGGTGCTGTTCGTCGGCCTCGGTGTGGATTTCGGCATCCAGTACAGCGTGCGCTACCGCGCGGAGCGCTACAAACAAGACAATCTCCCTGAGGCGCTGGTGCTCGCGGCGAAACGTTCGGCGATACCGCTATCGTTGGCGGCAATGGCTACGGCCGCCGGCTTCCTATGCTTCATGCCGACCGACTACAAGGGCATCTCCGAACTCGGCCAGATCGCGGGTGTCGGCATGCTGGTGGCATTCACCTCCAGCATCACCTTGCTGCCGGCGCTGTTGAAGCTGCTCAACCCGCCGGGGGAAAAGGAGCCGGTCGGCTACGCCTTTCTGGCGCCGGTCGATCGTGTTCTGGAGACGTACCGTGTGCCGATTGTGGCCGGCACGCTGCTGCTCGCGCTTGGCGGCCTGCCGCTGCTCTACTTCATGCAGTTCGACTTCAACCCGATGAATCTGCGCAACCCGAAAGCCGAGTCCATTGCGACCTTTCTTGATTTGCGCAAGGACCCAAACACCGGCGCCAATGCCGTCAACGTCCTGACCAACTCGGAAGCGCAGGCGAAGGAGATCGAGGCGCGGCTCGAAAAACTGCCCGAAGTGCGGGATGTGATGTCACTCGACAGTTTCGTGCCGACAGACCAGGACGAGAAACTGAAGCTGATCGCGCAAGTCGCCAAGGTGCTCAATCCCGCTCTTCATCCCGATCAGATTGATCCTGCTCCCTCCGACCAGGAGAACGTCGAATCTCTGAAGTCGTCAGTTGAAAGCCTGCGCAAGACTGCTGGTGACAGCAAGGAGCCTGGCGCGCTTGCCGCGCGCCGTCTGGCGGATGCGCTCGAGAAGCTCGCAAATTCCGATGAAGGGACCCGCAACAAGGCGCAGGCGGTTTTCATTACCCCAATGAAGATCGTGTTCAACCAGCTCAGCAACGCGATGCAGGCCGGGCCTGTCAGTTTGGACACGCTGCCTCCCGATCTGGTCGCAGGCTGGAAGAGCAAGGACGGGCTGATACGCGTTCAGGCGTCGCCAAAGGGCGACCCCAATGACAACGACATATTGCGCCAGTTCGCTGCGGCTGTGCTCGCGGCCGAGCCGACCGCCATCGGCGGACCGGTGTCGATCCTGAAGTCCGGCGACACCATCGTGAGAGCGTTCATTCACGCCGGCATCTACGCGCTGGTTGTGATCAGCCTGCTGCTGTGGATCACCTTGCGCAAGTTTTCCGATGTGCTCATGACGTTGGTCCCGCTGCTCGTGGCAGGCGCGGTGACACTCGAGATCTGCGTGTTGATCGGGTTACCGCTCAACTTCGCCAATATCGTTGCATTCCCGCTCATGCTCGGGATCGGCGTCGCCTTCAAGATCTACTACGTCGTGGCCTGGCGCTCGGGCAGAACGAACCTGCTGCAGACCAGCCTGACACGGGCGATCTTTTTCAGTGCGCTGACGACGGCCACCGCGTTCGGCAGTCTGTGGTTGTCGAGCCATCCAGGCACGTCGAGCATGGGCAAGCTGCTGGCGCTGTCGCTGCTGACAACGCTTGCCGCGGTGCTGCTGTTTCAACCGGCTCTAATGGGAAAACCCCGCGACGTCGGGCAGTAGGCAGATATCCCCGACCCGGTCGGTGGTCGCGATGTGAAGGCCGGATAGTCTCCGGCCTTCCAATTGTGGCGGGCGTTTCACGCGCCGCGCCGGCTCACGTCCTTCAGCGAAGCTCTTGGCGTCAAGGCGCGGCTGTTCCGTATGGCACGTTCAGCTGACCGAATCTGCGAAGGCGGATGTTCGCCTGCTCGGCATGGCCGACGAAACCCTCGAGCATGCACAGGCGAGAAGCGTAGGCACCGACCTTGGCGGTCGCCTCGTCGGTCATGACCTTCTGGTAGGTGCAGGTCTTGAGAAACTTTCCAACCCAGAGGCCACCAGTATAACGTGCCGCCTTCTTGGTCGGCAGGGTGTGGTTGGTGCCGATCACCTTGTCGCCGTAGGCAACGTTGGTGCGTGCGCCCAGGAACAGCGAACCATAGTTCTTCATATTGTTGAGGAAGTAGTCCGGGTCCTTGGTCATCACCTGAACATGCTCAGAGGCGATGCGGTCGGCTTCCTTGACCATCTCCTCGTAGCTGTCGCACACGATCACCTCGCCGTAATCGGCCCAGGATTTGGCCGCATTATAGGCGGTTGGCAGGATCTTCAGCAGCCGCTCGACCTCTGCCATGGTCTCTCGCGCGAGCTTTTCCGAATTGGTGAGGAGCACCGCCGGAGAGTCCGGTCCGTGTTCTGCCTGGCCAAGCAGGTCAGTGGCACACACCTCCGCGTCGACCGTCTCGTCGCAAATGACGAGCGTCTCAGTGGGTCCCGCGAACAGATCAATGCCGACACGGCCAAACAACTGCCGCTTCGCCTCTGCTACATAAGCGTTGCCAGGACCGACCAGCATATCGACAGCCGGAATGGTCTCGGTGCCAAGTGCCATGGCGCCAAGCGCCTGTACGCCGCCCAGACAGTAGATGACGTCGGCACCGGCAAGATGTTGCGCGGCGATGATGGCGGGGGCGGGCTTCTTCTGGAAGGGCGGCGCGCAGGTCGCGATGTGGCCGACGCCAGCGACCTTGGCGGTGACCACAGACATATGGGCCGAGGCAACCATCGGATACTTGCCGCCCGGCACGTAACAGCCGACCGAGCTGACCGGGAGAATCTTGTGGCCGAGGATGACACCGGGCAACGTCTCCACCTCGACCTCGCGCAGCGAGTCTTTCTGGTGCTGTGCAAAATTGCGTACCTGCACCTGCGCGAACTTGATGTCCTCGATGTCGCGCTTGGGGAGTTCCTCCATGCAGTCGCGGATTTCGCGATCGGTCAGGCGGAAATCCTTGCGGTCCCAGCCGTCGAACTTGACGGAGAGTTCGCGAACAGCAGCGTCGCCGCGCGTGGCGATATCAGTCAGGATTCCCTCAACTGTAGCGCGGACCTGGGCGTCGTCCTTCTTGATTTCGCTAGTGTCGCGGCCTTTCTTCAACCATCGAGCCATGGTGCATCCTCGGTTTTGCATACGAATGCAAATAGCAAAGCGCGATTGACGTCAGAAGACAAGTGAATCTTGCATTCGTATGCAAATCCGTCATAATGAGTGCTGCGTCGCGTCCATATCGGCATACCGCAAGTCGAGGCCGCGAACAGGCGCAACTTCCTGGGGTAGGATTGCCGCCCGGATGCCCGCGTGCAATATGCGGACTGCCGGTTGTGGGCCGGCCTCTTGGAATCGAACTGACCGGCTAATGACGAAACCCAAGCCCGCCCGCAAACGCAAAGGAGTGTCGACCGCTGTCGACGTTGCGCGGCTCGCCGGTGTGTCACAGTCCGCCGTCTCACGCGTCTTCACCGAAGGTGCAAGTTCGTCAGCCAAGACCCGCAAGGCCGTGCTTGAGGCGGCGGGCCAGCTCGGCTATCGGCCCAATTTGATTGCCCGCTCATTGATCACGCGCCGCTCCAGGCTGGTCGCCGTCGCAATGGGCTATCTCGAGAACCAGTTCTATCCGGCGGTGCTGCAGGCGCTGGCCGACCGATTGGGCGAGGTCGGTTATCGCATGCTCGCGTTCAACGCGCCGGACGGTGCCGCTGATCCGGTGCTCGAGGACGTCCTGCGCTACCATGCCGAGGCTGTCGTTCTTGCCTCGGCGCATCTCTCATCGGCACTCGTGGAAGAATGCCGGATCGCTCGCGTGCCGGTCGTACTCATCAACCGCAAGACCCGAAACACTGCTGTATCGAGTGTCACCGGCGATAACATCAAAGGTGCCCGCGAGATTGCCGCATTTCTCGTCGCCGGCGGTCACCGGCGTGTTGCCTACATGGCCGGGATTGAAGACGCTTCGACCAGCCGCGATCGCGAGCGCGGCTTCTTTGGCTATTTCACCGACCACAAAATGCCGCCGCCCGCCCGCGCAGTCGGCCGCTATTCGTTCGAGGGGGCCATGGCTGCCGCCCGCGACCTGCTCGCACGCAATCCGCGCCCGGACGCGATTTTCTGTGCCAACGATCACATGGCGCTCGCGGCTCTGCAAGTCGCTCGCCACGACTTCAACCTCGCAATTCCGCACGACATCTCTATCGTCGGCTTTGACGATGCCGAGCCCGCCCGGTGGCCAAGCTTCGATCTCACCACCTATTCGCAGCCCGTGAAGCCGATGGTCGAAGAGGCGGTTCGTATCCTGCTGCGGCTGATCGGAGATCCGTCGGCGAGCCGAAGCAACGCCGTGGTCCCGGGCCAACTGATCGTGCGCGGATCTGCGCGCCGCCCGGCCGCGGGGATCAGGTGCGTGGACGGCAGGGAGGTTTGGAAGGAAGCCGACTGGAACAGCCAAGGCAGTCCGCTTTGTTAGCTGGGCACGGAGCATCCCGTCCGCAATGACCCGGATGTACTCCGCTCATCTTATAACATAGAGCGAGTTTTCATTCCGTCATTCCACTGCCTGCGCAAATGCGTGAGCGAAGAATGACAGAGCGGGTTTCGGATTACGGCGGCGCAGCGGGCAGGGCGGCGGGGTCGGCATTTCGCATTGCTTTCTTCCGCTCCTCCAGCACCGCGCCATGGCCGGTGAGGAACAGGTCTACGGCGTGAGTAATCATGTCACGTTTCGCGGCGTAGACCGGCACACGATACACGAGCTGGCGCACGCCATAATAGAAGATGCCGCCTTGCAGTGTCCACGCGATCTCCATATCGGAATCCGGAATGACGTCCGGACGGCCGAGGCCGTGTTCCTTCCAGCTCTCAATGATGATGCGCTTGATGATCTTTCCCTCGATCAAGCCGATGTAGAGCTCGTTGATCTCGACCCCGCGCAGGCCGGCCAGCAGATAGAGCCGTAGCCACTGCGAGTTCATGATTACGTCGGTGTATTGATCGTAGAATTCGATCAAGCGCTCACGAAGGGGGATGCGACCGTCGATCAGGATTTCGTCCCAACGTTCGTTCCAGATGCCGAGATAAACGACCCTGCAGACTTCCTGGATCAGCGCCTGCTTGGTCCGGAAATAGCGATAGATGATCGGCTGGCTGAGTCCGATATACTTTGCGAAATCGCGCGTGGAGGCATCGAAGCCGAAGCGGGAAAAGAACTCGGCTGCCTTCAGGACGATCTCGCGCCGGCGATCCTCGGGTGGACGGCGGGTGCGCCGCGCAACGGGCCGCTTGACCGGTGTCCGCTTGCGCGTGGGCCGGGAGGACTTACCAGTCGAGAGCCGCTTTTTTGCAGTGCGTGGCACGTCTTTCCATGTCCTTGGTGATGAGGCTGGCGCTGTCGGAGAGCGACACCCGGCGATATCCATAGTCCGTTCCAGTCATAACCCTCAAATCTCATTCCGTCATTCCCCGTTTGCGCGGGCAGTGAATGCACGGGTGAGTCTCCGATTATGGTGCGGTGCAACGTTATTTATCAAATGATACTATTATCAAATAAACGAGAGAGTTCACTTGACAGCGAAGAAATAAGGTTATTCGATCGATCAAATAAAATTATTTATCGATCGATAACAACGCAACGAAGTGGTGTCATGAAGGTCAACAGAGCGACTATCCACGAAGCGGCCCAGAAACTCTCCAACTGGGGACGCTGGGGCAAGGACGATCAGATCGGGACGCTCAACAACGTCACGGCGGAGGACGTGATCGCCGCCGGTCGACTGATCAAGAAGGGCAAGGTGTTCTCCCTCGGCCTTTCCCTCAAGGAACCGATCCAGTCCGGTTTGTTCGGAGGACGGTGGAATCCAATCCACACGATGCTTGCAACCGGAACCGATGCTGTGGCGGGCAAGCAGGACGAGTCTCCCGCCTACCTGCGCTACGCCGACGACTCTCTCAACCTGCCATGCCAGTGCTCGACCCAGTGGGACGCGCTCTGCCACATCTTCCTCGATGACAAGATGTACAACGGCTACGACGCCACGCTCGTCGACGCGCGCGGTGCCACGAAGAACGGCATCGAGAACGTGCGCGACAAGATGGTTGGACGTGGTGTGCTGCTCGACATTGCACGTTTCAAGGGCGTCGAATCTCTGCCTGACGGCTACGCGATCACGAGCGCCGAACTCGATGCCTGCGCCAAGGCACAAAAGGTCGAGGTGAGAAAGGGCGATTTCGTGCTGGTGCGCACTGGTCACCAGGAGCGCTGCCTCTCCAAGAAAGATTGGACCGGCTATGCTGGTGGCGACGCGCCTGGCGTCGCGTTCGAGACCTGCTACTGGATTCGCGCGAAAGATATCGCCGCGCTCTGCATGGATACGTGGGGCTGCGAGGTGCGCCCCAACGAGACCAATGAGGCGAACCAGCCGTGGCACTGGGTGGTCATCCCGGCCATCGGCATGTCGATGGGCGAGATATTCTATCTCAAGGAGCTTGCCGAGGATTGCGCTGAGGACAAGGTCTACGAGTTCTTCTTTACCGCGCCGCCGCTGCATCTGCCCGGAGGCGCGGGATCGCCAATCAATCCACAAGCGATCAAGTGAAGCGGGGGTCGATCGCAAAAGCCAACAACCGATTGCTGCCACGAACAGCGCAGTGATGGCATCGCAAGATGCGGGCCATCGCGCTGCTGACTGCTCCCCTATCGCCGGCGTGCCGTCGGCGGTCGGGTCTTGTCGACCAACAGTTGTGAAGCTCACAACAGACGAGGATCAACCATGCTGCAGGCGCTCGATAGACAGAAAACGCTGACGTTCAATCAGAAAAAGCTGATCGCCGCAGGCACCTTCGGCGTGGTGTTGGAATTTCTCGACTACTTCCTTATCGGCTTCGTGCTCACCTTTATCGCCAAGCCTTGGCAGCTCACCTTTGGAATATCCTCGGTGATCCTGCTGGCGTCGGGGGTCGGCTCCATGGTGGGGGCGGCATTCTTCGGCTGGCTTGCCGATGCGATTGGCCGGCGCAAAGTGTTTCTGACGACGATTGCGGTCTTCACGGTCGCTACTGGCGCGCTCGTCGTGACGCCGGAAAGCAAGGAGATCGGCTGGATCTATCTCACTGTGTTCCGCTTCCTGATCGGCTTCGGCGCCGGCGGGCTCTATTGCGTTGACCTTCCCTTGATCCAGGAGTTCGTGCCGACCAACAAACGTGGCGTTGTCACGGGTCTCGTGACATCGGCGGTGCCGTTTGGCTTCCTGATCGGTTCGGCCCTGGTTACGCTACTCGCCGCCTCGATCGGTTGGCGCGGCCTGATGGGGGTGTGCGTTCTGCTCGCCCTTTTGACGCTGCTCATGCGAACCTGGATTCCAGAATCGCCGCGCTGGCTGATCCAGAACAACCGGTTGGAAGAAGCCCGCAAGGCAGTCGCGTGGGCCGTTCAAGTCGATCCGGCAACGTTGCCGCTCACCGCTGCCGTGCGTCAGGGACCGCAGCCCAAGCTGCGAGAGCTGTTCCGCTATCCACGCAGCGTCGCGGTGTCTTGGATTTCCAATCTTGGCACCCAGACCGGCTATTACGGCCTGACGTTGTGGTCCCCAACGCTGATCGTGCAGTTCCTGCATGTCCCGCCGCAACAGGCCGCCTTCTATATGATCTTTGTCACGTTAGCCGCGCTCGCTGGCCGCGTGGTATTATCGATCTTGGCGGAAAAGATGGGCCGGCGCGCGACTGGCGTGCTGTGCGGCGTCGGCTCGGCGGTCATGATGGTGATCGCTGCCTTTTTCGGAGGAGCCTTTGCAACGGTCACGGCCCTCTTCCTTGGCTTGCTGATGATCGCTTACTTCTTCGGCGAGGGCAGCATGGCGGTCGTCGGTCCCTATTCGGGTGAAGTCTGGCCGACCACGCTGCGCACCTCCGGCATGGGTGCGGCTTATGGCTTCGGTGGCCTCGGCAAGACCATCGGCCCGCTCGGGCTTGCCCTGATCGTCGGCGTCTCTGCCTCGACCGCACCGACCGCAGCCGTGTCCTACCAGGCCGCATTCCTCTTCTTCGCCGCTTGGTACGCTCTCTCGGCGCTGTCGTTTGTTCTCTTCGGCATTGAGACAAAGGGCCGCTCCATCGAGGAGATCGAGGACGAGCTCGAAGCCCAGTCGTCCCGCCGCGCCGCCGTCAAGGCGACGACATAGGGGGATTTGTTTGCGAGGCTGGGTTCGCGTCTTCTCGGACCTAAGCCTCGCGAACTCATTGAGCAGCTTCCGGCGCACACTCCTGATGTTGAGAGTGCCGCCGCTACTCCTCCGGCGGAGAATACATCGCGCGACACGTCTGGCCGTCTCGACCGGACGACAGTCCCTCACTCCAAGGAATCGTGAGTCTGCCATGGACCTGACCCCAACTCCCTCATTTCGCCTCGACAGCAAGCGCGCCCTCGTGACCGGTGGCGGCGGCGGCATTGGGCTTGCGGCCGCCTCCGCTTTGTCCGACGCTGGCGCCCACGTGACGATCGTGGACATCGCCAAGGACACGGCCGAAGCTGCCGCCGCAGCGCTGCGTGAGCGTGGGGGGCGGGCCGACGCCATGGCGCTGGACGTCACCGACATCGACGCGGTCCGTGCAGCGATCGCCGCGGCCGAGCCGTTTGATGTTCTGTGCAACAATGCCGGCACCAACCGGCCTGCCAATTTCGTGGACGTCAAGGTCGAGGACTTCGATTGGGTGCTCCGCCTCAACCTGCGCGCCACGTTCTTCGTCGCCCAGGCAGTTGCGCGGCGACTGATCGAGGCGGAGCGACCTGGTTCGATCATCAACACATCCTCGCAGATGGGCCATGTCGGCGCCGCGCGGCGCTCCGTGTACTGTGCGACCAAGCATGCGGTTGAGGGGTTCACCAAGTCGATGGCAGTCGAACTCGCGCCGCACAATATCCGCGTCAACACCATCGCTCCCACCTTCCTGGAGACGCCGATGACGCGACCTTTTTTTGAAAACAAGGCATTTCGCGACGAAGTGCTCGCCAAGATCAAGTTCGGACGGCTCGGCCGCCTTGACGAGATCACCGGCGCGATCGTGTTCCTGGCGTCGGATGCCTCGTCGTTGATGACCGGCTCGTCTCTCGTTCTCGACGGCGGCTGGACGGCGGATTGAGGCTCAGGGAAAAGCTGCTTCAAGGTTGAAGGCAATGCGCGCGAGCGAGCGCCAGAGCGAGAACAGCTTCCCGGCGCACCTCTATGGTCGGTCGGTTGTTCCGCCGACGACCTCTATCTCCTCAACTTCCCGGTTGCGCCGACAGGCCGGCCTTACTGATGCCGGTGAGGGCGCATTCCTCGTCGCGGTCCGAGGTGTCGCCGCTGACGCCGACAGCGCCAATCACCGCGCCGCTCGCATCCTTGATCAATATGCCGCCGGGCAACGGCACGAGCCGTCCCTGGCTCAAGACGGTCAGCGCACCCATAAAGGACGGATTGGCTTTGCTGCGCTCCAGGAGTTCGCGAGACCCGAAGCCCATACCGAGCGCTCCATAGGCCTTCCCGAATGCAATCTCGAAGCGAAGAATGCCGGAGTTGTCCTCACGCTTGAATGCGACGAGATGGCCGCCGGCATCGAGCACTGCAACAGTCAGTTGTGCGCTGTTGGTATCGCGCCCCTTCTTGAGTGTTTCATCGACGATGATGCTGGCTTGAGCGAGCGTAATGGAAGTCATGGTCAGCCCTCGATATCTGGAAAGATTGGCAATGATCGCGAAAGGCGACAGGCGATTCAGGTGGCCTACTACGTGGATGCAGCTCCGTGCTTATCGCATCAGAATTAGTAGGGGCAATCAAAATACCGTCAGCAACGAGATTGGGTTTACAAGCATCTGAATGCCAGCTCGCGGGCTTTTCGGGATGGAGATAAAGAATGAAATCCGCACGTAAGAAAGGCTCGATTGGAGTCATCGGACTGGGAATCATGGGAGGCGCGTTCGCGCGTCATCTGACAGCGGCCGGATGGCACGTTGTCGGCTTCGACGTGGACAGGAGCCTCAAGCGGGCGATGACCAAAGCCGGCGTCGAGTTTGTGGACGGCGTCAAAGAACTCGCCGAAAAGGTGCCGGTGATGATCTCCAGTCTGCCGCATCCTTCCGCACTCGATGAGACCGTTGCGGCGCTCGTCGAGGAAAAGCTGACGCCCAAGGTGCTGATCGAAACAAGCACCTTCGCGCTTGACGACAAGATGCGCGCACAGGCCGAGCTGAACAAGGCTGGCCACTTGATCCTCGACTGCCCGGTCAGCGGCACTGGCGCGCAGGCTGCTGTCAAGGACGTTGTCATCTACGCGAGCGGCAACGCCAAGACGATCGCCAAGTGGAAGCCGATGCTGTCCGACTTCTCACGAGGCGTCCACGACGTGGGCGAATACGGCAACGGCAGTAAGATGAAATATGTTGCCAACCTCCTGGTCGCGATCCACAACGTAGCGAGCGCGGAGGCGATGGTGCTCGGCATCAAGTCTGGTCTCGATCCGCATCAGATGGTCGAACTGGTCTCAGCCGGTGCCGGCACCTCGCGCATGTTCGAGTTGCGCGCTCCGATGATGGCGGATGACGATTACCAGAAGGCGACCATGAAGGTGCAGATCTTCCAAAAGGACATGGGCGTGATCAGCGGATTCGCCGCCAAGCTCGGCGTCCCGGTGCCGACCTTTGCGGCGACGATGCCGATCTACGCGGCAGCGCAGTCGATGGGCTACGGCATGCAGGACACCGCCGCCGTATGCGCCGTGATCGAACGCATGGCGGCGGTCAAGCGCAAGAAGGGACGCCGCAAACGCTGACATCCGCTGGGTGCGGCGCGTCCGGGTTGATTGCCGGGTTAGGACGCTTGGCGTTAGGCGGCACCGCGGCGAAGTTGCCGTAGCGTTGCTCCTGCTGCCTGACTGACAAGCTGCCAACTTGGATCACACTGAAATTTTTGGAAGTCTTCGGAGACATTTGGTAGCACATCTGAAAAGACCGCATTGAAGTCAGCAAGAGCGAGCTTTTCTTCGGTTGAAAACGCGCACTCCCAGAGATCAAGCCCAGGATGATAGAGGTCATCGAACCAGCAGCAACACAACTCGACGGGGCCAACCATCGGATCAAGAGCTCGAAGAGCCTCAAGAAGATCGATAGTGTTGTCGCGGAAGCCGTTCACCATCTTGCAGCCTAACCCTTCCACTTACTCCGGGGAGGTAATTTGGCCCGCTTCGGCGGGTCTTTTTTTGCCCGGCCGGTGCGGCTGCGAAGACGGCCACCATGTTCGGCAGCCTGTGGTTGTCGAGCCGCCCGAGTACATCTGGCATGGGTAAGCTGCTTGCAGCGGTGCTGCTGTTTCAATCAGCTCTAATGGGAAGCTCCCGCGACGTCGGGCAGCAGGCAGATATCCCCGACCCGGTCGGTGGTCGCGCCGGTGCTCTTCGGAGCGCCAGCAGGCACTGGCGCGGCTCCCGGCTTGGCTGCAGCCGGCGTGGTTGCCGCGGTCTTGGCTGCGGCGGTGCTGGGTGCGGCACTTTTCGCCTTTGGAGCGGCCTTGGCCGCGTCGTGGCTGGGGATTGGCGGGGCTACGCGCGTCCAGGTCTCGCCGCCGCAAAAGATGCCGAGCGCGCAGCCCTTGATCTCAAGCTGATCGGCACTGATGGGGGTGATGGTCGAGCTGTAGAGCCGGCCGTCCTCGGCGTCATAGACTTGGCCTTCCCACTGATCGTGATCGGGTTTCTTCTTCATGTCGATCAGGATCGGCATGCCCAGGGTCGGTCTGGTCCTTTTGGAAACGTCCGGATTTTTCTCATCCCGCCCTGGGGTCTTCTCCCAGGCCACCACCCCCCACATGCTGCCGTTGCATTGCGCAATCCGGATATTGGCAGCGCCATCAGCGACCCGCCAATCGCCGGTGGGGTCCGCCGCCGAGGCCGAATTCAAGCAGACCAACCCGCTTGTTAGTATAATTCCGGTGTAAATGGCCAGACGCATGAGGGTTCCTCTGTGGTATAAACGACCTGAAAGCTGTGCTTGCGAAGATGGTCCGAATAAGGGCAAAAGGCCGCAATGACCGTTTTCTGTTGACGAAACAACCATCAACCGAAGTATGTGGCGGATGCAAAACCCTAATCCAGGCACCAATTTGGACATGAATCCAGACTTCGTGAATCTAGACTTGGCCCAGCTGTTCGCGGACCGTCAGGCGCAGCGTAGCTCGATGCATACACGTTACCTGAACGAGCAGCTCGTTCGGGTCCTTAAGACCATCGGGTACGATGTCGGCTTCCAGAAGGGAGAGGGGCAGTATCTCTACGATCGCGACGGCGTGCGCTATCTTGATCTCCTCTCCGGGTTTGGCGTGTTCGCGATCGGGCGCAACCATCCCGTGTTGCGCGGTGCCCTGAAGAGCGTGCTCGATGCGGACCTCCCCAATCTCGTTCAGCTCGATGTCTCGACGCTCGCGGGCGTGCTTGCCGAGCGGCTTCTGAAGCACGTTCCCTATCTCGACAAGGCATTTTTTGCGAATTCCGGCGCGGAGTCCGTTGAAGCCGCGATCAAGTTCGCGCGCGGCGCGACCGGGCGGCCCGGGATCGTGTATTGCGATCACGGCTATCACGGCCTGACCTATGGCGCTTTGTCGCTGACGGGCGATCCAAACTTCCGTGGCGGCTTCGAACCGCTGCTTCCCGGCTGCGTCCCGGTCCCGTTCAACGATCTCGCCGCGCTTGAGAAGGCGCTGTCCTCGCGCGAAGTGGCCGCCTTCATTGTGGAGCCGATCCAGGGCAAGGGTGTCAATATGCCCAGCGACGACTTCCTGCCGGGCGCGGCCGCGCTCTGCAAGAAGTACGGCACGCTGTTCGTCGCTGACGAGGTCCAGACCGGCATGGGTCGCACCGGCCGCTTTCTCGCGGTCGAGCACTGGAACGTCGAACCCGACATGGTGCTGTTGTCGAAGTCGTTGTCGGGCGGCCATGTGCCGGTCGGCGCAGTGCTCACCCGCAAGAGCATCTTCGACAAGATCTTCAACCGGATGGACCGTGCCGTGGTGCATGGCTCGACTTTCGCCAAGAACGATCTCGCCATGGCGGCGGGTATCGCCACGCTTGAGGTGATGGAGTCCGAGAAGCTGATCGAGGCCGCCGCCAAGCGCGGCGCCGAGTTGCGGCTCGCGCTGACGCGCATGGTGCCGGGCTACGAACTGTTGAAAGAGGTGCGCGGCAAGGGTTTGATGATCGGCGTCGAGTTCGGTCCGCCGAAATCGCTGCGGCTGAAAGCCTCGTGGAGCATGCTCGAGACCGCCAACAAGGGCCTGTTCTGTCAGCTCATCACCGTGCCGCTGTTCAAGGACCACAAGATCCTCACGCAGGTCGCGGGCCACGCCAGCCACACGATCAAGCTGCTGCCGTCGCTGACCATCACCGACGAAGACTGCAAGTGGATCGAAAAGTCCTTCGACGAGGTCATCGCCGCCAGCCACAAGGTGCCGGGCGCGATCTGGTCGCTAGGCAAGACGCTGGTGGACAATGCGGTGAGGCGATCGGCCTGATGCGTCGGCCGATCACGCTGTCTTCGGCTTGCTCTACACCATCGAACACGTTGTTGAGATGGCGGTAGTGCCATCTCAACAGGGGAAGGGTTCGACCAGCTTTCATGTCATTTCGGATGCGAAGCGCAGGTAGCAGCGGCGCTGGCAGGAAACGGGAGGTCCAACCGTCCTTCTGGCGCCGCCCCGTCTGGCTCGTAGTCGCCATCTTCTTGTTTGTTGGTGGCTTCATTGTCTGGATCTTGGCAGTTTGGCTCCTGCTCTTTCTCGTGATTTTGCTCCTCGTGGCTTTTTTCCTGGGAGATCCCTTCTCTTCAGCGTGGGAGGGCAGCGCGCTCGTCGCGACAATACTTACCGGTCTGTTCATGGTGCAAGCCGTCGGCGAAATGGTGGTCGAAGGCTCGTTTCGAGGAGCCTGGTGGGCGCTCAAGGCATCTGTGCGCCGTTTTCGCGGATGGTTTGCCGGCTGAACGGGCGATCTTCGTATGAACCCTATGAACCCCAGCTATCAGATCAATGAAACCACTATTGATTTCGACCTTAAATGACCTATAGTAGTCACATGTGACCACTATAGGTTTGCCGATGTCGACCATCAACCTGAAAGAGGCCAAGGCCGGTTTCTCCAACCTTGTTGACGAAGCCATCAAGGGCGAGATCGTGACGATCACGCGTCACGGCAAGCCTGTCGCTGCTCTTGTTTCTGTGGAAGTGGCGGAGATCGCGCGTAAAGCGATCGAGCGGAAGCGCGCCGGCCTCGTGGCGTATCTCAGGACTTTCCCGGGTGGAGAGTTCGAGCGTAACCGATCGCCATCACGAGATGTCTCGCTTTGAGCGGCTTTCTTCTCGACACCAATATCATTTCGATGCTCTCGCCTTCACGGGCAGAAGCGTCGACGATATTTCTGGACTGGCTCGAGCGCATGGATGGTGAGGGCAGGCTGTTCCTGTCGGTGGTTACGATCCATGAGATCGAAAAGGGGATTGCTCTGCTCGAACATAAGGGGGCGACGGCAAAGGCAGCAGGCCTCAAGGTCTGGCTCGCCGGTCTGGTTTCCACCTATGACGATAAGATCATCGGGGTCGACACTTCTGCGGCGGCGCTGGCTGGACAATTGGAGGCGAAGGCAATCTCTGTCGGGCAGAACCCTGGGATGGCAGACGCAATCATCGCCGGCATCGCGAAGGTGCATGATCTCCACATCGTGACCGGCAACTCGAAGCATTTCCTGCCGTTCGGCATTGCCGTGTCATCGCCGGATGAAGTGATCCAATTGAATTAAAAGATTCGCTGCCATTTCTTCGCAATCGGATGGCTCACACCGGCGCGTGTGATCCTGGCGGAACCACATACAGCGTCATGGCGAATATTGCGTAGATGAACAAAAGCAATGCGCCAATAAACCATGCTGAGCGCCCGCTGTTTGTGATGAAGCAGGATGTGACCGTGGCGATCATCACCATGGTCACTGCCCCGGGCCAGAACTGCAAATCCATCGGTTTTGGACCGATGATGTAGCTCAAGAGCACCAGCACGGGGGCAACGAACAGAGCGATCTGGGAAGCGCTGCCGAGCGCTATGCTGACGCTCATATCAAGGCGATCCCTGCGTGCGGCAGAAAATGCGACGGTCATTTCGGCGGCTGCGCCGACGAGCGCTACGATTATGAATCCGACGAAAGCCGGGCTCATTCCCAACGTTTCTCCAGCCTTCTGCACGGAACTGACGAAGATCTCGCTCACCAGGGCGACCAGCACCGTAACAACGATGAGTGT
>JGI24705J35276_12238540_pt1 | contig 25807 bp, 26 predicted proteins | sample TergutNt197P4_FD_35276 | JGI IMG/M metagenome (IMG submission 35276) | reverse complement strand
CTGGTCGTCGGCAACCCCTGCAACACCAATGCGTACATCGCCAAGGAAATCGCGCTGAAGTACGGCCGCATCCCGGCCAAAAACTTCACTGGCATGCTGCGCCTCGACCACAACCGCGCCCTGTCGCAACTGGCCGCCAAGACCGGCCGTGCGGTTTCCAGCCTGAAAAACCTGGTGGTGTGGGGCAACCACTCGCCCACCATGTACGCCGATTACCGTTTCATTACCTCCAACGGCGACAACGTCAAGGGCCTCATCAACGACGACGCCTGGAACAAGGACACCTTCCTGCCCACCGTCGGCAAACGCGGCGCGGCGATCATCGAAGCGCGCGGACTCTCCTCGGCGGCTTCGGCAGCCAATGCCGCAATCGACCACATCCGCGACTGGGTGCTCGGCTCGAAGGGCGAATGGGTCACGATGGGCGTACCCTCCGACGGTTCCTACGGCATTCCCGAAGGCATCATCTACGGCTTCCCGACCACGACCGAAAACGGCGAATACAAGATCGTCCAAGGGCTGAACATCGACGAGTTCTCGCGCGAGCGCATGACCAAAACGCTCAACGAATTGCTCGAAGAGCGCGACGGCGTGAAAGACCTGCTCACTTGAAGCGGCTTTGATTCAAGCCTGAAAATTCCTTTTCCCTCTCCTGCGCAAGCGGGAGAGGGACGTTTTGCAACGTTTCTAACGCCCTTCCTTCAGCCAGCGAGCCGCATCCAGCGCGTAATACGTCAGGATGCCGTCCGCGCCAGCGCGCTTGAATGCCAGGAGCGCCTCCAGCACACAGGCTTTTTCATCCAGCCAGCCTTGCTGCGCGGCGGCCTTGAGCATCGCGTATTCGCCACTCACCTGATAGGCGTAGGTCGGCACACGCAGTTCGGTCTTGACCCGGCGCACGATGTCGAGGTAAGGCATGCCGGGCTTGACCATGAACATGTCGGCGCCCTCGGAGATGTCGAGCTCGACCTCGCGCAATGCCTCGTCACTGTTGGCGGGATCCATCTGGTAGGTGTACTTGTTGCCCTTGCCGAGCGTTCCGGCAGAACCTACGGCATCGCGGAAAGGGCCGTAGTAGCTGGAAGCGTACTTGGCCGAGTAGGCAAGGATGCGGGTATGGATGAGGTTGCAGCGGTCGAGTTCCGCGCGTATCTTCCCCACGCGCCCGTCCATCATGTCGGAGGGAGCCACGACGTCCGCGCCAGCCCGCGCGTGGCAAAGCGCCTGACGGATGAGCGCAACGAGCGTCTCGTCGTTCATCACGTAACGGTCGGTGTCATCAGGGTCGATCAGGCCATCCTGCCCGTGGATGGTGTAGGGGTCGAGCGCCACGTCGGTGATGACGCCCAGCGCCGGGAACCTCGTCTTGAGCGCGGCAACGGCGCGCGGAATCAGGCCATTCGGATTCCAGGCTTCCTCAGCGGTTTCGCTTTTCAGGTCGAAGTCGATCACCGGGAAAAGCGCCAGCGCGGGTACGCCAAGCCTGAGCGCGTCCTCCGCGAGCACAAGCAAGCGGTCGATCGACATGCGCTGCACACCCGGCATGGACGTGACCGGGGAAGCGATGTTCTGACCGTCCTGCACGAACACGGGATAAATGAGGTCATCGGCGGTCAGCAGGTTTTCGCGCATCAGGCGGCGGGAAAACTCATCGCGGCGCATGCGGCGCAGGCGTGTCTCGGGGAAAGCGGGAATAGCGTACATTTCGGTTTCCTTGAACGCGTGTTCAGTCGAGGTGGGTCATGCAAACTCAAACGAGGCGAGACGCGATTAGATCGTACCCGCATACGGGATGCCAAGCGCCCTTATTCACAGTCTGTATAATCTATCGCACCCCATCGAGGATTTCAGCATTCCATTATTTCACTATTTTCTCATTGCATCGTGGACGACTCCCAACTGCGCCGTTACAGCCGCCACATCCTGCTCGATGAACTGGGCATCGCGGGGCAGGAACGCATCCTGCAAAGCCACGCGCTCGTCATAGGCGCGGGCGGCCTGGGTTCCCCCGCCGCGCTGTATCTGGCTTCCGCCGGGGTCGGCACACTGACGTTGGCCGATGGCGACACGGTCGACGCAACCAACCTGCAACGCCAAATCCTGCATACGGAAGCGCGGATCGGCCAAGCCAAGGCAAGCTCCGGCGCACAATCGCTGGCACAGATCAACGCTGCCGTGCGGGTCGTCCCGCTCCATGAGCGGCTGGAAGGCGAGGCGCTGGAAGCCCATGTGGCAGCCGCCGATGTGGTGCTCGACTGTTCCGACAATTTCACCACGCGCTATGCGATCAACCGCGCCTGCGTCCGGAGCCAGACGCCGCTCGTCTCCGGCGCGGCAGTGCGCTTCGGCGGGCAAGTGAGCGTTTTCGACTTTTCGCGCCCGAACTCTCCCTGCTACCACTGCCTGTTCCCGGACGGCCAGCCTGTGGCGGAAGAACGCTGTGCCGTCACCGGCGTATTCGCGCCCCTCACCGGCGTCGTCGGCAGCCTGCAAGCAGCGGAGGCCCTGAAACTGCTCGCCAACATCGGCACGCTGCTCACCGGGCGGCTGTTGCTGATCGACACCCTCTCCCAGACCTTCCGCACCGTCACTTTCGGCAAGGACCCGGCTTGCCCGGTCTGCGGCGACAAAGCCACATATTGACTTTCAAGCTTGCAATCTGTCCCATCATTAAGTTAATAAGGCAGTTTGTTATGATTTGAATCGCCTCTGCCGAAAGATTTGGGTAGTGTCTCAGTTTGAAATTTGATTCGTAGGGGCGGCATTTTGCCGCCCGCAAGGCATGCCGTAATGAACACCGTTTGAACGGGTCGGGTAGTCCATCGGGCGGCAAAATGCCGCCCCTACAACACCATGAAATTCAAACTGAGACACTACCAAGATTTGGGATTCCTCGATGTAATTAAAAAGAGGATGCTGAGTTAAGAGGATGCTGAGTTCGTCTGATCGAATAATGGATAGTTCCAGCCTCACGGCCATTTGGCTCACCTGCAAACTGGCAACGCTGACAACCGCGCTCCTGCTTCTGATCGGGACGCCTATCGCATGGTGGCTGGCCAATACCCGATCGCGCCTGAAAGGGCCGGTGGGCGCGCTAGTCGCCCTTCCGCTGGTGTTGCCGCCCACGGTGCTCGGGTTTTACCTCCTGGTCGCATTCGGGCCACACGGTTTCATCGGGCGGGCGATGGACGCGCTGAACCTCCAACGGCTCCCCTTCACCTTTGCCGGGCTGGTGGTAGCTTCCGTCCTGTATTCGCTCCCCTTCGTGGTGCAACCCATCCAGAACGCGTTCGAGGCCATCGGCAAGCGTCCGCTGGAGGCCGCGGCCAGTCTGCGGGCTTCTCCCCTTGACGCATTTTTCAGCGTCGCCCTGCCGCTGGCCCGCCCCGGCTTCGTGACCGCCGCCGTCCTGGGTTTCGCGCATACGGTGGGCGAATTCGGCGTGGTGCTGATGATCGGCGGCAACATTCCCGGCAAAACCCAGGTGCTGTCGGTCAAGATTTTCGACTACGTGGAAAACACCAACTACACGCAGGCGCACTGGCTGGCTGGCGGCATGGTGTTTTTCAGTTTCATCGTCCTGCTGCTGCTCTACAGCCGCCGCAAGCGGGCTGGCTGGAACTGGTGATGATCGGGCGTTTCCATATCGGCTACCCCGGTTTCACGCTGGATGTCGACCTGTCCATGTCGGAGACAGGCATCACGGCGCTGTTTGGCCCGTCTGGTTCCGGCAAGACCACGATCCTGCGCTGCATGGCCGGGCTGGAACGACCCAGGGAAGGCTTTTTGTCCGTCGCGGGCGAGGTGTGGCAGGATGAACGGCGCGGAATTTTCCTGCCGACCCACAAACGCCCGCTGGGGCTGGTATTCCAGGAAGCAAGCCTTTTCCCGCACCTGTCCGTCCGGGAAAACCTCCGATACGGCATGAAGCGGGCAGGCAACAGCGAGGGGTTCGAGGCCATGCTCGACCTGCTGGGCATCCACCCCCTCCTCGACCGCGCTCCCGGCAGCCTTTCCGGCGGCGAGCGGCAGCGGGTCGCCATCGCGCGAGCGCTCCTCACCCGCCCCCGGCTGCTGCTGATGGACGAACCGCTCGCCGCGCTCGACATGAAGCGCAAACTGGAAATCCTGCCCTATCTCGAAAGGCTGCGCGACGAACTTTCCATCCCCGTGCTTTATGTCAGCCATTCCCTGGATGAAGTGGCACGGCTCGCCGGGCACCTCGTGCTCATCGAAAACGGCCGCGTTACAGCAAGCGGATCGCTCACGAGCATCCTGGCGCGACCCGACCTCGCCGCCGCCTTTGCCGGAGAAACCGGCGCAGTGCTGGAAACGACGGTGGTCGAGCGCGAAGCAGATGGCCTCACCCGGCTGGAATTTCCCGGCGGCAAGCTCTACATCGCCGGGGACGCGCACGCGCCCGGCAAGCGTTTGCGCTGCCGCATTCACGCCAGCGACGTCAGCCTCTCCTTGAGCGCGCACACGGACACCAGCATCCTGAATACCCTGCCCGCCACGGTCGCCGCCGTCGCCGAGGCCGATACGCCCGGACATGTGCTCGTACAACTGCAGCTCATGGATGGAGAAACCCTGCTGCTGGCGCGCGTCACCGAACGATCCCGGCAGGCACTGACCATCGCGCCCGGACTCACCGTCATTGCACAGGTGAAATCCGTGGCAATTCTTCGCTGACTTTCAATCATGTATGAACAGAAACTTTTCTCGCGTCCGAAGTTGCTACCGGTAGAGAATCTGTGTTGTTTGTCCGCAAAAACTCACAAATCCAATGAATTAGTTGTACGATTTTCCGAAAGAGGACTTTTAGCCGATGATACTCTTGGAGGACAGCGTATAGCGTCATCGGCGAACGCAGCATGGAGATACCGTCTAGCCTCCGGGCAAGGTATATGGCATTTGACGCCTCTTTGAATGGAGCATCCAAATGGATGACAAAAGCAGCATATTCTTCAAATATCGCAAAATCATTTTTGCCGTAATCACGTTCATGATAGTAGACGCGACCGTCATCGGCATTAATTTCTACAACACTTACATGGCCGATGAATCCGCCGTGTCGATCAACCTGTCTGGCCGGCAGCGGATGATGTCGCAGCGCATGACCAAGGCGCTCCTGACAATGGATCGCGCCCTGGAAACGGGCGATGAGGATGGCGTCAAAACCAGCCTGAAGGAACTGACGCTGACCGTCAGGCGTTTCGACCGGACGCTGATGGGTTTCCGCGACGGTGCGATGGTGACCGGCGGCGACGACAACCCCACGTATCTCACTCGGGTTGACACGGACGAAGCCCGACAGTTCGTAGCGGACGCCTACGTAATATGGAATCCTTACATGGAGCGGCTGAAACCGCTGCTGAACAGCGACAGGGAATCCTTTTTGGACGAAAGGTTCAAGCAGAAATTGACGGACGCCCCGACGCTGGAAGAAGTGAAAAACAAGTTCAAGGCAGAGGAGGCTTTCACGGATACGGAATTCGCAAAGAAACTGGAATACATAAAGAACGACCCCGACGCCTTCAGGGCCGAGCTCAAGGCAGCGGTAGACTTCGCGCTGGAAAAAAACCCGACACACAGTGAGCCGCAGAACAACCGGGCCGTCCTGAAGCTCATGAACGCCCTGACCACCGACCTGGAACACGTTGCCAATAAGCAGGCGAAAAAATTGCGGATCATACTGGTCGTCGGCATCCTGGTAGCGCTCGCCAACTTTGGTTACACCGTCGTCATTTCGATCGGGGATTTGATGAGAGGCGACAGAGAACTCGCCCTGGCCCGTAAAGAAACAGTCGAAATTCTTTCTACCGTGCGTGAAGGGCTATTCTTGCTGGACAAGGACAAAAAAATCGGGACGCAATTCTCGGAATCCCTGCCCGACATATTGAGAAGGGATATTATACCGGGCGCGGATTTTCTGCCTCACCTCGAAGCAATTGCCCCCAGGAACATTTACGAAGCCGCCGTGGACTACATCGAACTGCTCCTCGGCGACAGGGTCAAGGAAGCCCTGGTGACCAGCCTCAACCCCCTCACAAACGTGCCCGTCCTTGCTGCCGACATACGTGGCAACACCCAGACCCGCTACCTGTCCTTCTTCTTCAACAGGGTCGTCGCGGAAGAGAAAATCTCGCACTTGCTGGTCACGGTGCAGGATGTCACCGACAAGGTCGTGCTCACGCAACAAGTCGAGCAAGCGAAGAACCAGGCAAAAATCGAGGTCGAAACCTTGCTGCGGCTGGCAAGCAGCGATTTCGATTCGCTCAAGCAATTCATTGACGGCGTTGGAGAATCGCTGGCACAAATCAACGAGAAGATGAGTACGCCCCATGACGATTCGCGTGAGCGCCTGCATACCCTGAACTACATCATGCGTATCGTGCACAGCGTCAAGGGCGAAGCGGCGGCGCTCGGCATCGACGTGCTGGAGGCCTACGCGCACGAATGCGAAAAGGAAATGGTCGCCATGCGCGAAGAGGATTCGCTCAGCGGCGATCAGATGTTGCGGCTGGCCGTGCTGCTGGAAGGCTTCTACCAGCGCCATTCTTCACTCGCCCAGATCGTCTCCCGCCTTGGCAACGCGCTCGGCAAGGCGCAGACTGCGGGTGAATGGACTGCCCAGAAGCACCCGTTCGCGGATCACATCACCGCGCTCGCGCAGCGGATTGCTGTGGATCATGGCAAGCAGATCGAAGTCTCCTGCCAGTTTGAAAGATTCTTCTCCCTGCCCAAAGCCACGACTAAGGAATTGCAGGACATTTCCATCCAACTCGTGCGCAACGCCTTGATGCACGGCATCGAAGCGCCCAACCATCGGACTATGAACAACAAGCCGCCAACTGGCGCGCTGAGTCTCTGGTGCGAATACCTGGGTCACGGTCAGTACACTTTCACGGTGCGGGATGACGGATGCGGCATCGTTCCTGAGCGCCTGCGCGAGCATTTCGTGAAGAAAAACATCATGAGTCCAGAGGAAGCGGCGACCCTGAGCGACCATGAAATAGCCAACCACCTTTTCCAGCCGGGCATTTCGACCTCAGAGACGGCCGACCAGGATTCCGGGCACGGTATCGGATTGGATGTAGTATTGGAAAAAGTGAAAGACATGGGCGGGTACATGCTGGTCAAGAGCCGCCCGAACCAGTTCACCGAATTCAGCATCCAGTTCAGCACAGTACATTGAGAGAAGATCGTAGAAATGAAACTTCTGATCGTCGATGACTCCGCGCTCATCAGAAGCCGTATCGCCCGTATTCTGAACGACCCGAGGCTGAACACCATTCAGCTTCTGGGCATGGCCAAAAACGGCAAGGAAGCTATCATGCTCTTCCTGCAACACATGCCCGAACTCGTAACAATGGACATCACCATGCCTGAAATGGATGGAATAGAGTGCACGGAGAAAATGATCGAACTTCGCCACGACTGCAACATCCTCGTCATTTCCGCGTTGAGTGACAAAGCCACAGCCCTGAAAGCGCTGAAAAAAGGTGCTCGTGGATTTCTCTACAAACCATTTTCCGACGAAGACCTGATCGCAGCGTTTTTGGAGCTTACAAGTCCATGAAAGGCATCAACGAAAAAGACATCCGTATTTTCGTGGACGCGGTCAGCAACTTTTTCTTTCACGCAACCCAAGAAAAAGTAGAGATCAAGACCGCGTACCTGCTGGAAAGCGATGTCCCGTCCTCCACGTACGACCTGACCAGCTACATCACGCTATCCGGAAGTTTCACCGGACGCATCTATTTCTCCGCGCCACGCACCATGCTGACCCATCTGCTGGTCGCGATGGGCGAGCAGACACGGGACAATGACCGCCTGCTCGACGCCGCCGGGGAAATCGCCAACACGATTTCCGGCAACGCGCGCAAACACTTCGGCGAAACGATGGAAATCTCGGTACCGACCGCACAGGCAACGGATCCCAATTGGCTGAAAACCGTTGTTTCGCCACATTCCTACGTCATTCTCGTGAAGTGGAAGCATTACCGGGCTTCTGTCGTTGTGGATATCCAGCGCGCCGATGTCCCGCTCGCCGTACCGAAAGCGGAAAATTAACGGCCAAGCCCCCCTATCCGAAACGCAAAAAGCTGTTAAGAGGCCAAGAGACTACGTATTTTCTCGTGGACGTGCCTTCCCCTTGTTTTGACATAAATCAAGGCTGTCTTTGACCCACGGGCTAGTATGCCACGCTATATACTAGATTCCTGGAATGGGAGAGGGTTTGTGGATATGGGTCGCCGCGCTTTCCTGCGCGGCCAGCGTTTGCGCAGGATCGTGGTGCCATATCGTCCCCCTTGGGCAATGGCTGAGGCGCTTTTTACACGCGCCTGTACTCGTTGCGGTGCTTGCGTGACGGCGTGCCCCACCGGGCTGCTCGCGCAAGGCATGGGAGGGTTCCCGGAAGCCAATTTCCAGCGGGCGCATTGCACGTTTTGCGCGGATTGCGCCCATGCCTGCACGGAAGAAAATGTCCGGCAGGGCGCATCATCCCAACCGACGGCCTTGGCCTTTTCCCCCGACCTTCCGCCTTGGGCGCTTCAGGCCACGGTCAGCGCGGCCTGTCTGCCACACCGGGGCGTATTGTGCCGTTCCTGTGAAGGCCATTGCGCGGCTGAAGCCATCCGTTTCGTCCCACGCCCAGGCTCTCCCGCGCGACCGGACATCACGGAATCACGCTGCACCGGCTGCGGCGAATGCGTGGCATCCTGCCCGGTTCATGCCATCTCCATGCAGGCTTTTCCGCCGACTAATCCATCTGGCCTACATTCAACCCCTTTCCCGGAAAAATCCCCGCAATGAAAATCGTCAGCCTCGTCCTGAAGTTCATGCCAGAACATGCCGATGCAATAAAAACCGCCGTCGAGACCGTCCCCGGAGCCAGCGTGGCTGCCGACAGCGGCAACGGGCGCATGATTGTTTTGCTGGAAGACGGCCCGGACTATGCCGTCCCCGACTCCATCCTCCAAGTCCACCAAATCCCGCAAGTGATGTCTGTAACCCTTTCCTACGAATATTCGGATGAAGCACACGCTCTCGAGGAGAACTGAAATGACCAATCGCCGCGACTTCCTGAAAACCCAAGCTGTTGCCACCGCTGCTGCTGCAGCCGGCATGACGCTGCCTGTCACCAAAGCCGTCGCCGCGCCCGACGACGACATCCGCTGGGACAAAATCCCCTGTCGTTTCTGCGGCACAGGCTGTTCGGTGCTGGCGGGCGTGCAGGACGGTCGGCTGGTTGCCACGCAAGGCGACCCGGACTCGCCCGTGAACCGCGGGCTGAACTGCGTCAAGGGATATTTCCTGTCCAAGATCATGTACGGCAAAGACAGGCTTACGCAGCCCCTGTTGCGTAAGAAAGGCGGCAAATACGACAAGAACGGCGACTTCACGCCCGTTTCATGGAAAGAAGCTTTCGACATCATGGAAGAAAAATGGAAGGAAGCCCTGAAGAGTTCCGGGCCAACCTCCGTCGCCATGTTCGGTTCGGGGCAATGGACGATCTGGGAAGGCTATGCCGCCGTGAAACTGTACAAGGCCGGTTTCCGCTCCAACAACCTTGACCCGAACGCCCGTCACTGCATGGCTTCCGCCGTGGTCGGTTTCATGCGCACCTTCGGTATCGATGAACCGATGGGTTGCTACGACGACATCGAGAACGCCGATGCTTTCGTGCTCTGGGGTTCCAACATGGCGGAAATGCACCCGGTACTGTGGTCGCGCGTCACCGACCGCCGCCTGACCCACAAAGGCTGTGAAGTCCATGTGCTCTCGACCTACGAGCACCGCTCGTTCGAACTGGCCGACAACCCGATCATATTCAAGCCGCAATCCGATCTGGCCATCCTGAACTTCATCGCCAACTACATCATCCAGAGTGGCAAGACTGATAAGGCTTTCATCGACCAGTGCGTCAACTTCAAGAAGGGTGTCACCGACATCGGCTACGGCTTGCGTCCCGGTCACGACCTTGAGAAAAATGCCACCGCCAACGGCTACCCCGGCGCGGACGAGAAACCCAAGGGCGACCCCGGCAAGGCCGACCCCATCAGCTTCGAGGAATACGCCAAGTTCGTCTCCGAATACACGCTGGAAAAAGCTGTCGAACTCTCCGGTGTACCTGCCGACAAACTCAAGAAGCTGGCCGAGCTCTTTACCGACCCGTCCAAAAAGGTGGTCTCCTTCTGGACGATGGGCGTCAACCAGCACGTGCGCGGCACCTGGGTCAACAATCTGCTCTACAACATCCACCTGCTCACCGGCAAGATTTCCAAGCCCGGCAGTGGTCCCTTCTCCCTGACCGGGCAGCCTTCGGCCTGCGGTACGGCGCGGGAAGTCGGCACTTTCGCGCACCGCTTGCCCGCCGACATGGTCGTTGGCAATCCGGATCATCGCAAAGTCGCAGAGACCCACTGGAAGCTGCCCGAAGGGACGATTCCAGAGAAGGTCGGCCTGCACGCCGTGGCGCAAAGCCGCGCCCTGAAGGACGGCAAGATCAAGTGCTACTGGACGTCTACGACCAACAACATGCAGGCCGGACCGAACACCAACGTGGAAACGCTTCCCGGCTGGCGCAACCCCAACGCCTTCGTGGTCGTCTCCGACCCCTATCCCACGGTATCCGCGCAGTCCGCCGACCTGATCCTTCCCACTGCCATGTGGGCAGAGAAGGAAGGGGCCTACGGCAATGCCGAGCGGCGCACCCAGTTCTGGCGGCAGCAGGTCAAGGCGCCGGGCGAGTCCCGTTCCGACCTCTGGCAATACATGGAATTTTCCAAGCGTTTCAAGGTGGAAGATGTCTGGCCAGCCGAACTGATCGACAAGAAGCCGGAATACAAGGGCAAGACCCTGTTCGATGTCCTCTTCGCCAACGGTGCCGTCAACAAGTTCCCCAAGGGCAACGTGGCCGCCGTCAACGCGCATGCCATCAAGGGTTATACCAACGATGAATCCGATTATTTCGGCTTCTACGTGCAAAAAGGGCTGTTCGAGGAATACGCGGCCTTTGGCCGGGATCACGCTCATGACCTGAACGAGTTCGACACTTACCACAAGTCGCGCGGCCAGCGCTGGCCTGTCAAGGATGGCAAGGAAACCTTGTGGCGTTTCAACGAGAAATACGATTCCTACGTCAAGAAAGGCGAAGGCATCAGGTTCTACGGGCAAAAAGACGGCAAGGCAAACATTTTCGCCCTGCCCTACCAACCGCCTGCTGAAGCGCCGGACAAGGAATACGACCTTTGGATGTGCACGGGCCGTGTGCTGGAGCATTGGCACACAGGTTCCATGACCCGCCGCGTGGAAGAGCTGCATCGCGCCGTACCGGAAGCGCTCGTCTACATGCACCCGGAAGACGCCAAGGCGCGTGGCCTGCAACAAGGCTCCAGGGTGAAGGTCATCTCCCGCCGGGGCGAAATCACCTTGCAAGTCGATACGAAAGGACGCAACAAGCCGCCTCGCGGTTTGGTGTTCGTGCCCTTCTTCGATGAGCAGAAACTCGTCAACAAGCTCGTCCTTGACGCCACTTGCCCGCTTTCCAAAGAAACGGACTTCAAAAAGAGTGCCGTCAAAGTGGTGAAAGCCTGAAGAGTTTTTCGCTGAAAGCGCCAAGCCATGAACGCGGAGAAAGCCGTTGAACGCGCCAAAACCCCGGAGAAACCCACGGTTTCTCCGGGGCGGCGGAAATTCCTCTCCGGAATGGCCGGGGCGGCGGGCGGCGGCTGCCTCATGGCAATGGGCGTTGGTATCTACTCCCGTCAGGCCAGCGCGCTCCCCGCGCTGGCCCTGCGGCCTCCCGGCGCGCTGCCGGAGGCGGAATTTCTCGCAGCCTGCACACGTTGCGGCTTGTGCGTCCGGGACTGCCCTTACGACATCCTGAAACTCGCCGCGCCGGGCGACCCCGTACCGACCGGCACGCCGTACTTCACGGCCCGAACCGGCCCATGCGAGATGTGCGAGGACATTCCCTGCATCAAGAACTGTCCCACGGGCGCGCTCGACCCGAAGACTCTGATCGACGATGCCGACAAGACGCCCGACGCCAAGCCCAGCATCAACAAGGCGCGCATGGGGCTGGCCGTCCTTGTCGACCAGGAAAACTGCGTCGCTTTCCTCGGGCTGCGTTGCGAGATTTGCTATAACGCCTGCCCGCTCATCGGCAAGGCCATTACGCTGGAAAAACGACACAACCCCCGCTCCGACCGCCACGCCATGCTTCTGCCCGAGGTGCACTCGGGATACTGCACCGGCTGCGGCCTGTGCGAAAAATCCTGCATCCTGGAAGAAACGGCCATCAGGGTGCTGCCGCCCACGCTGGCTCAGGGCAAGGGTGGCGAACATTACCGCAAGGGATGGGAAGAACGGGAAAAACACGGAGGCTCGCTGATCGGCGACCAGTTGGAACTTCCGGTACGCGGGCTGGAAAACAAGCGATTCGGGGATACCCGCGTCTACGAGGACGCGCCCACGAACACCGGCTCCGGCGATGATCCTCCCCCCTTCGATCCGAGTTTACTCAACGGTTCTGATCCGGAGCGCAGGCCATGATCGCTCGCACCCAGAACAGACCCGGACAGGACGCCATCGCAAGCAAGGGCTGGCTTGTGGCTCACAAGTGGCTGTTGCTGCGCCGTATCAGCCAGTTGCTTATCCTGGCCCTCTTCATGATCAGCCCATGGTTCGGCATCTGGATCAGCAAGGGCAGCGCCTCCTCCAGTCCCGAACAAGAGGCCGTATCCCTGGTCAATACGGGCAATCTGGTTTCCAGCCTGCCCTCTGGTCTTGCACAGAAGGCTCCGCCCCCGACTGATGTTTTCTGGATCATCAAGGGCAACCTGTCCTCCAGCCTTGTGCTGGACACTATCCCCCTGACCGACCCCTACATCTTCCTGCAAATGCTGGCTGCGGGCTTCCTGCCTGCGGCGACCGCCGTCGTCGGCGCGCTCATCCTGGCCGCCTTTTACATGCTTATCGGCGGGCGTGTGTTCTGCTCCTGGGTTTGCCCGGTCAATATGATTACCGACGGTGCTTCGTGGACGCGTCGGCGCTTCAATATCAAATCCAACCACGCACCCCACGCCAACACCCGCTACTGGTTCCTGGGCGGGACGTTCGTCGCCGCAGCGCTCACCGGAACCTTGGCCATGGAATGGGCCAATCCGGTCTCAATCGCCCATCGCGGCCTGTTTTTCGGTATGGGCGCGGGGCTGTGGATTCTCGTCGCCCTGTTTCTTTACGATTTGTTCGTCGCCAGCCGGGGCTGGTGCGGCCATCTTTGCCCAATGGGCGCGTTCTACAGCCTGCTCGGCAAAACCGCCCTGTTGCGCGTGGCGGCTCCCCTTCGGGATGCCTGTGACGACTGCATGGACTGCTTCGCCGTCTGTCCCGAACCCCAAGTCATCCGTCCGGCACTCAAAAAAGCGGGGCAGGACACCCCCGTCATTCTCGATTCTCGTTGCACGACCTGCGGGCGCTGCATAGATGTCTGCGGCAAACAGGTTTTCAGACTCACCCATCGCTTCGACCAGAGGAGTTCATCATGAAAAAACGCTTCCTTGCTATCGTCCCGGCCACCGTACTGGCAACGGGTTTGATGCTGCTCTCCGGCATTTCCCAAGCAGCAGACGACGGCGGTCTTGCCACATTGCGTGGCGCACCCGTTTCGGCGGCGGAAAAGTCGCCTACCGGCGACGGGCTCAAGAAGGCGCTCGAAACCGCGCCGGTGGATCGCAATTTTGACGATCAACCGCCATTGGTGTCGCACGCGGTGGATGAGTATCCCATCACCAAGGACTTCAACAAGTGCATGGACTGCCACTCCGAAGCGAATTACAAAAAGGAAAAAGCCACGAAAGTCGGAAGTTCCCACTACAAGGACGCAACCGGAAAGACCTTGAAAGTCGTTTCGTCTCGCCGCTACTTCTGTGTGCAGTGCCATGTTCCCCAGGTTGATGCCAAGCCGCTGGTCGGTAACACCTTCACAGGCCCGAAATAATCCTCCTATCGACTGTCAGGCACATAGATGATGGATACCGATCACCCCGATAACGCTTCCACTCCCGCTCCCGCCCAGAAAATGAAACGACGGCGGAGGCGGGAGAAGAAACGCCTCGTGTCGGTTTCCGTCGTCGCAGCCTTCGTTCTGGGCATCCTGTTCCTGATTATTTTCAACACGGTGCTGGATCAGACGTATACGGAGGAGTTTTGTATCAGTTGTCACGAAATGAAGGACAACGTGTACAAGGAGTACCAGTACAGCGCCCACTTCACCAGCCGTAGCGGTGTGCGTCCGACCTGTAAAGATTGCCATCTGCCGGAGAAGGGGTTTTCCAAGATTCTCCGCAAGATCGAGGCGGCCAACGATGTCTGGCACAACCTGATAGGTTCCATCGACACGCCTGAAAAGTTCGAGGAAAAACGCGCGGTATTGGCACAAAGAGAATGGCAGCGCATGAAAACCAGCGATTCGCAGGGATGCCGCAGTTGCCACGATCCAAAATCTTTCGACTTCAGCAAGCAAGGCTACCGTTCCGTTCAGCAGCACGAGGACGGGCTGTTGTCGAAAGGGCAGACCTGCATCGATTGCCACAAAGGCATCGCGCATCGCCTGCCAAGAATCAACCAGAAAATCAACCAAGCCGATCCGCCAGGTATCTCGGAGGAGATTTTCCGGCCTGAGGTCGTGAAGAAAGAAGAATCTTCCGCAAAATAAGAGCGACCAACCCATTCGCCAAGGTGATGTAATGTGCAATCCGCAGAGAGCGAAACCTTGCCTCGACAGTTTGCAGCGCCCTCTGCGCGATCTGCGGATTTCCGTGACGGATCGCTGCAACCTGCGCTGTACGTACTGCATGCCGGGCGAGGTTTTCGGGCGGGATTTCGTCTTCCTGCGCCATGCCGAGCTTCTGAGTTTTGAAGAAATCGTCCGCACCGCCCGGCAATGTATCGGGCTGGGCGTACGCAAGATACGTCTCTCCGGCGGCGAGCCGTTGCTGCGGCACGGTATCGAGCGCCTGATCGAGATGCTGGCCGGACTGCATGGCGACGACGGTAAGCCCATCGAACTCGCCATGACGAGCAACGGTACACTGCTGGCGAAAAAGGCTCGCGCCCTGAAAGACGCGGGTCTGAAGCGGCTGAACATCAGCCTCGACGCATTGGATGAAAACATCTTCCGCCGCATGAGCGGCAGCAGCGTGCCGCCCGGAACCGTACTCGAAGGCATTGCCGCCGCGCAGTCCGTAGGCCTGACTCCGGTCAAGGTCAACGCAGTCGTCAAGCGCGGCATCAACGAGAGCGAAATCCTGCCGCTCGTCCGCCATTTCCGTCATACCGGCGTCATCATGCGTTTCATCGAGTACATGGATGTCGGCAACACCAATGGCTGGCGGCTCGACGACGTGGTAACGGCTGGGGAAATTCTGGCCCGGATCGACCAGGAATACCCGCTGACCCCCATCGACCCACATGTCCAAAATGGGGTAGCGCAACGATGGGCATTCCGGGATGGCGGCGGTGAAATCGGCGTCATCACCTCGGTCACACAGGCGTTCTGCCATACATGCAGCCGTCTGCGACTCTCCACGGATGGCAAGCTCTACACTTGCCTTTTCGCCACCGAAGGCGTCGACCTGCGCAGCTTTCTGCGCGCCCAGTCCGGCGACGATGCAGCATTACGGCAACGCATCGCCGCCACTTGGCACTGCCGCGCCGACCGCTATTCCCAACTGCGCCACGAAATGACCGAGGCGCTACCCGGAAGAATAGAAATGTCGTATATCGGAGGCTGAACCTGAGGAAGCGCCGATTTATTTCCGCGCTTCCCTCTCCCGCCTCTTCATTGCATCTTCCCCACTTCCGGAAAGGAGCTTCCTTGGACGAACCCGGTAACTTAAGCCATTTTTCCGCCACGGGCCGCGCCCGCATGGTCGATGTCTCCACCAAACCGGACGGCAAACGCTCCGCGACCGCGAGCGGTATCCTGCGCATGCGCCCGGCAACCCTGGAACGCATCCGCGACGGGTCGCTCGCCAAAGGCAACGTGCTCGCCGTCGCCGATGTTGCGGCGGTCATGGCCGCCAAGCACACCCCTGACTTGATCCCGATGTGCCACCCCCTACCGCTATCCGGCGTCGAAGTCGAATTCAGTGAAATCCTCACGGCGGACGCCGAAGGCTGCGTCGGCATCCAGACCAGGGTCACGGCTCGCTGCACCGGCCCGACCGGAGTCGAAATGGAAGCCCTCACCGCTGCCTCCGGGGCATTGCTGACCATCTACGACATGTGCAAGGCCATCGACCGGGGCATGCGTATCGAAAACATCCAACTGGAAGAAAAAAGCGGGGGCAAAAGCGGCACATGGCGGCGCAATGCTCCCGCCGGGGAAGCAAGCGCATGATTAACGTGCTCTTTTTCGGCCCGGTCGCTGAACGCGCCGGAGCGCGCCAGATCAGCCTGGATTTCCGGGAAGGCTTGCGCTGGCAAGATGTGCGTGACACCCTGCGGGCACGTCATCCTGAAGCCTTCGAGATCGTCTCCATCGTGGCAGTCAATGGTCTGCGTGTCAGTGAACAGGACACGCTCCCGCTGGCCGATGGTGCCGAGATCGTTTTCATGTCAGCCTTCTCCGGGGGATAAAAACCTTGATTCAAGCCGTCCGTCTGCAAACAGAAGATTTCTCCCTCGATGCGGAAGTCGCCGCCTTGCGCGCGGCCTCGAAACGCATCGGCGGCATCAGTACCTTCCTTGGCTGCGCGCGCGACTTTTCCGGGGAACGCGAAGTCTGCGAGATCACGTTCGACGCCTATCACGGCATGGCGCTCTCCGAATTGATCCGCCTGCGCGATGAAGCCATTGCACAGTTCGGCCTCATCGATGCGCGCATCGTCCACCGCCTGGGCACTGTGCGCGCGGGAGAGAACATCGTCCTTATCGTCGTGGGCGCGGAACACCGCGCTCCCGCATTCGACGCCTGCCGCTGGTTGATCGACGAACTCAAGGCGCGCGCGCCAATCTGGAAAAAAGAAGTTACCCCCCAGGGCGAATCCTGGGTTACTCCACATCCTTAGAGCCTCTAAAAAAACATGTCTCCTCCCGTTTTCATCTTCGTCGGACACTCCAATTCCGGCAAAACCACCCTCATCGAACGGCTCATCCCGGAACTGGCCCGCCGGGGAATACGCGTCGCCACCATCAAACATGCCCATCACAAAGTCCAGCTCGATACCGAAGGCAAGGACAGTTGGCGCTACAAGAACGCGGGAGCCGCCCTCAGCATGCTCGTCACCACAAACGCACTGCAATTGGTCGCGGATGCCATTGAGGAGCGCGAACCGGTGCAACTGGCCAGGCGCTTTCTGGGTGAAGCCGATATTGTGCTGGCCGAAGGTTTTTCGCATGTACCCGGCCCGAAGATCGAAGTCCTGCGCCGTGGGCTAGGCAAACCGCCACGCTGCGAAATCGGCGACGGCCTGATTGCCATCGCAACCGATTGCCCAGAGGTTTACCCGGAACTGCCGCATTTCACGCTCGACGACCTCGAAGCGCTGGCGAATTTCCTTTTGCAATACACCGTCCGGACATGATTTCGGACTGTACGGCGCTGATTTTCGCAGGAGGCGATTCTCGCCGGATGGGGCGCGAAAAACTTTCCCTGCAACTCGGCGGGCAAAGCCTGCTCCAACGCATGCTCGACTTGACGCGGGCGCTTTTTTCCACGGTACTGGTCAGCGTCCAGCATCCCCGCGACGACATCGATGTGCCGCAAGTCTGCGACGAAATCCCCGGAGCCGGGCCGCTCGCCGGACTGTGCGCGGGGCTGCAACACGCCACGACCCCTTGGGTCTTTGCCGTGGCTGCGGACATGCCCTACCTGCAGCCGGAAGTCATTGAGCGGCTGGCCGCCAATCGCTCCGGACACCAGGCCGTTGTGCCCGTCATTGATGGACAAGCCTACCCGCTCACGGCGTTCTACGCCGCCTCGGCCCTACCCACGCTGCGCGACATACTGGCCCGCCCCGGAAAGCCCGGCCTGTTCGCGGCACTCCCATTCCTGACCACCTGCCGTATCGACGAGCGCCATCTGGCCGATATTGACAAGGAGCTTCGTAGCTTCATCGACGTTGATACCCCGGAAGACGCCGCAAAAGCACTACGGCACTTTGGAAACTGAAAGCACCATGAACCCACCCATCGAAACCCCGCAAGAACCCAGCATAGCTATCGGCCTGCCCGTCCCGGAAGCGCAAGCCTGCATCCTCGACAGGATCATTCCCTTGGAGGCGGAGGAAATCGAGCTCGCGCAGGCGCTTGGCCGGGCGCTTGCCGAAGAAGTACTCGCCAATCGTGACCTGCCGCCCTACGACGTTTCCGCGATGGACGGCTACGCCGTGCGCGCCGCCGACCTCACTGAACTCCCTCGGACACTGCAAGTCATCGAAGACATCAAGGCGGGTGACATGCCCCGTTTTTCCCTTCAACCCGGCCAGTGCTCCAGAATCATGACTGGCGCGCCGCTGCCCCCCGGTGCGGATACCGTCGTCCGTGTGGAAGACACCCGAGCACTGGAAAACGGTAAAGCCGAATTTCTCGTCCCCACCAAACCGGCGACGGACATTCGCCTGCGCGGCGAGAGCATGCGCCAGGGCGATGTCGTCCTGCAAGTTGGAGAAGAAATCACCCCCGCCACGGTCGGCGTGCTGGCTACGGTCAAGCGGGCCAAAGTCAAAGTGGTTCGCAAACCGCGCGTCGCCATCCTGTCGAACGGCGACGAACTCGAAGCCTTGGATGAGCCGTTCGACCCTCGCAAAATCCCAGACTCCAACAGCCATGTCCTCATGGCGCAGGTGCAAGCCCTGGGCATAGAGTCCGCGCTTCTCGGCATCGCCCACGACAATCCGGACGAACTGACCCGTTTCATCGAACGCGGGCTTGAATACGACGTATTGCTTATCTCCGGCGGAACCTCCGTCGGCGATTACGATTATGTGCGCCCCACGCTCGCTGCCCTGGGCGTCACCATGCGCTTCTGGCGTGTCGAAATGCGCCCCGGCCACCCTGTAGCGTTCGGCACTTCGGAACACACCCTCGTGTTCTGCCTGCCCGGCAACCCCGTCTCCAGCATGGTCTGCTTCGAGCAATTCGTCCTGCCCGCGCTGCGCCGCCTCATGGGGCATCGCCGCCTGTTCCGCCGCACGATCCCCGTCCGTCTGGCTCAAGCAGTCAAATCCAAATCAGGCCGGACAGAGTTCATTCGTGCAACGCTCTCCCGCGACACATCGGGAGCCTACGTGGCAACGCCCATCGCGTCACAGAGCAGCGGCGACATCCTTGCCATGGCGCGCGCAGATGCCCTGCTCGTGGCTCCAAGCGAGCGCAACGGCCTCGCCACGGACGAAATCGCGCAAGCGCAGCTTCTGGAAGTCGCCTCCTGGCAACACTTGCCAGATACGGAAAAATAATATAGCGAAAATTTAGCATGGCCCTTTGCATCTTCACAAACAAAGGAGTAAGGTCAAAAAAAAGTTCTGGTTCATCCTGACAGGGAAGGGAGCCTAAGACAACGAAGCATCGGTTTTGTTCCTGCAACTCGGTGCTTTTTCTTGTGCTTCCGGCAAAACTCGATGGTGAGCCAGTCATGAAAGGAGGGTCACATGTCCGAGCAGTCGTCTTGTGGTTTTTTCAAGGGCATTCTCAATGCCATACCGAACAAGCTCGTCATCCCGCTATTTTTGCTTGGCGGGGTTGCAGCGGGGCTTGGTCTCTACAGCATGTATACAGCGCGGATATTCTCATATCTCAGCGATGATCCCGCCGCCTGTGTCAACTGCCATATCATGTCCGCCGCCTACAAGTCGTGGGAAAGGAGTTCGCACTCGAAGTGGACAAATTGCAAGGACTGCCACGTCCCGCAATACAACAAACTGGCTGGACTGTTGTTTGAAGCGAAAGATGGGCTTCATCACGCCGCCGTGCTCCTCACAAATAACGTGCCGACCGCCCCGCGACCGCTCGCGGGCGCAGCGAAAGTCATCCAGAGCAACTGCGTCCGTTGCCATACCCAGCTCACCTTGGAATTCGTGAGAGTGGGCAAGGCAACGATCACTGACTTCAGGCATAACGATGACAAGGCTTGCTGGGACTGCCACAGGTTTGTTCCGCATACCAAGATCAGCGGATTGGCTTCAGCGCCAGACGCCGCCAACGTGCCCGTGCCGCCCGCTTCGCCCGTGCCGGACTGGCTCAAGAACATATTAAAGTAGCATAACGTGGCAACACGGTAGGACTCTTCGTCTCAAAGGGAGTATGACATCATGAGTAACCCTGGTGAAACCAAACGCAGCCCCTTCGTCGGCTGGCTTATTTTTCTCGTCGCCTTGGTCGTTGTCTTCGTGCTCGGGCTGCTCGCAGCCGGTATCACGGAGAAACGCGCGGAAGTTGCTTCCGTCTTCAACAACAAGAGGGTAGAGATCGCCAGCGTCAAGCCCACTTTCGTTCCTTCCAAGGAACCGTCCAAAGATCACGACAAGATGAAAGTGGAAATCGCCAAAACCACGCCTGGCATCGATGCTCACAACGATGTGTGGGGAGTCAATTACCCACGGGAATACAGCACCTGGCAGAAAACCCGGGAAACGGACTACAAGAGCAAGTATCTCGGCAATGCTCCTGAAGACGTGCTGGAAAGTCGACCGAACATGGTCGTGCTCTGGGCCGGATACGCGTTCTCCCGTGATTACTCCGCCCCGCGCGGTCACTGGTACACGCTCTACGACATGCGCAAATCCTTGCGTACGGGTGCACCTGGCGTCGGTGACAACAAGGACCTTCAGCCCGGAACCTGCTGGACCTGCAAGAGCCCGGACGTGCCGCGCGTAATGCAGGAAATCGGCCTTGGGAAATACTACAGTTCCAAGTGGAGCGAACTTGGGCCAGAAATCGTGAATCCTCTGGGTTGCGCGGATTGCCATGATCCCAAGACGATGGCTCTCAACATCTCCCGTCCGGCCTTGGTCGAAGCCTTCAAACGTGGCGGCAGGGACATCACCAAGGCCACCCCGAATGAAATGCGTTCCCTCGTCTGCGCCCAATGCCACGTCGAGTACTATTTCGGCGAAGGTGATGGCAAGTACCTGACGTTCCCATGGGATTTGGGCAATTGGAAGAAAGAAGGCGACCCCTTCATCAGCGTCGAGCAGATGGAAAAGTACTATGACCAGCCTATTTTCGGCGAAAACGCTCAGCCGTACAAAGACTGGGTACACGCATTGAGCAAGGCTCCAATGCTCAAGGCGCAACATCCGGACTATGAGCTTTGGGCCATGGGTACACACGGCAAGCGCGGTGTTTCGTGCGCCGACTGCCACTTGCCTTACGTATCTGAGGGCGGCGTCAAGTACACCGACCACCAGATCATGAGCCCGCTCAAGAACGTCGCCAGGGTCTGCCAGAACTGTCACCGCGACAGCGAGGAAAAGCTCAAGGGTTACGTCTATGACAATCAGGACAAGATCCTTGAGATACGCGACCGCGTCGAAACTGAACTCACCAAAGCGCACATCCTGACGAAGGTGCTGCTGGATAGTGGAAAGGTGACTGCCGACAGCGCAGAGATCAAGCCGGTGCATCAACTGCTCCGTGAGGCTGGCTGGCGTTGGGACATGGGCGTTGCCTCTCACGGCGCTTCCTTCCATGCGCCGGTTGAAACAGCGCGTATCCTCTCGCATGCCCTCGACAAGAGCCTGCTCGCGCAGATCGAAGTGCAAAAGCTGCTCACCAAGTACGAAGTCCCTGTTCCTCCGATGCCTGACCTCGCTCACTGGAAAAAGGCAGATGCGCAAGCCTTCATCGGTCTCAACATGGACAAACTCAAAGCTGACAAGATTGAGTTCATGAAGACGGTCGTCCCCGGCTGGATCGAGCAAGCCAAGGCCAAAGGCAAGCTGTCGGATCCCGACCTGCTGAATCAATACAAAAACGTGACGGACGCCAACGCGCTTCAAAATTAAAGAAGCAGCGATTGTCCTTCCTTGATAGGCAGTCATGAATACCCGCCGAAAGGCGGGTATTCTTTTCCGTCGTCAAAAACAATGAATTTACCCCTCTCCCAGCCCCCCTACACGCCCATTCCATGACAAGAAAACTCTGGCAATTCCCGTGGGGATACCCGGAAGCCGCCCTGCTCGTCACGGGCATTGCCTTGGTCGGCTTTCTGCTACAACTGACCGTCGGCCATTTCGATTTCGGTCTTCTGCACTACCCGGCAAACCTCATCGCCCTCGCGGTTCTGATTGGGCTGATCGCCCTCGGCACCCGCTTTCAAAATAATCAGATCGTGCGTTGGATTGCGGGCATTCCGCTGTCCATCGCGCTCACCGTGGCGCTGCTCTTCCTCGGCCTCTACATGGAACTGACCCCGCAGCTTCCCAGGCTGCCATCGCAGTCGCCCGATCTCGCCTCCCGTCTCGGATTCAGGATGGTCACGTCCTCGTGGCCTTTTGTGCTCCTGTACACCATGACGCTCATCGCCCTGGGGCTCACCACCCTCAAACGTTTGCTGCGCTTTTCCCGGCGGGACATCACTTTTCTCTGCAACCACCTGGGACTATGGATATTCCTCGCCTCAGCCGGATTTGGCGCGGCGGACATGATGCGAGTCGTCATGCACGTGGATATTGGGGAAACCGAATGGCGCGTTTTCAACAAGGCTGGCAAAGCTCTGGAACTCCCCATCGCCATCACCCTCAACAGATTCACGATGGAAGAATACCCACCAAATCTGACCATTATTGACCGTGAGGCGACTCCCAGCGCTCAGCCCGAAAAAAAACACAAACCCGCAAACGCGAAAGATTTCTTTCAGATCGACCCCAAACGCCCCAAAGGGCGCATCGGCGATTGGGAGATCACGCTCGACGAGTACCTGCATACTGCCGTATTCGTTAATGGCGAATACCACTTAAATCCAATGCCCGAATCTACCCCTGCCGCAAAAATCACCGCCCGCAACCTTCTCACCGGAAAGACTAAAACGGGCTGGATTTCCGCTGGCGGCAACATTTCCGAGTTCTTCTCGGCGCTGCCCCTGGACGACCGTCATCTCCTCACCATGACGCAAGCAGAACCCAAACGCTACGCCTCGAACATCACTGTCATCCCGAAAGACGGCATCGCCTTCAACACCATATTGGAGGTCAACAAACCCGTTTCAATCGGCGGCTGGATGATCTACCAGTACGGCTATGAGACCGAGCTTGGAAAAATGTCCCACTGGAGCGAAATGGAACTGGTCTATGACCCCTGGCTGCTACCCGTCCGGATCGGCATGGGTCTCATGGCGATCGGCGCGCTTCTGCTGGCATGGAACGGCGCAAGTAGGCGGAGGGTCGCAAAATGAGCCTGAGTTGGAACGAATTCCCCTTCATCGCGCTCCCCGCCGCCCTGTGCTGGCTCGCCGCCGGTCTGCTCGCCTGTCGTCGCGCCCAATCGCCCCGTTTCGGCTATATGGCCGACGCGCTGGCGATCATCGGCATCGCCCTCTTCTCCGCCTTCATCATTGCGTTCTGGAACGCCCTGTCGCGCCCGCCGTTACGCACGATGGGCGAAACCCGGCTCTGGTACGCCCTTTTCATGATCCTTGCCGGATACGTCATCTACCGCCGCTGGAACTACCCGTGGTTACTGCTCCTGTCGGCTATTGCGGCAACGGCATTCACCGTCGTCAACCTGCTGAAGCCGGAAATCCACTCCATCGCACTGATGCCCGCCCTGCAAAGCTTTTTCTTCATCCCGCACGTCATCATCTACATCATCGCCTACGCCCTCTTCGGCGTTGCCACGCTTGCCGCTGGCGCACTGCTCGTCCGGCGCAGGAAAAGCAGCGACGACCACGATCTGCTCGCCTTTACCGACAACCTCGTCTACATCGGCTTCGGCTTCCTCGTACTGGGGCTCTTGCTCGGCGCAATCTGGGCCAAAGAAGCGTGGGGCCACTACTGGTCGTGGGACCCCAAAGAGACTCTCGCCTTCATTACCGGCGCAGCCTACCTCGTCTACATCCACCTGCGACACCAGAGCCGGAAAGATAATCTCGTCATCTGGACGCTCCTTGCCGCCTTTCTCCTGTTGCTGCTATGCTGGTTCGGTACAGCCCTCCTCCCCGGAAGCAGCCTGCATCTCTATTCCTGACGAACGGTTTCCTGTATGAATAACGACATCCGCATCGGCATCCTCACCATTTCCGACCGAGCCAGCCAGGGCGAATACGAAGACAAGGGCGGCCCAGCCATCCGCGACTGGCTCACCCTGGCGATCAAAGGTGCCTGGGAAGCCATCGCCCGCATCATCTCCGACGATGAAGTGCTGATCGAAGCCACGCTACGGGAACTCAGCGACCGCGAAGGGTGCTGCCTCATCATCACCACCGGCGGAACCGGCCCGGCTCTGCGCGATGTCACGCCGGAAGCCACTGAAAAGGTTTGTTCCAAGATGTTGCCGGGCTTCGGCGAACAGATGCGTTCAGTCTCGCTCGCCTCCGTCCCGACAGCGATTCTCTCCCGGCAGACGGCTGGCATCCGGGGTCAGAGCCTCATCATCAACCTGCCCGGCAAACCGGCGGCCATCGCCGAATGCCTCCATGCCGTCTTCCCCGCCGTACCCTACTGCATCGACCTCATCGGCGGCCCATACCTCGAAACCCACCCGGATTTCTGCGCGTCTTTTCGTCCGGTCGGTGCGAGGCGCGGGTAAAACCGGGGAAATCGGCAACCCCGCCTAACGCTTACGCGCCGCTCACCGCCAGCATCAACTGGTTGATCCTCTTCACGAAACTTGCCGGATCATCGAGTGTGCCGCCTTCGGCAAGCAAAGCCTGGTCGAAGAGCACTGCCGCCCAATCGTCAAACTGTTTTTCTTCGGCCTTGAGCCGCAGCACTGCCGGGTGATGCGGGTTGATCTCAAGGATGGGCTTGGAGTTTGGGGCATCTTGCCCCGCTGATTTGAGGATGCGGCCCAGGTTCATGCCGAGGTCGTGCTCGTCGGCGACGAGGCAGGCCGGGGAATCGGTGAGGCGGAGCGTGACGCGCACTTCCTTGACCCGCTCGCCGAGGCTGGCTTTCATTTTTTCGAGCAAAGGCTTGTATTCGTTGGCAGCCTGCTCGGCTTCTTTCTTCTCGGCCTCGTCTTCAAGCTTGCCAAGATCAAGCCCACCACGCGCGACAGAAACGAGCGGTTTACCGTCGAATTCGGTGAGGTTGCCCGTCACCCATTCATCGACGCGATCCGAGAGCAGCAGGACTTCGATGCCTTTCTTGCGGAAAATTTCGAGGTGCGGGCTGTTGCGCGCGGCATTGAAACTCTCGGCAGTCACGTAGTAAATCTTCTCCTGCCCTTCCTTCATCCGCGCAATGTAGTCCTTCAATGAGACGGTTTCATCGGTTGTATCAGCATGGGTGGACGCGAACCGCAGCAAGGCGGCGATTCTTTCCTTGTTGGCGAAGTCCTCGCCCACGCCTTCCTTGAGCACACGCCCGAATTCCTTCCAGAAGGCGGCGTATTTTTCCTTCTCCGCCGCTTCCTCGCTCTCGGCAAGACCCTCCAGCAGGCCAAGCACTTTCTTGGCGCAACCCTGGCGGATGGCGTCTATATCTTTCGATTCCTGGAGGATTTCGCGCGAGATATTCAAAGGAAGATCGGCGGAATCGACGACCCCGCGCACGAAGCGCAGATAGAGCGGCATGAGTTTTTCAGCGTCATCCATGATAAAGACGCGCCGCACGTAGAGCTTGACGCCGTG